>Ga0209052_1000229_pt1 | contig 17322 bp, 12 predicted proteins | sample WorMetHEROISLAND_2_FD_187409 | JGI IMG/M metagenome (GOLD analysis project Ga0209052, IMG submission 187409) | Marine gutless worms symbiont microbial communities from Max Planck institute for Marine Microbiology, Germany - Olavius sp. 4 HERON... | ecosystem: Host-associated > Annelida >...
CAAGAAAACCCGACGCTTACTGCCGGATCAGAAGGTAGTTTAAGGATAGTAGCGGTCTTTAACTGGTAGAAGGTAGGTTTGGGTCGCTACGCAGCCCAGTAGACCTGGACTCTCAACCACGCTATCAGTTAAAAATTTACCACCACCCAATCACTGCAACATCGTGCGCAAAATAGTGTACGGCCTGTCTGAATTTGGCTTCGGAAGATTTGTGAACGCCTGAAATACCTATTCTTTAATCTTGCATATATAATGTTATACATGCAGTTGCAGTGCTTAAAGTCATCTAGATACCCTTTGTTTTTAACCGGCTCCCGCACGCAAGAAAAACCCTGTCAATCTTGGGCATCCAGATTAACCCTATGCCTGTTAGATGTCTTCATCGGGCCGCGCCGAATAATGCCGGACAGCCGCGGTTTGGTCAGCGCTCGCCGGCCAGCTCGAACAGATTATCCAGGTATCCGATCAGCTCGCGCAATTGGAGCACCATGATGGCGAACTCGGCGTCGAAGCGGGTCGCCTCGTCCTCGATGTCTGGCTCCAGGGCCGCGTCGAGCAGGGCGTCGGCGAACCGCAGGCGCCGCAGGACCAGGTCTTCCTGCAGCAGAAATTCCAATTGCTCCTGCCAGTGAAGGGCGAGCTTGATTACTCCTTTACCGGCGCGCAGGTGGGTCGCGATCTCCTCTCCGCCCAGGTCCTGTCCTCTGCAGCGCACCAGGGTCCGTTCGTCCCGGGGATCGCGCAGCTCGCACGCATCTCCCAGCTCCAGGCCATCGGGTAGCTCTCCGCTTGCGACCCAGCGGGTCATGAGGGCCGTGGGTGGGTTACCCGGACGCGGCAGGCGGACCCGAAACGAGCCCAGGGTATCCCGCAGTAATTCCACCAGCTCCTCGGCGCCTTTTTCGCCAGCGGCATCCACCACCATCCAGCCGGCCACCGGATCCAGGTAGGCGTGGAGCTGACGCGACCGGGTAAAGGCCCGCGGCAGCATGTCCAGCATGACTTCCTCGCGCAACTGCCGACGCTCCCTGCGCCCTACGGTGCGTGCCTCCCGCTTTTCAAGTTCCGCCACCCGCTTGTCCAGGGCCTCGACGACGACGACGGCGGGCAACAGCCGTTCCTGGCGCCGCGCGCACAGGGCGATGCAGCCGTTGCTCGCGTGGCTCAGGGCCCGCGTCTGTTCTCCCAGGGGCGGGTGCCACCCGAGACTGGCGGTCTGCAACGGGCCGCAGGGTCGGAACCGATGCTCCGAAAGCCGTTGCTCCAGGCCGTCCGCATCGATGGCGGAGGACTCTTCCAGGCGGTAAAGGCGGACATTCTTGAACACATCGACTCCGGTTCATGCGCCAGGTAGGGGTAAATTCAAAGGCTCGCTGGTCTCCGGTCAACCTAAGCGTCACAACATAAGCTGAATCATGGCGATATAGACTATGGCTTCACTCGATTCCGTGAGGAGTTCGTAATCCTTAACTCAAGTGTCGGTATCTCCCAAGCCAGGCAAAAGTCTGTTCAACGACCCATCGCCGGGGGAGTAACACAAAGCCCCAGGCGTTGTCATTGCGCTTGACGATTTCCAGGACCCAAGAAAACAAACCCGCCACCAATTGCACCAGTTAACCAGCATAACCACCATCGGCCCAAATCAGTCGCAACGTCGGAAAGTTATCTTGGGCCCGAGCGAGAACGGACAGCGCGCCGTCGCGGTCTTGAAGGTTGCCGACATGAACGACGACCATCAGGAGGGGGGCCAAGGTATCGACTAGAATGTGTCGCTTACGCTCTTTTGTCTTCTTGCCGGCGTCATACCCACAAAGCCCCTTATTCCGAGGTCTTGACCGTCTGACTGTCAATAATCCCGGCACTGGGTTGCGCGGTTCGGCCCGCACCTGCTCACGCAAAGCATCATGGATGTTTCTCCCAGGTGCCGTCGCAGCGCCAGGGTCGATAGTAACGGTATACCTTGCTCCAAGGCGGAAACTCATGCGGCAACATTCGCCACGCGCAACCGCTGCGTGAAATATACACAAGGCCCCGTTGACGAGGGCGCGCACCTCAACGGAGCGCCGATGACCTCCTGACTTGGCCGGTGGTAATAGGGGTTCAATGATTGACCAGTGCTGATCGGTCAAGTCACGGGGGTAGGCTTGTCTGTTCATAGCTGGAATGATAACCGAGCATAACTTTAAATCGCACACCCTCTTAAACACCGTCGAACGCGCCCTGGCCCGACATGACGCCATCTCGGGCAGCACCAAAACACCGCCGGACAGCGCGGCTTAGGGGACCGGATTTTTTTGCCGCAATAGACGCAGGAAGGCGAGCATGTGGGATTAAGGGATGTTTGAGCTGCCCGCTAATCGGACACAATTAACAAGATTTACAGGAGTAACAGGATTTCTTTATCTGGTTCTAGCTGGTTCCCGCGCCCAAGAAAAATCCTGTCAATCCTGAGCATCCGGTTAATCCTGTACCATAATAGACGCCTTCTCGGGCTGTACCGGATGATGCCGGACAGCGCGGTTTGAGGAACCGGGTCTGTTGCGTTACGATGTTCGGGAGGCTGGACCGGGAGGGATAGTCCGGAATCCGCTCATCGTTGACCGCTAAGGTATCCATAAATGTTGGGTAAATTCCGTTATGGTAATCGATAAATTAAAAGAATTTCTGCGCATGGAGTCTGCCAGTGGCATTCTGCTCTTGATTGCTGCTGTGCTGGCTATGGCGGTTGAAAATTCGGCGGCAAAATACCTCTATGGTGCATTACTCGACACGCCAGTCGAAATCAAAATCGGCGATTTTGAAATTGCCAAGCCGTTGCTGCTCTGGATAAATGATGGCCTGATGGCCATTTTCTTCTTCCTTATCGGCCTTGAGATAAAGCGGGAATTTCTGGCCGGTGAGCTATCCGATCCTTCCCGCGTTGTTTTACCTATCATTGCGGCGGTAGGCGGTATGGCTATTCCCACCGCGATCTATGCTTCGATAAATTGGGGTGATCCGGTAGCCATAAGGGGGTGGGCAATCCCTTCGGCCACGGATATCGCGTTCGCGTTGGGCGTGCTTGCATTGCTTGGCAGCCGGATACCTCAATCCCTGAAGTTGTTTCTCATGACCCTGGCCATAATCGACGACTTGGGTGCCATCATCATTATCGCGCTGTTTTATACCGCCGATCTGTCATTTCCTTCGTTGCTGCTTGCCGCAATCGCCATTGTCGTCTTATTTATCCTGAATCGCAGGGGTGTATTAAGTTTGGCACCCTATATGCTCATTGGTCTTGTGTTGTGGGCGGCGGTGCTCAAATCCGGCGTGCATGCGACGCTCGCGGGCGTGTTGATCGCCTTTTTCATACCCTTCAAGAGGGAGGCGGGGAGAACACACACTCAGCTGGAAAGTCTAGAACACGACCTTCACCCAGCGGTCGCTTATGGTGTCTTGCCGCTATTTGCTTTTGCGAACGCTGGTGTCTCGTTTGAGGGCATTACGCTGGAATCCGTGCTACATCCGGTTCCGTTCGGTATCGCAGCGGGTCTTTTCATCGGCAATCAGATCGGCGTATTCGGCTTCAGTTGGCTGGCGATAAAGCTCGGTATATCGAAAATGCCCCAGGCCGCCAGTTGGATACAGCTCTATGGTGTCTCCTCACTCTGTGGAATCGGGTTCACAATGAGCTTGTTCATCGGTTCGCTCGCGTTCGAGCAAGGCGGACCTTATTTCGCCGTAGATGACAGGTTGGGTATTCTGCTGGGTTCGACGGTGTCCGGTCTGTTGGGTTACGCTGTATTGCGCTTTTCCTCCGGAAATGATCGTTCAGCCCCGTCCCCGGGTTAACCGCCTTGCCTGCTCGCGGACAGTAAGGCGATTTCCATCGCATGCTTGAAGGTATGTGTTATGCGAGGAAAAAGCGGATATTTTAGGTGTTCGCACCTTTCGGAAATTTAGACGGATTGTACCCTAAATTTTGCGCACAATTTACCGGCCTCGAAAATCGCCGAGCCGAGTGATGTAAGCCGTCCAACGATCAATTCAGTTGATTTAAACTACGGACCCGAATCGCTCAGCTTTGTGATGCCTCATCGTCTTTCTCCAGGTGAGGTTGAAGTCGATGAATCCTATTCGGCAGGTACCGTGGTTTCGGCGGGTACCGTGTTCGTAGGAAGAAAGGGCGCGGGGCCGGGGGTAAAACGATTGTCTTCGGGATTCTGGAACGCCACGGATAAAGTCTACATGGAAATCGTCCCGAACGCCGCCAATAAGCCACTACAAGCCACGATCCAGGGCCGCGTGGCCTTAGACCGCATCTCCACTCAGACGGCTGGAGGGGCTACGATGGGCTAGTAGATAGGGGGTACAAAAAGATTTTCCGTGTGAATCATGGTCAGCATGAATTTGCCCGTGGTAATTGCCCTATCAATGGCATTGAATTATTCTAAATCATATGCTAAACGAAGGCTTGCAAAATTCCTTGCAAATTCAATGGTATTCTACGACATCTACATTTAATGTAAAGAATGTGAATTTAAATTCAATCCTTATCGATCTTAAGGTGAAGCTGCCGTATGATAGCATACTTTTCTGCTGAGAGGAAATCCTCATCTTAAAGTCATCTAGACCCAAAAGTAATCTTGTTCCCACGCTCCAGCGTCTGCCTGTCAGCAGACAGGTGGGAGCGCTACCTTGGCCGCTCCATCGGCCAGGCGTCGGTGACGCTGGAGCGTCAAGACTTGCTCCCACACCGGAGCGTGGGAGTTAGATGAAAGGTTCTACTAATCAACCATTATGGACTGAAAGTCCATAGTCTGGGGAGCGACTGAAAATCGCTGTTTCGACTAAAGCCGACTGAAAGCCTCAGACTGAAGTCAGCTCGAAAGGACTGAAAGTCGGGCCCACTCGGCTGGAAAATCATCATTATGACCCTGACGTTCTCGATGCCTCTTTATATACTCTCTGATCATAATCGTCTGTAATATACCCTGAACTGAAAGCACCATACCCAATGGCCTAAAAGTGACGTCCCCAATACTGCTTCCTAAAATGCGGGAATTCTTGTTGTAGTTTGTGCGATGTCCTCCCTATTAAGCAACTGGATGATTTCTATATCGTTAGCAGCGCAGGTCTGTCGAACCAATGTCCGTATTCTTTTCCTCACATCCTTGAGCAATACCTTATAGCGATACTTCGCGATCCATATAAGATGAACCTTCAGATTGTAAACCGCATGTATCGCGTGCTTCTTCGGTCTCATAGCCAGAAAATACTAAAGCCCTTGGACTAAAAATCCATAGTTTTTACTAGCGACCAGCAATAAATGACTTAGTTTTTAGACAGCCTCTTAACCAAACAGCTTCTCACTATCCCGTAGCTGGGAATCGTAAAGATCCGGGTGCTTTCATACGGGAAGCCGTCCCGTGGTGGCCCGTTCCCGGCCGCCGAGATCAGGATTGGTGCGGATGTCCTCGAAGCCATGCTGATCCATGATCGCCCGCACCGCTGGTCCTTGGTCGAAGCCGTGCTCCAAGGCAATGAATCCAGCGGGCCGGAGCCGGGAGGTCGCTTGTGCGCTCAAGACGCGGATGGCATCGAGACCGTCGGGGCCCGCGGCCAGGGCGCTGCGCGGCTCCCGGATCAAATCGCCCTGCCCGAGGTGGGGGTCCGTGTCGGGGAGGTAGGGAGGGTTGGCAATGATGGCGTCCAGGGATCGCTCAGCGATGGGCTGCAGCCAGTCGCAGTTGATGACCTGTGCGTTCTCGGGTGTCCAGGCGCGGAAGTTCCTGCTGGCTATGCGGGCGGCTCTCGGATCACGGTCGGTCGCGATTAGGGTCCAGGCGGAGCGTTCGGAGGCCAGTGCGGCGGCGATGGCGCCGCTTCCGCTACCGGCGTCCAGGATCAGGAGCGGTGCGTCGGCGCGGAGTTGTTCCAGCGCCAGCTCTACCAGAAGCTCCGTCTCCGGGCGCGGGATCAGGGTAGCGGGAGTGACCTGCAGATCCAGGGTCCAGAATGCCTGACGGCCGCGGATATAGGCGATGGGTTCGCCGGCGAGGCGGCGTTGGAGCAGGGCGTCGAAACGTGCCAGGTCCGTCGCGCCGAGCTCGGTCTCCGGTCGGGCGAGGAGCTCCGTACGCGTACGTCCGGTAGCATCGCACAGCAGCAATGCCGCTTCTAAGTGAGGGGAGGCATGAGGTAGCGCCGTCAGCGTCGCGGCGGCTTCTCGGAGTACCCTTCCGATACTCGATTTTTGCTGCGCATCAAGGGCTGTTGACATTGATCCAAGCGCGGGCGATTGCGAGGGAGCATGGTGGATGTAAGGTAGGCATAGCCCACCCTTGTCTTATCCGCTTGTATCTGTCGGTAGCGATCCTTTGGGCGTTGAACGCGACAGGTCCGGTCCGCCAAACCGCGCTAGTACAGCGGCACCGAAGCACCGATAACATGGAGCTCTTTTTTTGCCGCAATCATCATTATGCCCCTGATGTTCTCGATGCCTATTTAATATACTCTCTGATCATGTAGCCTGTAATATACCCTAGAACTGAAAGCACCATACCAATGGCCCGAAAGTGACGTCCCCAATACTGCCTCCTCAAATGCGAGAATTCTTGTTGTAGTTTGCGCGATGTTCTCCCTTTAGCTACTTCATAATTTTAGTATTTAACCGACAACCTAGGCGGATAAGAGATGTAGAGAGGTACATGGTCCTTGCTCACTACTTCTCTGGATGATTTCTATCAGGTCTCTCGAACCAATGTCCGCACTCTTTTCACCACATCCTTGGTCAGTACCTTATAGCGACACTTCGTGATCCATACCAGATGAACCTTCAGATCGTAAACTGCATGTGTCGCATGCTTCTTCAAAGCATTTCCGTGTGAATCATGGTCAGCATGAATTTGCCCGTGGTAATTGCCATTATCAATGGCATTGAATCATTCTGGTCATATGTCAACGAAGGCTCGCAAAATTCAATAGTGTTCCACGAACAACTTTTCATCTAACCTGAAAGAATGTGAATTTAGATTCAATCGTCGATAGGAAAACTTCTGTGATAGAACATTTAACTCTGCTGAGATAAAATTCTCCCTAAAGTTATCTAGACTCCACGTGAATACATCGCCGCGAAGCATGCCCCTCGCACCGGATAGCGGCGTTGCGCCTCGTCGCGCCTTGCTCTCAGACACGATCGACGCGCCTCGCTTATCAAAATATTCACGTGCAACAGGTATATTCGCGGCTGAATCTTCCGTTGCGGGTGATACGCCTGTGCTTTGGTCTCCGTGCCCGTATTGGAATTTCGTGCTGTAATCATGGGGATTGGGATACAGGCGCCCTGTTTTCGACGCCCGCGCCGGGATTTCCGCAGGTTGCGCAGCAGCAGGTAGAGGGCGCCGGTGCCTCCGTCGCGTCGGGTCGCCGAGCAGAAGGTGAGGACCTCGTCGTACTGCCGCAGCCAGTAGTTTACCTTGCGTTTGAGCACCGGTGGGTGCTCCGGGGAGCGGCCGCCTTTGCCGTGGATGATGAGGGCGCAACGCACGTTCCGGCGAGCACAGTCGCGCAGGAACTCGTCGAGAATGTGCTCGGCGTAGGCTGTGGTCAGGCCGTGTAGGTCCAGCTCCAGCCCTACCTCTATAGGGGCCGCGCTGTAGATCGGTAAGTAGGCGTTTTCGCACACCCGCACGGGAGAAGAGCAAGTAGTCGTTAGTCTCGATCTCTGCCTCGGCTAGGGGCGAGCGCCGGGGCTGTTCGCTCAGTGTCGGCGGCTGAACGATAGGGATCGGGGGTGGACGCCGTCGGAAGGGTTTGGCTTGATCGGTCTCAATGGGTTCTGCGTCTTCGACGGCATTGCGAAACAGCTTCGCTTCCGAATATATGCAGGTGTTTTTGCATGGTTCCGACAACGCTCGAGTGCAGGGGGGCCTCAGGAGTATATCCGATACCTAAACGGATGCCGCGGAAAGCGGGCCTGGTAATTCGACCATGCCCTAGCGTCGGTGATTCATCAGGGCAGCCGAATGATAAATCAACGGGATGGTAGTAAACTTTATAATTGATAGCGTAGTTGATAGTCCAGGTCTACCGGGCCGCACAGCAACCCAATCTACCGTCTACCAGTTAAAGACCACCACTACCCGGATTTTTGCCGCAAATAAATGCTAATGAACGCAAACCGGTTTTTCCATACCAGATCCGAACCGCGGCGGTTCCGCTTGTTGCCGTCCCCGCGAGCTGGCGCACGTCGCGTGGGGCGGAAAACAGACCGAGAAGGCGGGCTTTTGGGGGATTAAGGACTGTTTGAGCTGCCCGCTGATAGGACAGGATTAACATGATTTTTTGTTTGGTCTTGACTGGCTCCCGCGCGCGGGGAAAATCCTATCAATCCTGAACATCCGTTTAATCCTGTACCATTAAAGAGGCCATCTCGGGATGCACCAGTATGATGCCGGGCAGCGCGTTGGGGGGGCGGACTTTCGTTGGGGTTCGTTCCTCACCTCGACCTACGGGGTCGGTTGTCGGGCTAGGGCACGATCCGTCCAGGTGGTCCACCGCGACCGCGGGGACGCGCCTAACCCGACCTACATTTTCCGCTTCGGATGCTTGATCCATGTGATGTGACCGGTTGCTTCCTAATCTGAGTTATCATTCGGTTGCCCCCGGATATTTCTTAATGATTTTTAATGGTTGGGTGTTCGCCGTCCGGGATTCCAGTATTATTGGGTTGTCTTGTGGCGCACGGGTTGCTGCGCGTCCGAAATCCCATGAGCATCCTGAGAAGCTGTTTGGTTATACAGGATTGCTCCCGCAACACCTCAGGTTTTTCAAACAACGCCAAATGATTCAGGATTGCTTTTAATCGGACGGCTTCTTAAGACAGGTGGATGTGACGTACCAGGTTGCTTTCGAGCTGGCGGCGTGCCGGCTATATGGATGCAATTGACGATGCAACAAGGAATCGGGATGACATCGCAGCGCACACGCGAGCGTTTGATTCAGCGGCTCGAGGAGGCCGGAATCCGCAACCCGGAGGTGCTCGACATCATGCGTCGGTTACCGCGCCATCTGTTCGTGGACGAGGCCCTGGCCAGCCGTGCCTACGAGGAATCGGCTCTGCCCATCGGCCATGGACAGACCATCTCTCAGCCTTACACGGTGGCGCGCATGACCGAGGCGCTCCTGGCGCCGGGCAGTCCCGACACCGTATTGGAAGTGGGTACCGGTTCGGGATTCCAGACCGCGGTGCTCACCTCGCTGGTGCGCCGAGTCTACAGCGTCGAGCGGGTGGCGGACTTGTTGGAGCGGGCCCGGCGTACCCTGAAGCGACTCGAGCTGCGAAACGTGCGTCTACGCCACGGCGACGGCGCCGTGGGTTGGCCGGAGTACGCGCCCTTCGGCGCCATCATGGTCACCGCCGCGCCGGCGGGAATTCCCCGCGTGCTCGTCAATCAGCTGACCATGGGAGGTTGCATGGTGCTACCTATCGGGCACTCGGAACGCCAAGTGCTGGTGCGCGTATCGAGAACCGACACGGGTTATGTCCACGAGATACTGGAGCCCGTCACTTTCGTACCCTTGCTTGGGGGCGTCGCTTAATGCGCATCTTTTCCTCGCTCTATAATCGCGTCATGGCCTGGTCGCGGCACCGTCACGCCCCCTGGTATCTGGGTGGATTGAGCTTCGCGGAATCTTCTTTCTTTCCCATTCCGCCGGACGTGATGCTTGCCCCCATGAGTATGGCCGAGCCGCGCAAGGCGTGGTGGTTCGCAGGCTTGACTACGGTTACCTCGGTGCTCGGCGGTCTGCTGGGTTATCTGATCGGCCTTTTCGCGTTCGAGCTGACCACCCTTTTGGTTTCGGAAGGCGGACGCTACGCCGAGCCTTTCGCCAATGCCGATGCCTGGTTCCGGGCGTGGGGCGTCTGGGCCATCTTCATCGCCGGGTTTTCTCCCATTCCCTATAAAATTTTTACTATCTCCGCCGGGGTGTTGCATATGGCGTTGTTCCCGTTCCTGATTGCCTCGGCGGTGGGGCGCGGGGCGCGCTTTTTTCTCGTTGCCGCCCTCATGGCCTGGGGTGGCGAGCGAATGGAGACTGCCCTGCGGGCATACGTGGACCATATAGGATGGATCATGGTCCTGCTTATTGTCCTGGTGGTACTTCTTCGGTAGGTTGGGTGAATGAGGGTGGAGGCGATGCGGGTAGTGGCAGGTGGGCATCGGGGGTGGTAGCTTGCGGATGGTCAGCCGCCGAGCCGTATCCGCGTTAGTGGCCCTGCTGTTCGTCCTGCTCCTGTCGGGGTGCGGCTCCTTGGGGGCCGCTCCGCCCGGCTACTACTGGATCCGCAGCGGCGATACCCTGTCCAGGATTGCCCGTAGGTATAAGGTCGGCTACAAGACGCTGGCACGCTGGAATAGGCTGGGCCCTCCCTATCGCATCTACGCGGGCTCTCTGCTGCGTGTAAAACCGCCGCGCGGGAAGGGCGATTCGACCAACCGCGGTACACGGCGCACGGCAAAGCGATCGCGCGCCAAGGGTAGGGCTACTGCCGGGGCTTCGACTAAAGCAACGCGGCGCGCACTGGGCAAGAGCGCGCGGGTGGCATCCGGATTGCGCTGGCGGTGGCCGCTCGGTGGTAAGGTCGCGCAAAGGTTCCGGAGGGGGGACCGGACGCGGCAGGGTATCCGCATCGCCGGGCGCCCCGGTCAGAAGGTGGTGGCTACGGAAAGCGGGACCGTAGTCTACAGCAACAGTGGACTCAAGGGTTATGGAAACCTTATCATCATCAAGCACGCCAACGGCTATTTGAGTGCTTACGGCTTCAACCGTCGGCTCTTGGTGAGGGAAGGTGCCCGGGTGAAGCGCGGTCAGGGTATCGCGGAGGTGGGACAGGCGTCCGATGGGGCCTATCATCTCCACTTCGAGGTTCGGAGGCAGGGTACCCCGGTGGATCCTTTGCGGTATCTCCCGTAAATCCCAACCTTGGGTATCTCAGTTACGAGGGAATGTTCGCATGGCAAGGACCGATGAGCAAGATGATCCGGATGCAGGGCTCGAGATCGACAGTGACGTCGTGGAGGATACGACGGACGGTCCCGCACCGGAAGCGGTCGGCGAGGGGACGAGTGATGGTGATGAGTCGGCGGATGCGGTCGCGCCGTCCTCGGGTCGGTTCGCGGCGGGGGACGGCGACTTCGATACAGTACGTCTGTACCTCACTGAGATCGGCGGGTCCAGACTGCTGACGGCCGAGGAAGAGGTCCGTTTCACCCGCCTTGCCCATAGCGGTGACGATGCCGCGCGCCAGCGTATGATCGTCAGCAACCTGCGGCTGGTGGTCAAGGTCGCGCATCGCTATCTCAACCGCGGACTCCCCCTCCCGGACCTGATCGAGGAAGGAAATCTCGGTCTTATGCAGGCCGTGGAGAAGTTCGACCCGGAGCGTGGCTTCCGCTTTTCGACCTACGCCATCTGGTGGATCCGCCAGAGCATCGAGCGGGCCATCATGAATCAGGCGCGTACGGTCCGCCTTCCCATTCATGTGAACAAGGAGATCAACACCTATCTCAGGGCGGCCAGAGGCCTCAACCAGAAGCTGGACCACGAGCCCACCACGGAGGATATCGCCGACCTTTTGAACAAGCCCATCGGGGAGGTCAAGCGCCTGCTCGATCTGAACGAGCATATCACCTCGGTCGATACCCCCTACGGCAAGGACGCGGACGGACATCTCCTGGATAAGCTGCAGGACGAATCGGCCGCGGATCTCGCGGATAAGCTCCATGACCACGCCATCCGCTCCAAGCTGGACCATTGGCTGGAAAAGCTCAACAGCAAACAGCGCGAGGTAGTGGAGCGCCGATTCGGACTCCACGGCCATGATCGCACCACCTTGGAGTGCGTGGCCTGGGAGCTTGGCGTGACCCGCGAGCGGGTCCGCCAGATCCAGATAACTGCTTTGCGGCAACTGCGGAGCATCCTCGAGCAGGAAGGCTTTTCCGTGGATGCCTTTTTCAGGTAGAGGTCCATATTGTTAAAAAAATTCACAGGTAGTGGTGGTTCTTCGACGGCCTTGCCATCCCCGATGTCGCCAAGCTGTGCGACCGGGCAACCTGTTGGTACCGAGTCTTGAGGCTCGATCGCATCAAGCTCCCCTTGACGGGGCTCCTTAAGCAGCCCGAGCGCCGGCTTGCGGGAAAAAACGAGGGGAGCTGACCCATGGTCAAATCTAGGCGGGATCCGTTCTAATTGCCGCCAGCGCCCAAAACCGGCCAGGGGCTGATCCGGTGGAACCCTGTTTGAGTGGCCGAGGCTTCCCAACTGTTCCCGGCGCCACTGCCTCACCTGCAGGCGTATCCTGGTCCTCTATCTGCACGCTGTGCCTTGGCCACTCCTGCTTGCCACCGGGGTCTATTTGTTATCGCTTGCGGTCGACATTGCCTGGGAGTTGCCGCTCCACTCCCTTGCCCAATTCAAGCCGGCTGTTGTCCAGCCCTTCGCGGACAGCCTAGAGTTCGGAGAACGCCTGGTGGGCCTCTTGTCCATCACCGGAGGACTGTTTGCGGCAACGCTGACATTAGGCCTGGCAGGGGGCTTGGTAGGGACCTAACAGTGGGTCTGGGGATAAGTATCGGGGTCTTTTCGGGCTGGGCCGTCGGTATTCTGCACTTGCCCTTCTATCTCCCACAGGCGGTGGTCGGTCTGATCCGTCTGGAGCTGTATCCACAATCCCTACCTGTGGGACGCGGGGGTGCGCTTGCTGATTTGGGGCGCCCGGCGCCGGCTGGCCGATGCAGCCTTCGACGGCCCAGGGACCGGCATGGATTTCGCCGAGTTTCTGCTCGAGTACCGTCCGCTGCAACGGGGACTGGCGTCGGCGGCCCCTAGGACCGGACCTCTTGACGCCGCTGCCGGTGCCCGAGGGCCAATCGGACTATGCTCCTAGCGCCGGGTGGCGGGACGCACTCACCGATCTGCGCAAGACCTGATAGCCGCCCGCGGCCAGACCCAGATCAGCTCCAAGCGAGCGGCCTACGCCCGCTTCACCCAAAGGCCCGCCGCTTTTCGTGACACGACCCTGCGCGAATCACCCCGCTGAAACCGCTAGTATCCGGACGCCCTGGACAGCTAGCGCTCGGAAGCGGAACAGACGCTGCGCCATATCGAAGACCAGGCGGCAAGCCAGGAACCCATCGCCGTCAACCGCTACCGGACTGGCCCCCCTAAGGCAGAGGACGACCAGGCCGTGTTCTTTGGGCGGGAAGATCTGCACCGGACCCTGGCCCGGGAGATCAGGACGGCCACGGAGATGCCCCTGTTTCTAATCCTCGGCCAGCGCCGGGTAGGCAAGACTAGTCTGCTGAACTTCCTGCCCGAGCTCCTAGGCAGCGGCTTCGTGGTGATTTCCAGGACCTCCAGGACGACCGGGTGGTTGGCGTGCCGGCCTGGCTGGCGGATCTGCGACGATGGATTGCGGAAAAGCTGGAGCGGATCGACGGGGATTGGGCACCGCCCAACGACTGGCTCGCCGCCTGGCGGGGGTTGCGGGAATGGCTGGAGGGGATCGAGGCTGACGGCGGCCGCAAGCTGATCCTGGCTCTGGACGAGTTCAAGGAGCTACACGGCTATCTGGTACAAAAACCGGATCAAGGCCACCGCCTGCTGGCCACAATCCGCAGCTTCTCGCAACACCAGAACCGGCTGGTCTTCCTCTTCGTGGGCGCCATGCCGCTTTCCGAGCTCCAGGACCCGGATTGGAGCCGGTACCTCGTCCAGACCCAGCTATTCCGGGTGGACTACCTCACCCTGCGGCTGATCACCGAGCCCACGCCGCTAAGATACCCGGAAGCGGTCACCGAGCGATTGTTCGCACTGACCCAGGGCTACCGGATCTGTTGCAGCGCCTGTGTCGGCACCTGGTCTCCATCACCAACCGCGAGGGCCGGCAAACCATGTACATGGCGGACCTGGAGGAGGCGGTCGCCGCCGTGCTGGTGCGGGAGATCGCATCCATGGATGCTTCTGGAACGAGTTCTGCCGGGGGCGCCTGCCGCGCCTGTATCGAACAGGTCCTCGCCGGCGAGACCCCTACCGACCGCCCGAGCCTGATATGCCTGCAAGAGCATGGCTACCTGGTCCAGGAGCAGGGCCGATCGCGGCTGCAGGTATCCCTGTTCGAGGACTGGCTGCGCCAATATCTTGAGGGTTTTCCCACCGCGGAATGCTGACCCGGTGTAGGCCAGGCTAGGGTCGTCCGCTGCACGGGGAGTGACCCTCACCTCCAAAAAAAATCCTGTCAATCCTGTCCACTTGGCAGTGGAACTCAAATCGTACGGGATTCACAGGATTTTCAGGATTAACAGGATATTTCTATTGCGATTTTAAAGCAGATAAAAAATCCTGTTACTCCTGTAAATCTTGTTAACCGTGTCCGATTAGCGGGCTGTTCAAAGGGAGGTCGCGGCCCGACAGCTCCGAATCATTCAGAATCGCTGATTGTCAACAGCCCGTAGAGTCAGGCCCCGATCCGGTAATTCGGCACTTCCTTGATGATCTGCACGTCATGGACATGGGATTCGCGCATGCCCGCGCCGCTGATGCGCACGAATTCCGGCTTGGTCCGCATTTCTTCGATATCGGCGCAGCCGGTATAACCCATGCTCGCGCGCAGACCGCCCAGGAGCTGGTGGATGACGTTGAGTACGCTACCTTTGTAGGGCACCCGTCCCTCGATGCCTTCGGGCACCAGCTTTTCCTGTTCTTCGTCGTCCTGGAAATAGCGGTCGCCGGAGCCTTCTTTGCCTCCCATGGCGCCCAGGGAGCCCATGCCGCGGTAGGATTTGTAGGATCGCCCCTGGTAGATCTCCACCTCGCCGGGGGCTTCGTCCGTGCCGGCGAAGAGTCCACCGATCATGACGCTGTGGGCACCGGCCGCGATGACCTTGGCGATATCGCCCGAGTAGCGTAGTCCCCCGTCCGCGATCACGGGTACGTCGCCGGCGGTGAGGGCCTGGGTGACGTCCGCGACCGCCGTAATCTGGGGTACGCCTACGCCCGCTACGATGCGGGTGGTGCAGATGGAGCCGGGCCCGATGCCGACCTTGACGGCATCGGCTCCCGCCTCCACGATCGCACGGGCGGCGGCGGCGGTGGCGATGTTTCCGCCGATGATCTGGACCGCTGGGAATTCCCGCTTGGCCTGGGCCACGCGCTCGAGGATAGCCTGGGAGTGGCCGTGGGCGGTGTCCACGACCACCACGTCTACGCCGGCCGCCACCAGCGCCGCGACCCGCTCATCGGTGCCGGCCCCGACGCCCACCGCGGCGCCGACCCGCAGGCGTCCGTGGTCGTCCCGAGACGCCTCGGGGAAGTCCTTGGCCTTCTGGATGTCCTTGACGGTTATCATGCCCCGCAGCACGAAGTCCCGGTTGACGACCAGTACCTTTTCGATCCGGTGCTTGTGCAGCAGGCCCACGATCTCTTCGCGGCCGGCGCCTTCGCGCACGGTCACGAGCCTGTCACGGGGGGTCATGATGGAGGACACGGGGGCGTCGTGGCGGATCTCAAAGCGCAGGTCGCGCCCGGTGACGATGCCGTCAAGCTGTCCTTCTCCGGTCACCACTGGGACGCCGGAGATGTTGTTGGCGCGGGTGATCTGCCGGACTGTTTCGATGCTGGTCTCGGGGGTGACCGTGATTGGGTCGCGGATGATGCCGCTCTCGTACTTTTTGACCGTGCGGATCTCCCGGGCTTGCCGTTCACTGCTCATATTCTTGTGTACGATGCCGATTCCCCCCGCCAGCGCCAGGGCGATGGCCAATCTCGCCTCGGTAACCGTGTCCATGGCGGCGGAGATCAGGGGGATATTGAGGTCGATGGCGCGCGTCAGGCGGGTGCCCAGGTCCGCCGCGTTGGGCAGGATTCGGGAGTGGGCCGGTACGAGGAGGACGTCATCGAAGGTGAGGGCTTCCTGGATGAGACGCATGGCGGTACCTGGCACGAAGGCAATGGCATTCGGGGGGATGACGGCGAATTATATACCCGATGCACGCGAATAGTTCGCCGCAAAGTACTCCGTAGGCACCCGATAGCGGCGTTGCGCTGATTAAGGATACGCTAGCCTTGCTTCGCCTTCCGGTATGGGACATATTTCCCTGGTATGCCCATGAAAGCTATCAGCTTCGCCTCCGCAATAGAGCCTAGCTATACCCCCTCGTCGCGCTTTGCTCTCGGGCACGATCGACGCATCTTGCTTAACCAAGCTATTCACGTGCATCGGGTATAGGTTTTGCGTCCCAGGGATAAACTTGCTCGATCATCGTCGCCGACACTAAGGGAAATGGCAATTTTTTATAGCCGGTATATTCAACCACCTGCGAGGGTCAAAAATGGCGGTCGATCTCCGGCTCGTGACGGACATTACCTTTATAAGACATCCTCTCAGGGGCTGTTGAAATAGTCGTCATGCCGACCGCTAACTGAACAAGATTAACGGGGTGACTAGGATTAACCGGATTATTTTTTGAATAGGGTCTAGATAACCTTAGCACTGCAACCGCAGTGCTAAGGTTATGTTATGCAAGGAAAAAACAGGTATTTCAGCGTTCACACCTTTCGGAAGCTAAATCCAGACAGATTGTACCCTATTTTGCGCACGATTTACCGGCCCCGAAAATCGCCGAGCCGAGTGACGTAAGCCGTCCGAAGATCAAGCAATTGTTATTCAAACTATGAACCCGAATCGCTCAGCTTTGTGACGCCCCATCGCCCTTCTCCGGCGAAGTTGAAGTCGATGAATCCTATTTCGGTGGGCGCCATGTTCGTGGGAAAAAAGGGTACGGGGCTGGGGGTAAAACGATTGTCTTCGGGATTCTGGACGCCACGGGAAAGTCTATATGGGAATCGTCCCGAACGCCGCCAAGAGGGCGCTACAGACCGCGATCCGGGGCCAGGCAGCCTTGATCGCATCATCCACTCGGACGGCTGGAGGGGCTACGATGGGCTGGTGGATAGGGGGTGCAAAAAGTATTTCCATGTGAATCATAGTCAGCATGAACTTGCCCGTGGTAATTGCCCTATCAATGGCATTGAATCATTCTGGTCATATGCCAAACGAAGGCTTGCAAAATCCAATGGGGTTCCACGAAAAACTTTTCATCTGCACCTGAAAAAATGTGAATTTAATTCATCGAGAGGAAAACTTAGTAGACTAGTGGTGGTATTTAACTGGTAGAAAGTAGATTGGGCTGCTGTGCGTCTCGGTAGACCTGGACGATCAATCATCGCTATCATTTGCAAATTTATCACCCCCACCCTTTGATCCCCTCTCCCCTTGCC
>Ga0209052_1000230_pt1 | contig 17204 bp, 24 predicted proteins | sample WorMetHEROISLAND_2_FD_187409 | JGI IMG/M metagenome (GOLD analysis project Ga0209052, IMG submission 187409) | Marine gutless worms symbiont microbial communities from Max Planck institute for Marine Microbiology, Germany - Olavius sp. 4 HERON... | ecosystem: Host-associated > Annelida >...
GCATTAGAAAGGTGGGGAAATCGAAGTTCATACTGTTGGGGTAGTGGTGGTCTTGGTGATGGTAAATCTCTAACTGTTAGAAGGTAGGTTGGGCCGCTGCGTGGCCCGGTAGACCTGGACTATCAACCACGCTATCAGTTCAAAATTTACCATTGCCCATACTGTTGATTTCCTTTCAGGTTACGACTTCTCGACCTTATCGAACCTCAGGCAGGACCAGAAACCCTATTATAAGGCGGCTCCCAACTGAATCGCGCGTCATAATCCCGACAATCAAACACTGATTCCGCTGCATTCTCAAAGGTAGATTTTTTCTGCCTCGGACGATGGATAAGTCAGATCTTGGGAACACCTTACACTCTATCCCGTACCGACGACCAGCTTGGTCCCCCCCTTCAAATTACAGTGCGTCAAATTAATTCCAATGGTGACCACTCATAACAGATCGCATAATCGGAACGATACTTTCTGAATCTTCCCGTCCGGGTGATCAAAGGTCCACCATCCATACTGGCGACTGTTCGGGTTCGTGCTGTTCCATGTCCGATAGAGGCTAATCTCAACGTCTTCCTTGGTCTTGTAGACCTTACCCTGATACAAGCCGCCCTGCTTCGGTGCGCCGCGCGCGGCACTCAGCAGCGCCTTGTCTTCAATGGGTTCGAACGCAGCGACGCGGTCGGCCGACAACCCCAGATTACCCGGACACTCGCCCGAAGGTTGCTCGACCAACAGATCATTCATCGTCGTACAACCGCATAGAGATGATGAGGGGAAGAGTGATGAAAAGACGTTTCAAGACGATTCTCCCTTATTCAACCACGACTCAGCGCGTGACAGAGTGATCGCACCCGGTCACCCTATCATGGGTCATCTCCTGGAATCAGGCACCCGCGAGGGGTGCCCCTGCAGGTGCCGGTAGGCGACCAAAACAGATACCAAATCGGTTATCAGCGATAGGGTAGGACCCATCCCCAGTTCCGCACCCCCGGGTCGAGCACGACTGCGAATCATACTATACAGATCAGGGTGTCGCAGTCACAGGCCGAAGCAAACGATCAGGGAGCGGTTGTGGAATATCGTCGTAACGGCTATCTTGTTGGATTTTAAGCAATCGAGGCTCCGATTTTCGGGCTACCCTTCCCGGTCTGCTGTGCCCACGACTGGAGCATCGACCTCCCCATCACTCAGCACCCATCCCGATTTATGCTCAAGGTTGTCGATCTAGCGTGCAGGCGTGGAGACCGCCAGTTGTTCTCCAACGTGAGCTTCGAGCTGGCACCTGGGACCCTACTGCACGTGCGCGGACGCAACGGCAGTGGTAAGACGACGCTGCTGCGTGCCTTGTGCGGCCTGCTCGTACCGGACGCAGGGGAAATCCGCTGGCAGGGGGAGGACAGCCGCCGCTTGGGTGAGGACTATCGCGCGCACCTGCTCTACTGCGGGCACCTGAACGGCATCAAGGGCGACCTGACCGGGATCGAGAACCTGCGCGTGGCGGCGATCCTGGACGGCAATCCGGCGGCTGCGGGGCGGCTCGGGGCCGCGCTGGAACAAATGGGCCTGGCGGGTTATGAGGACCTGCCTGCCATGGTGCTCTCCCAGGGCCAGAAGCGGCGGGTCGCCCTGGCCCGGTTGCTGGTGAGCAAGGCTCCGCTGTGGATCCTGGACGAGCCTTTTACCGCCCTGGATGCCGATGCGGTGGACCTGCTGCTGCGGCTGACCGCAGGCCATGTATCCAACGGCGGCATAGTAGTCCTGACCACGCATCAGGAGGTTCCGCTCACCTCGGGTTGGGTACAGCGCCTACACCTCGGGGACGAACCCTCGGATACCTGCCTGCCCTGATGATCCATCCTTCACAAAGAGCGAGCAGGAACTTCACGGAAGATTTATCCGCAATAAACGCAACAGGCACGATCATGGCAGGGCGAGCGCGTATAAATCCACCCGAAAAAATGGCCTTGGCGGGATCGTTCAGGTATCGGTCAAGGTAACCACTGGTAGGCGCGGGCTTGCCCGCGCTTAAATGGCTGGGTCTCCGCGGACAAAGGCTATATACCCGATGCATGTGAATAGTTCGTCGCGAAGCATGCCGTCGGCACCCGCCGGCGGCGTTGCGCCGCAAGGCTGTGCGGTCCTTGCTTCTCCTACCGGTGCGGGGCATAGATCCCGGTATGCCCGTGAAGCCTGTCGGCTTCACCGTTACAATCGGGCCAGCGATTCCGCCTCATCGCACCTTGCGCTCGGGCACGATCATCGCTCCTCGCTTTCCAAGCTGTTCTCGTGCATCGGGTACGGCACCGGAAGCCGGCGACCGGAAGCCGGGACCAACCCGTCGGCGGTGCTATCTTCCGAATTCGGGCTGATGGCGGGACCCGACCGATAGCGGCATGTGGCGAGCGTTCTTCTGCATCCTGGGGCGCGATGTCCGGCTCGCCATGCGCCGGCGCACGGATGTGCTGACGACCCTGTTCTTCTTCGTGATCGTGGTGAGCCTATTTCCCCTGGGTGTGGGCGCCGAGCGGCAGACCCTGCGCATCCTGGGACCGGGGGTCGTCTGGGTGGCGGCCCTGCTGGCCTCCATGCTGGCCCTGGAACGGCTGTTCGCGGCGGACCACGAGGACGGCACCCTGGAGCAGCTGATGCTGACGCCCCAGCCCCTGCCGATCCTGATCCTGGCCAAGGTAACGGCCCATTGGCTGCTGACCGGGCTGCCGCTGGTCATGGTGGCACCGCTGATCGCGCTGCAGTACCACCTACCGGAAGCATCCCGCATCGCCATGATGCTCTCCCTGCTGGTGGGGACGCCGATCCTCAGCCTGATCGGCGCCATCGGCGCGGCCCTGACCCTGGGATTGCACGGCGGTGGAATCCTGCTGTCACTGCTGATCCTGCCCCTGTGCATCCCGGTACTGGTGTACGGTGCCGGAGCAGTGACAGTGAGCGCCATCGCTGGCGCGGATGCCTTGCCCTACTTCTCGCTGCTCGGGGCCCTGCTGCTGCTGGCGCTGATCTTTTCACCCCCGGCCGCCGCGGCGGCGTTACGGATTTCGTCGGAGTAGTCCGGCTCGCCTACCTCCACCGGAGCAGCCGACAGCACTCCGGTTTTACCGCCGAGCGGGCGGCGGAAGAATTCCGACATTGAAGAAGCCGTCTGGTTAAGAGACTGTCCTAAGAACTAACATATTGATTATAAAGCATGGGATCTGGATAACTTTTAAGTTTTCCTCTCGAGGATTGAATCTAAATTCACATTCTTTCAGGTGTAGATGAAAAGTTTTTTGTGGAACCCCATTGAATTTTGCAAGCCTTCATTTGGCATATAACCAGAATGATTCAATGCCATTGATAGGGCAATTACCACGGGCAAATTCATGCCGGCCATGATTCACACGGAAATGCTCTTTATACCCCCTATCCACCAGCCCATCGTAGCCCCTCCAGCCGTCCGAGTGGATGATGCGGTCAAGGACCACCTGGCCCCGGACCGCGCCCTGTGGCGGTTTCTTGGCGGCGTTCGGGACGATTTGTAGACCTTCCCGTGGCGTTCCAGAATCCCAAAGACAATCGCTTTACCCCCGGCCCCGCGCCCTTTCTTCCCCCGAATACGGCGCGCGCCGAAATGGGACTCATCGACTTCAACCTCGCCGGAGAAGGGCGATGAGGCGTCACAAAGCTGGGCGATTCGGGTCCGTAGTTTGAATAACAACTGATTGATCGTCAGACGGTTTACATCACTCAACTCGGCTGATTTTCGAGGCCAGTAAATCGTACGCAAAATTAGGGTACAATCCGTCTGAAGTTAGCTTCCGAAAGGTGCGAACGCCTGAAATACCTGTTTTTTCTTACATAACATAGCGTTAGCATGCGGTTGCAGTGCTAAAGTTGTCTAGACCCAAGCATAATTTTCAAAGATAGCAAACTTTTATCCAGAACGATCCGACACTTAACTAATAACTAACTGGGTAATGGTGGTCTTTAACTGGCAGAAGGTAGGTTGGGCCGCTGTGTGGCCTGGTAGACCTGGACTATCAACCACGCCATCAGTTAAAAACTATCATCACCACTAACTGATTTATAAATAAGTTTCTAGACAGTCTCTAAAAGCAATCCTGAATGATCCGGCGCTGTTTGAAGGACCGGAGGTGTTGCGGGAGCGATCCTGTTCAACCAGACAGCTTCCAACCTATCGGCTGTCGGGCAAGGGCGCGATCCGACCAAACGGTACACCGCAACCGCGGGGATGTGCCTGATATTAGAAGAACATAAATAACGTCGAACGCGCCCTGGCCCAACACGATGCTTTCTCAGGTTGCACCGGATCAGGAGCACCAAGAGTATCGTCATTCTGGGGCGACATCGACCGGCCGGAGGTATCAGCCGGCTGGAAGTTCTAAAGCCTTGCTCCCAGCGGGAGGTTGCTTATGACCCCTTATGACCCCTCCACCCTGATTAGTCTGGTATGGGAGAGCCGATCATAACAGGCCAAGCGGTCCTGATCGAGCAGCATCCACAGCAGGCCGGCGCCGGCCGGCGCGAGGCAGAGGGTTGCCCATACCAGTCGCACGAGGGCATCGCCTGGTCTCAGGGAAGAACCGTCTTCGCGTACGAGTCGCAGGTGCCAGGTGCGCATACCGAGCGTTTGGCCGCCGCGGACCCAGAAGAACATGAAGAACAGGGCGATCGTTGTCACCAGGTAAAGGCGCAACCCGAAGCGATGGAAGTGTTCATCGTGGGGAAAGGGCACGCCCACGATGAGCTCGTAGGGGACAACGAGGAAGGTGACCGCGATCATGAGCACGCCGAACAGGAGCAGCAGGTCATAGAGCAGGGCAGCCAGACGGCGAAAAACGCCAGGGGTGGAGGCGCTTGAGATGTCCGAGTTCATGGGGCGGCGTCACCGATCGCTCGCAAAGCGGGCAGGTTGCAAAATACCATCCGGATAATTTCTGCACACGCTGCAGGGTTGAGCAATTCTTCGTGGCTCGTGCCTTCGTCTAATAGTACAGGATGTTCAGGATGAACAGGATTTGGTAGTGGTGATCTTTAACTGGCAGAAGGTAGATTGGGCTGCTGTGCGGCCCGGTAGACATGGACTATCAACTACGCTATCAGTTAGAAACCCACCACTACCGATTTCTTTAAGTCGTTCCACTCCACCTTTGAGATACGCTTAATAGATAAATGATAAGGGTCGGCTTGCTAATATTGGGAATTGGCAAAGGGCCTAGATAAATTTAGCACTGCCAGCGCAGGCTAAGGTCATATTATTAAAGGAAAAAACAGATATTTCAGGCATTCACACCTTTCGGAAGCTAAATTCAGCCGGATTATACCCTATTCTGCGCACGATTTACCGGCCTCGAAAATCTCCGAGTTGAGTGATGTAAGCCGTCCGTCGATGAATCCTATTTCGGCACGCGCCGTGTTCGTGGGAAGAAAGGGCGCGGAGCTGGGGGGGTAAAATGATTGCCTTCGGGATTCTGGAACGTCACGGGAAAGTCCACACGGAAATCGTCCCGAACGCCGCCAAGAAGCCGCTACAGGTCGCGATCCAGGGCCAGGTGGCCTTGACCGCACCATCCACTCGGACGGCTGGAGGGGCTACGATGGGCTGGTGGATAAGGAGTACAAAAAGCATTTCCGCGTGAATCATGAGCAGCATGAATTTGCCCATGGTAATTGCCCTATCAATGGCATTGAATCATTCTGGTCATATGCCAAACGAAGGCTTGCAAAATTCAATGGGGTTCCACGAAAAACTTTTCATCTACACCTGAAAGAATGTGAATTTAGATTCAATCATCGAGAGGAAAACTTATATGATAGAATATACTTACTATGAGGAAATCCTCTCTAAAATTATCTAGACCCTGGCAAATATCTCCATGAACCATCCCTTGATTTAAATATAAAGCATCCATTTTTTTCTCACTCGCGGGTGAGGATGATGAATCCGTTCGTATTGGAGGGTACGTATATCTGTATCGCTAAACGAGATATTAATCATTCTTAACCTCGAAATTCATAAGGGGGTCGAATCATTGTAAAATACAAATATAGAAAGTTAAGTCTATGATAATTCTAAGGTATAGTGGTGGTCTTTAAACTGGTAGATAAGGTAGGTTGGGTCGCTACGCAGCCCGGTAGACCTGAACTACCAACCACGCTATCAGTTAAATTCACCACCACCAATGTCAACAGAACCTAGTCTCTGTCAGGCCAGACTGCCTGCAAGGACATACTCAGCGCTGCTCTTGATCGGCGGCATCGCGATTTGCATCGCATTCACCTTCTCGGTACTCATGGTCGACATCTCGTTATCGAGCTACTGGATGTTGTTTGCCGGATCGCTGCTCCTCGTGGTCGTGGGCGCAATCGACGATCTGTATGGGCTTTCCGTGTCGCTCCATCTCGTTGCTCAGATCGCGGCGAGCCTTCTGATGGCCCTGGGGGGGACGCGGTGCTGGTCGATTTCGGCTACCTGGTAATGCCGGACAAGCTGCTGTCCCTGGGGCCCCTCGCCGCGGTGAACGTGGTGGATGGCCTCGCGGCGTCGCTCGTGCTCATCGCCATCATTGCCCTCGGCGTCATCGCCGGGGCCAGCGATGCCGTTCAGGACATTATCGTGCCGGGGTTGCTCGGCGCGACGATCCTTGCCTTTCTGCCGTTCAATCTGCGTCTCCACGGATAGGCGTCGGTACTCATGGGCGATGCGGGCAGCCTGTTCCTCGGGTTCGTTCTGGTGTGGTCCCTGGTCGCGCTTTCGCAGGGAGGGCAACGGCTCCTGGCGCCGGTCATGGCGCTGTGGTTGTTCGCGTTGCCGCTGATCGATACGATTTCGATGATGGTGCGCCGGATGTTGCTCAGGCGCTCGCCCTATCCTGGCCGACCAGGAGCACTTTCACCACACCCTGCTCGCGGCGGGTTTCAACCCGAAACAAACGCATCATGCTGATGCTGTCGATTGCGCTTGCCGCCGCCTGCATCGGGTTGGCCGGGCACTTTCTCGGGGTCCCGGAACACTGGATGTTTTTCGGCTTTCTTGACCTGTTAGTGCTGCATTTCCGGACGATCATGCAGACCTGGCGCCACCGGCGCTTCTGGGGAAGGCTTCTGTTGCCGCGTGACGACACCAGCGCCTGATGATCTCCGCGACCTGAGACGATTTCAGTCGCATGAAATACCATCCTGCCGGTCTTCTTCTGGTCCGTCTTCCGGCTTGCAGCAATTATTATACCCGATGCACGAGACAAAGCATGGAAAGTCGAGGAGCAAATATCGCGCCCGAACGCAAGGCGCGACGAGGAGGAAGAGCCAAGCCCGATTGCGATGGTGAAGCCGATAGGCTGCACGGACATACCGGGATATATGCCCCGTACCGGTAGGCGAAAAGCCAGGACGGCGCAGCCTTGCGGCGCAACGCCTCCGGCGGGTGCCTACGACGCGCTTCGCGGCGAACTATTCTCGTGTATCGAGTATATAATCCCCCTGGGATCGGGGAGGCTCGATCGCCTCAATCTGGGTCGAAAGCAAATGCGCATGGTTTTCTACGCCGTCTCTGCCGTCATCGGGCTCGGTTTCGCCGCCTCGGCCTGGGGTGAAGACCTGATCCAAATCTACAACCTGGCGGTCCGCAGCGATCCGATCCTCAAGGAAGCGGAGCAGACCTTGCACTCCACGCGCGAGGTCAGGCCCCAGGCCCGGGCGCTCCTGCTGCCAAACCTCAACCTCACCGTCGGCACCCGGTACCAGCGCGACGAGACCCCCGGCTCCGGCCTCTTCGGCACCTCCCCGGCGGGGGGTAATCGCCGTCGGAACGATACTTACGACTCACAGAGCTTGATGGCCTCCTTTACCCAATCCATTTACAATCGAGCGGATTGGATACGCCTCGAACAGTCCGACAACACCATTGCGGCGGCGGAAGCGGAATACAGAAATGCTCGAATCGATCTGATGGTCCGCACCACCAGAGCCTACTTCGATGTGCTACGCGCCGCCGATGCGGTTGGCGTCCGGGCGACTCTGCAGCGCGCCAACGAGCGCCAGCTCGAACAATCCAGGCAGCGTTTCGAGGTGGGCCTGGTCGCCATCGCCGATGTCAACGAATCCCAGGCCGCTTATGACCGCTCGCGGGCCGACCTGATCGGTGCGGAGCACCGGCTGAATAACCAGTGGGAGGCCCTGCGGCGCATCATCGGACCGGTGAACCTACCCCTGGCGCGGCTCGGCGCGCAGCTACCGCTGAAGCTGCCCCAACCCAACGACATCGACGCCTGGGCCGATGCCGCGGTCGGGAACAACTATGGCGTGATCGCGGCCCTGGAGGCATCCCGGTTCGCAAAAAAACAGATCGAGATCGCGCGTTCCGGCCACTTCCCCACATTCGACCTGCAGGCAGGATATGATCTGACTAGGAGCGGAGCGGAATTCGGTACCGACCACGATACCGGATTCGTCGCTCTCACCATGCGCCTACCCCTGTATCAGGGTGGTTCCGTGACCTCCCGCGCGCGCCAGGCGGGTTACGACTTTCGGGCGGCACAGGACCGGCTCGACCAGGCCCGGCGCCAGGTCCTGAACGCAGTGAAGGACGCCTTCCGCGGCGTTATCTCCAGCATCAGCGATGTGCAGGCGCGCCACGCCGCCGTCGTCTCCGCCCACAGCGCGCTGGAGTCCACCCAGGCCGGTCTCGAGGTCGGCACCCGCACCCAGATCGACGTGCTCAATGCGCAGCAGCGCCTGTTCCAGGCGGAGTTTGACTATCTGAGCGCCCGTTACGACTACATCGTCAATGGGGTATTGCTGCACCAGGCCACCAGTACCCTGTCCCGGGACGTGCTAGCGAAAAGCAATGCCTGGCTGAATCCGGAGGACAGGATCCCACCGCCCCTCTATATGAGGAGGGTGACGCAAAAGTAGGGGTGACCGGCCGATCGCCTCTACGCACCCACCGGGAGAGGCGGTGGGGTGAGGAAATCAAAGGGTGAAGACCGATGCCTTGTGCGACACCCTATCGAGTCCGCCGGGGACAAGACCTGTACGCGCATGTCTGGAAACAGCTTCGGTAAGCTCTTCGTAGTGACCACATTCGGCGAGAGCCACGGACTCGCCATCGGTGGTATCGTGGACGGTTGTCCTCCCGGCCTGGCGCTCACTGCGGCGGACCTGCAAGTAGATCTGGATCGCCGCCGGCCCGGACGTTCCCGCCATACCACCCAGCGGCGCGAGTCCGACCAGGTGCGGATCCTGTCCGGCGTCTTCGAAGACCGGACCACAGGCGCCCCCATTGGATTGATCATCCACAACCAGGATCAGCGCTCCAAGGATTACACCGAGATCGCTGCCAAGTTCCGGCCCGGCCACGCGGACTACAGTTATGAGATGAAGTACGGGGTGCGGGACTATCGGGGTGGTGGCCGTTCCTCGGCCCGGGAGACGGCGATCCGGGTCGCGGCGGGGGGGGTCGCCAAGAAGTACCTGTATGACCGGCTCGGGATCCGGATACGCGGCTACCTATCCCAGCTTGGTCCCATCCATCCCGCGGGTCTCGATTGGGAGCAGGTGGAGAAGAACCCCTTCTTTTGCCCGGATGCCTCCGCCGTACCGGCGCTCGAGGCCTATATGGATGCCCTGCGCAAAGAAGGAGATTCGGTGGGTGCCCAGGTGACGGTCGTGGCCGAAGCCGTCCCGGCGGGGCTCGGCGAGCCGATCTTCGATCGGCTGGACGCCGACATCGCCCACGCGCTGATGAGCATCAACGCGGTCAAAGGCGTGGAAATCGGTGCCGGATTCGCGTGCGTGACCCAGAGAGGCACGGAGCACAGGGATGAAATCACCCCGGAGGGGTTTTTGAGCAACAACGCCGGCGGCGTGCTGGGAGGAATCTCCAGCGGTCAGGATATCATCGCCCGCATTGCCCTGAAGCCGACCTCCAGCCTGCGCCTGCCGGGGCGGACCATCGACCGCTCGGGAGCAGCCACTGAAATCATCACCACCGGGCGGCACGACCCCTGCGTAGGGATTCGCGCCACGCCCATCGCCGAGGCCATGCTGGCCATTGTAATCATGGATCACCTGCTGCGTCACCGGGGCCAGAATGCCGACGTTGAGCCGCGGACTCCACACCTGTCGACAACCATCGCCGACGGCCGCTGATATCCCTGTCGGGTAGTGGTAAATTTTCAAGCCGCGTAAGGGGCGACCGGCCGGTCGCCCCTTACGCGCTGAACGCCTTTCGCGCGCGCCGGTGGGCCCCCGATCCATATCCCCCGACTGCGGCTTTCGAGCGCGGAATTATTTGAACCGCAACAGAGAATGTGATCGGGAGGGCGTCGGTGCTCCGTTGAGTTACGCGCTGTCGTCAACGGGATATTTGTATATTTCACGCAGCGGTTGCGCGTGGCGAATGTTGCCGCATGAGTTTCCGCCTTGGAGCACGGTATACCATTACTATCGACCCTGGCGCTGCGACGGCACCTGGGAGAAGATCCACGATGCCTTGCGTGAGCAGGTGCGCCAACACGCGGGCCGAACCGCGCAACCCTGTGCTGGGATCATTGACGGTCAGACGGTCAAGACCCCGGGAAAAGGGGGCTTTGTGGGTGGGTCCTTGAACGGACTTTCGCCTGACTTGGGAGATACCGACGCTTGAGCAAGGATTACGAACTCCTCACGGAATCGAGTGAAGCCATGGTCTATATGGCCATGACTCAGCTTATGTTGCGACGCTTAGGTTGAGAGGTAACTTTTCATACACCTTCTTAGACACCCGATAGCGGCGTTGCGACTCGTCACAATCGGGCTCGGCTATTCCTCCTCGTCGTGCCTTACTCTCGGACACGATAAACGCCCCCCGCTTTCTGCAAAACCCATGTGCGACGGGTATACTCTCTTTGCGTTTTTTTGCGGCTATACCACAATAACTGGTGACGGCAAATTCTTAACTGATAGCGTGATTGAGAATCCAGGTCTACCGGGCTGCGTAGCGATCCAATCTATCTTCTACCAGTTAGATACCACCACCCAATAACTCATAGGGCCTAGATAACTTTTAGAGAGGATTTTTTCTCAGCAAAGTAAGTATTATATCATATGAGTTTTCCTCTCGATGATTGGATCTAAATTCACATTCTTTCAGGTTAGATGAAAAGTTGTTCGTGGAACACCATTGAATTTTGAAGCCTTCGTTTGGCATATGACCAGAATGGTTCAATGCCATTGATAATGGCAATTACCACGGGCAAATTCATGCTGACCATGGATTCACACGGAAATGCTTTTTGTACCCCCTATCCACCAGCCCATCGTAGCCCCTCCATCCATCCGAGTGGATAATGCGTTCAAGGACACCTGGCCCCGGATCGCAGCCTGTAGCGGCTTCTTGGCGGCGTTCGGGACGATTTCCGTGTGGACTTTCCCGTGGCGTTCCAGAATCCCGAAGACAATCGTTTTACCCCCAGCCCCGCGTCCTTTCTTCCCACGAACACGGCGCCCGCCGAAACTAGGATTCATCGACTTCAACCTCGCCGGAGAAGGGCGATGAGGCGTCACAAAGCTGAGCGATTAGGGTCCGTAGTTTAAATAAAGATTGATTGATCGTCGGACGGCTTACATCACTCAACTCGGCGAGTTTAGAGGCCGGTAAATCGTGCGCAAAACAAGGTGCAATCCGTCTGAAGTTAGCTTCCGAAAGATGTGAATTCCTGAAATAGTTGTTTTTTCCTTGGCATAAAATATGCTTTAGCATGCAGTTTCAGTGTTTAAAGTTATCTAGGCCTAACTCAAAATTGGCAGCGGTTAATTTATTTATAACATATCGAAAGTTGGCAATAAATCCGTATTTTATCGATACAGGAAGAGCTTTAAACAGATCTCATGCATAATGATACATTTAGAAAAAGAGAGCGTCTTACGCACGAAGCGCGATAAGTGCTGCCGCAAGGTATTATTCCAGCGCTCGACCTGGTACGTTTCTCCTGTTTCTTTGCCGATAGGAAAATGCTGCTCATTCGGAATAACAGTTTGATACGCCCCCCAATAATTGGCGAAAACCATGGCTTTTTTATAAGTGGGCGGTATGCAATCCCAGAAGATTTGGCACGTTTCTTTACTGCGATCACTACAAGCATAAGCAACGACTTTCCGGGTCTTTCTGTTCAAAGCGATCCAGACCCATACATTTGTTGTCTTTGTTGAAGACATGGTGTCAGCTTCGCCTCAAGGGATGGAAGCTACTCTGCTTTTTCTTTTAACCAGGCGCTTACTGTTTGGCGACGGATTCCATGACACCGCTCGATCCCACGCATGCTCCATCATTTTTGATAAACCTTATAATACGATCTTTCTCTTCCTACGTGTAGCGATCATGAAGTTCAAGTACACCATAGGCACCACAAGTTTTACAATGATATTGCTGGTTCCCACACGCATTCTTGCCATTTTTGATCACCGCTTTACTATGACATTTGCTACAAGCATGTACTTTCTTTTCAAGAATCATGACTAAAAACTACTTGCTTGAATTTGCAGATAATCACTATACTTTATCATTTAATAATTAGCCACCACCATCTTTTTCAATCGTCAGATCACACGTACCTCCACGGACCCGAACAAAACCATCCGCGCAAATCCGCGTCTGCGGATAAGGGGCGTCGTTATTAATCGTTCCCCGCGTCTACGGGAGAAAGGGACTTACCCTGCAGGCTCGTCTTTTTTCCGACCGGTCCTTTCCCCATACCCTATTGGCGTCTTTCGTCCTTCTACTTCTTTTACTTCGCCGCCCTGGGGGCCCTAATTCCGTTCTGGGGCCTGTATCTCAAGGACCGCGGCTTTACCCTCCCGGCTATCGGCGATCTGATGGCAATCCTTGAGGCCACCAAGACCATCGCCCCCAGCCTTTGGGGCTGGATCGCGGATCGCACGGGGGCACGTCTGTCCATGGTACGCCTGGCCTCGCTGTCGGCCTTACTCGTCTTCCCTGGGATTTTCGCGGGGGATAGATTTTGGGGCATCGCCCTGGTGATGACCCTGTTCGGCTTCTTCTGGCACGCATCCCTGCCGCAAATCGAAGTGATCACCTTCAATCACCTCGGGCCCCGAGCCCACCTCTATGCCACCATTCAACTCTGGGGCTTGATCGGCTTCATCATCGCCGTACTCGCCCTCGGTGCCGCGGCTGAGCGGACCGGTACCCACCTGGTCCCGGAATCAGTGCTCGTGCTCTACGCGGGAATCTGGCTCAGCAGCCTGGTCATCCCAGATCCCGAACGGCCCCCGCCGAAACAGTCGTCTGGCTCCCTATCCAGCCTCGTGAGGCAAGGGGCCTTCTACGTCTTCTATTCCCTCTACCTCACGGAGGTAGGTTACTCAAGCACCGCGGTCGGCGCCCTGTGGGCCTTGGGTCGTGGCTTCGGAGATATTGGTATTTTGGCGCATGCACCGCCTGCTGGAGCGTTTCGGCACCCGCAGGGTGCTGCTGGTCAGCCTGAGCCTGGCCGTATTACGCTGGCTTCTGACCAGCGGCTTCGCTGCAACCCGGTGCTTCAGCTAATCGCCCAGACCCTGCATGCGGCGACCTTCGGCGCCTTTCATGCCGCCGCGATTCATCTCGTGCACCACCACTTCAGTGGCCGTACCCAAGGGAGCGGACGGGCCCTCTACAACGGCTTGAGCTTCGGCTTCGGGGTTGCCGTCGGCGGTCTGCTGAGCGGGGTGCTCTGGAGCAAGGTCAGTGCCGGGCTCACCTTCGCCCTGTCCGCCCCGGTCGCGGGCTTGGGCTGGCTTGTGGTCTGGGGATAGGTGGACAAAGCACGGCGGTATTAGGGGCTGCTTTGCCGCGGAATCGAGAGAACCGATCAGATTTCCCGCTCGCTTTCCTTAAAGAGGCCCGCTATTGTCCCAATCGAGCGGAAAATCTTAGAAGCTGTTTGGTAAAAATGGAACCCAGCGTCTAGCGTCCAGCGCCGTGTTGGGTTACGGTGCGTTCAGAGGTGTTTGTGTCCTTCGGGATCAGGCAGCGCGCCTAACCCAACCTACACTCGATGCGAGGTCCGTGCGGGCAGGCTGCGCGGACCTCCTAAATTAAGTGTGTAGGCCGGGTCAGGCGCGTCTCCGCGGTTGCGGTGTGCCGCTTGGTCGGATCGCGCCCTAGCCCGACAACCGATCGGTAAGCAGCCGGGTAATGATAAATTATTAACTGGTAGTGTGGCTGATAGTCTAAGTCCGTCGAGCTTCATAGCGGTCCAACCCACCCGTCACCAGTTAGAAATTTACCACTACCAGCAGCTGTTCGGTTAAACAGGATCGCTCCCGCAACACCTCCGGTCCCTCAAACAGCGCTGGATCATTCAGGATTGCTTTTAACCAAACAGCTCTTACCTTGCCCCTCGATTCCTCGTTATGAACGCGTAAACCGGGCAGGCCCTGAAACCCGACCCTAAAATGGGCGGCCACCTGTCGCCTCTATCTTCAGCGATCTCATGAACAAGGAAAAAAGACAGACCATCTTTGAGCGTCTGCAGGCCGCCAACCCAGCGCCTACCACCGAGCTCGGGTACTCCACTCCGTTCGAGCTCCTAGTAGCGGTTATCCTCTCCGCCCAGGCTACCGACAAGGTGGTGAACCGGGTCACCGCCGAGCTCTTCCCGCTGGCCGACACACCGGAGGCCACCCTCGCCCTGGGGGAGGAGGGTCTCAAGCATCACATCCGAACCATCGGGCTGTTCAACAGCAAGGCTAAAAACATCATCAAGACCTGTGCCATCCTGATCGCGGAATATCAAGGCCAGGTTCCCGCGGATCGCAAATCCCTGGAGAGGCTGCCCGGCGTCGGACGCAAGACCGCCAATGTGGTGCTCAATACCGCCTTCGGACAACCCACGATAGCCGTAGACACCCACATCTTCCGGGTCTGTAACCGCACCCGTATAGCCCCCGGCAAGACGCCCCTGGCGGTAGAGCATAAGCTGCTGCGATGCGTGCCCCGTCAGTTCCTGAAGGACGTCCACCATTGGCTGATCCTCCATGGGCGCTACCTGTGCACTGCCCGCCGTCCCCGATGTCAAACATGCCTCATCCGGGATCTGTGCGAGTTTCAGGATAAAACTCCTGAGCCGACATCAAAGTAGAAACTGTTTGGTTAAAAGCAAATCTGAAACAATTGGTGCGGCCTAGAGGACCGGGACCTGTTGCGGGAGCTATCCTGTTTAACCGAATAGCTTCTTACCGATCGGTAGTCAGGCTAGGGCGCGATCCGACCAGGCAGCACAATGCAACCGCGGGGACGCGCCTAACCCGATACACTTAACGTGAGGTCCGCGCGGCCTGCGCGGGGAATAATGTGAGTGGACAGGTTACGTTAAAATGCCGGCACTGATCCGGCAGACGATCAGCGAGCCTCTGGACGTCGCAACGCAACAGGTCCCGCTCCCCCAAACCAGGCTGTCCGGCGTTATTTGGTGTTGCCTGAGAAGGCGTCTAATAGGACAGGATTACAGGATTTTGGTAGTGGTAGATTTTTAACTGATAGCGTGGTTAAGAGTCCAGGTCCACTGGGCTGCGTAGCGACCCAACCTAATCTTCTGCCAGTTAAATGCCACTACTACCCAGGACGGCAATTCCCGGTGAGATGTTCGGGCTAGGGGATCGGTTGTGTCGGGCATTAGACCACTGTCGGAGATTCCCGCTCGGCGGCACTTACCGCGGGTCGGCGGCCCTGCACCGCCATCTACCGGACGAAATCAAGCAGCAGCCTGGCGAAGGGGGTGCGGCACAGGCCGAGGGCCTGGGCCAGGTCGTCGCTCGCCGTCATGGGATCACCCGCCCCAGGTGCATGACACCGGGCGCCGTCAGACACTCCGCGGCCCACTCCACCGCGATCAGCCCGGTCAGGCCCATACCGCAGCGCCGGCAAGTGGCGCTATCCGCCCCGCGGGCACGGCAGTTGGGGCAACGTTCCATCAGGATTCCAGGTAATAGATCAGGTCGGAGAGCTCGGCAACGGCCCATTCCGTTGCCTCCGCGTCGTCATTAGCGAGGGCGTCCCTCCCGTACCGATCCGACCAGGACCACTAGGTCTTCCTTGTCTTCCGCGTTGGCGCTCTCCATGAGCCGCTCAGCCTTCTCGATCAGGGCCTGGGCCTGAGCGGTCTCGCGCCGTTCGGGGCGGCATCGTCCTGGGTCTCGCCCTCGGTCAGTACGGACAGGCGTTCCCGGGCGGCCTCCAGCTCTTCCTTACTCGAAGCGGGCGGAAGCATTGTCGATGGTGATCTGCTTTTCCAGCCCCGTGCACTTCTTGCGGGAGGTGACAGGATCTCCCGGAGATCCGTCACGGCGAGTTCGGCGCCCTTGAACGTAATGTGTACCGCCTCCAGAGCTTCATTGATGTGGGCGGTGATCATGTCCTCATAGTCGGAGCAATCCAGCTCCAGGAACAGGTGCACCGACTTGCCGTCCTTCTCAGCAGGTAGGCTTCCTCGATACGGGCGAAGGGGCGTCGCTGAGGGCTATCTTGGCCATCTCGCAGGCCTGCACGATACGGGCCATGGCGGAGTGGTCGCCGTTCGGGCGATACCCGAATGTTCTTCGAGGTGGGCGGTGACGTGCTCCACCAGCTTGGCGTCGAAGTCGTCTCCTCCGAGGTGGTTGTTGCCGTAATAGGATTCATCGACTTCAACCCCGCCGGAGAAGGACGATGAGGCGCTACAAAGCTGGGCGATTCGGAGGTAGTGGTAAATTTTTAAATGACAGCGTAGTTGATAGTCCAGGTCTACCGAGCCGCACAGCAGCCCAATCTACTTTCTACCAGTTAAAGACCACCACTACCCCTAAATATAGGCACTAGACATCATTCCGCTTCGGGCCGATTGACCACCACCTCGGCGGAGCGCAAGCAGCTGGTCCTGATAGTGGAAGCCCTTGCGCAGCTCGCCTACCACCAGGCCCTTGACCTAGTTGGGGTCGTCGGCAAGCTCCGCCGCGTGCATGGTGTGGAGGTCGAAGGGTTGTCCCAGCGCCGCCAGCGGGTGCACGCCACGGCGGGTGAGGGTCTCGTCCAGCCGCCGCAGGTTCAGTTGCCGGCCGTGGAGTGGTTTGAACCATGACGACACATAAGGGAGCAAAAAATATCCTTATGAACGGTTCATTACGTTCTCATTAGGAAGCCATCTCCCACAAGCCTGCCCTCGACATCGGAACAC
>Ga0209052_1000231_pt1 | contig 17197 bp, 15 predicted proteins | sample WorMetHEROISLAND_2_FD_187409 | JGI IMG/M metagenome (GOLD analysis project Ga0209052, IMG submission 187409) | Marine gutless worms symbiont microbial communities from Max Planck institute for Marine Microbiology, Germany - Olavius sp. 4 HERON... | ecosystem: Host-associated > Annelida >...
CCTTGGATGACCTTGAACGGCTGTACCGCACTCGGGGGTAGGGATTTCAACCTAAAAGTCGCCACATCTCGGAAACGGTGCGACGTAGGGCCAAGGTTACAATTAATCACTAATAGGAAGTCATACACGGGTTTCGATCGACACCGAAAGCAATGACCTTGAGCACTAAAGTAGAGGTTTTTACGGATTTTACATTTGTTCGCAGTGGGCCTTCATACATGCACTGCTGTCGCGCGTTCCCTTTGCGTTAGCTGGGCTTTCTTGTAATATTCAGTGTCGACGGTACCGATTATATTGATCTTACTACTGCACTGCGGCGGCAAAATATAGTCAGAATGCCTTCAGAACCGACTAATATGATTCTCGCAGCCACGCTCTCAATGCGCCGGGGTTCATGTCCACTTTCGTAGAGAAGATTCAAGATAATCTTAGGTGCGGATGAACCTCGGCAAAACAATACAAGAAAAAAGAGGAAGGAAGAGGGAGGGAAAATTAATTTTTTTTTACAAATGCAACGATGATAATTTACAGCAACGGGCCTGCTGAGATAGAGGTGAACAAACAAGTGTCGACGTCTAGTTTGCACATTTATGCGGCTGTCCGTCCAGTTACCGACGGTTTAGTCGTCGACAGGAAACTAGGCCTGCCTAATTTGCAGTCTTGTAACGATAGATTTGCTGCATTGCATACCATTAGCTATAAATTACATAATCTAAAAAAGTAAAGTTAGGTTATAGCCTATTATAGTGCGCTCTAAAGCTCGGCTTAATCTAGCGCACTTAACCACCATAACCACACCATAACCACTTAACGGTCACAGATTATAGAGGACACCGTCAAACCCTCTTGCCTGTCCGAGAAATTAATCTCAAAGCATGCGCGCCAATAATCATGATACAATTTATTCTGCCGGGTCTGTGGATTGAACCCAGGCCCGGCTGATAACCGTTTCAGGCTCAGCCCGCACTGTGCCAATGAGCCACAGAGACAAGCTAATCTACACCGTTCCCCTAAAAACGTACCACTTATTTTTGATAACTTTGGCAAATGCGGTCCAATTTCAATACTTCTACGTTTGCATTGAGTTTGTGCAAAAGTACATAAAATGTGTCAGGGTTTTAACATGACAAAACAACTTGTGTTCAGAAAACATAATTCAATACAATCAACAACTGGAGTATGGAACTACAATACTTAATATTAAATAAACAGTGCTGTTATATGACAAAATCAGATCACTGGTCGAAATAGCTCGTAGCAGAATATACACACCACCCAGGCATTCTCAGACACAGACTGTGCAAACTCAGGCTTGCATATAAAAGATTCTTCTATGACTGAAGAGGTACTTACAACTCAGCCAGACCCAGCACTCTATTTTCATGAACTTATCACAATTACACGAAAAACGTATTTAACCTTTTATTCGATTTTTACATGAACATCAGTATTGAAAAGTGGCAAAAACATATTAAAACAGTTCATCATTACGTGCACGAGTTTGCAGCAGTGACGCATGGAGTTTGTCCAGGATTATTCAGTGCTGATTCCGCAGCTTATTCTCCATGGAAAAGTTGTGACAAATCTTTACATTCTGTACTTTACTCAGTTACATAACAACACAATCATGGACTGATGTTTCCTGTATGATACGGAGATATTATGTATCTCCATATATGTAGCTGAGTTAGTAACATTCTAGCAAGAAGACCATTTATACTCTAACCTTATGACAGGCATACACGTAGTGTCTCAACCACCACTCAACAAGACTTCATTTGTACACTGTACAACGTTAAAATGTTTCGGCAGAAAAAAACTACATGGAAACATTAAGCCTACAGTCTTATGTAAACAAGACTCTCTAAGTACAGTAAGCAGTTTTCTGAAACAGATCAGTGCCTGTCTCTTGCAGGTACAACATGTGTATTATTAATTATTATCATTATTATTATAACTGTCATCAATCACTGTAATTGTCAGTGTCGGCGGTGGAATCAGCAACCAGGTGTTCAGGCCAGCTCATCCAGGTACGGCATATGTAGAAGGTTGCCAACAGCAGCCATCGACATCTTTCCCGACAACAGCTGCTTCGCCACCTGACACATACAAACAACATATCATCAGTTAACGACTGTTACAACTAGATATACGTTCTGTGAACGAGGTATATGTCCCATTGCCGCACTATACCTGCTGCGTTTTACACTCGTTAGCTACCGGTATGATTTTATTTTACTTCTCAGGCCCCGAACCACTGTGCAAAATTTCATGAAAATCGAATAAAAATTGCGGCCGTAGGAGTGACGACAGACACACTGACTGACACACTGACAGACAGATGCAAGTGATTTTATAACCTGTCCCATGCTATGCTATAGCAATGGTACAACAGATAAATATATTAAAACATAATTAGTGAGCAGGTGCATATTAGGACTTCTGTGGGCCCGGGGCTGAGAACCTCAAATGAGCCTATCACCAATTAAATAGTATGGGGTTGGTGTACGGGGAAGGTGTCCCCCTTCAGACTGGGGAGTGGTCAAAATAGGCTGCAATTTTGTTTAATTTTTGAGTTGCAAAATCCTTTCAAGTGCTAAGTTGCTTCTGCACTGTAATATGTTAACTGTTCTGTTCAGTAAAAGAAATAGAGTTTTTCTGCTAAACATACAATAGACGAAAAATTGTAAGAAAAAATTGATAACAATTTTTGTAGTTATCCTGGTGGGCCTGTCTGAACAGTGAGCCTATAGATGGCTGCAGCACCGTCTACTGCATGGCCACTGTTAGCGAGTGTTTTTCATATGCTCTTGCAGACTGCAGAGTGGCCAAAATGTTCACGTTCTCTAGACAAACAAATGGTCATTGTGCTGCATACGCAACCCACGACCAACATCGCTTTACAATCTCAGAAGTGGCAGCTGATTGGCACGAGCTAACGATACCGGAGCGCACTATGCGGCCATCCATTGCCAGCGCCAACCAGCAAACAACTGGACCAGCCGTGCAGCCAGCAGACATACCATCGCCCCAACAACCACACTAAGCCTTCACCCATAACTTGCAAGCTCCATTAAAGATAGGAGACTGAGTATGCCTGAGCACACAGAAGATTAATAACTTGCAGAGATGGAGTCAAGGCCAGAAGTGTCAAGGCCAAGGCCAAGACCAAGGCCATGACCATCGAGGCCAAGGCCAAGACCAAGGACTTTGGTTCCGAGGCCAAGACCAAGGCCAAGGACTTGAGTTTCAAGGCCAAGGCCGACAATTGCCGGCCTCGAGGCGCCTCGAGGTCAAGGCCACGGCCTCGAGGACTCCATCTCTGATAACTTGCTCAAGGTTGCGTGCAGCAGACTGGAGTGATGCAGTGAGTAACAATGAGAACAGCTCACAGACCTGGTTGACGTCGTCCGTGGTCACGCTGTCAACTAGAGCAGCAAAGTCTCGAGTAGTCAGCGGCAGGACGTCTTCCTGCATCACCTGTGTGCCGAACGACTCGATGACAGCCGTTGGATCTTCAGCCGACATTTCCAGCAGCAGCTTCACACGCGCTCTAAACACCATCATGCAACATACGACTAGATACGAAAACAAAGTCTTCCCCGAGCCATAAGGGCAGCACTGATCTCTGTTTCCCCAGCCCTCAGCCAGACAGAAGTTTACACTACCAGACCACGGATACGGGGCTAGTGCATCATGCAGTGCGCCTGTTCACACCCCAGCATTTGCCGATACTCATTGCACCTACCCACAGAGGGATGGCCAGGCTGAGTTTGCAGATATAGTTTGCCCATCTGCCAAAACGTACGCACTCAAGTACTATTATTATTATTACTGACATTTATATGGCGCGAATTCGAAAAATGCAGCAAAAGCGCCACTAACCAGCATGTTAACCACTACACTAAGCTGCCAACCAATGCAGTCCCGATGATTACAATGTTTGCAGTGTCATGCAGCAGCGAGTCTACCAGACGCTGTTTGGGAATGTTGATGAACTCAAGAAGCAACTGGTTAAGTCTTGATTGGTCTGTAGCAGAACATTATCGACATGCTATCAATCAATGGAGAAAGCATCTCTGGGCTGGTGTTCACGCAAAGGGCCGACATTTCAAACATTCACTGCAGGCAGTCGGACTGTCAGTACATCTCCAGAACGCACTGACGAATGTGCTCAGCGGCGCCTACAATGCGCCAGCTTCAAGGCACTTTCCCTGAAGAAGATTCACGATATCCTTAGGTGCGGAAGAACAACCGTACAATTGGATAAACTGTCAGCCAAAGTGACAGAAATCTTAACAAGTGTGCTTCATGTGTGTTATCGTACTCAAGTAATCATGCTGCCTTGAATAAAAATGTAGTATTTTGCTTGTTCTGTTTCCCCAGGTAGTGTAGAAGCAGACATCGAGTGGTGTGAACTTCAACAGTCATTTGATAAATTATTAAAATCCGCTAATCCTTCTTCAAGTTACAATCGATAATGTTGGAGATCTTTTTATTGAGACACAGTGTAGAAATGGCAACAACAGATGAGAGTAAAATTAAAATCAATAACCAAATGTTAATCAAAGCTAGATCCAGGATTTACCACAGAATATACTGCATATAATGACCATAAATGCAGTTTATGGCAATGCCTTCATAAAACATTCACACTTGATCAGATAAAAAGAAATCAGTCAGATAAGTTTCACAAATATGCAGAACGCAGCATCATGTATGAATAAAACCAGCAGCCACCTTTGTTAACTTAATCCAAGCAATAGATGGAAAATGAAGGTTAATTATAAATATAACGACTTATGCAGGCACAAAATCAACTACAACGTACAGCATCTGGACCCAACGACTAGTCACAGTGTAACCACTCAGAAACAGGTACCACTGTGATGATATCTAAAAATAAATATTTTACGACTTAAAATGTTCAAAGTAATCTAAAGAAGCAAAAATAGCTAACATACAAGTAACATACTTAGCACTTTGAACGTCGCCATCAGTGAATGCAGCTTTTGCACCAATCTCTTTCACAGTAGTACTAAGTGCTCTCAAAACCTGTCACATTCACAATACTGCAGCAGTACTATTACTACTATGACCACTACTACTACCACCACTACCACTATCATTACTATTACTATATGTACATAGCAGTAATCCCAGTAGTAAACACAGCAGCAGTATGCAACAAACGGATCGAATATACAAGAAATCTGAACTAATGCTCATCAGACGCACAACAGCATCAGTTTAATTTCATACGCAGGTTGTCTTGGTCTATCTCTAGTAATTTAGGCAAAAATTCACCCTTTAAATGTGTGTTGCAGCCTGAAATGTTGACAAATTCACTAAAACCCCCTATTTTCACAATTTCAATGTCATTCAAGGTCATCGATGTTGGTACCCCCAGAAAGGTCATCAGCAGTGCTTGTTATAATAAGCAGAAACCGCGCATTTTGAAGGGGGTACCCAAATTTGATGCACTCGTATGGAGGACTCCTTGAACCTAGGGGGTCAAAACTCACACTGCTGAAATCTACATTTAATGCTAAAAATTTCATACACAGGTTGTCCTGGTCTATCTTTAATCATTTCTGTGCAATTCGCTCTTAAAATGTGTGTCGCAGTGTAAAATGGCAAAAAAATTCACTAAAACCCCTTATTTTTAGGGTTCAAGGTCATCAATATTGATATCCCCAGAAAGCTCATCAGCAGTGCTTGTTATGATAAGCACCAAGTCTATCTACAACCGTTCTCATGCTACACGAGTTAATAATGGTAAAATAACAATTTCTTAGGGGGGGAGTAGCCTGATGCTCTCGTTCGAGGGGAATTGCCTCACCCAGCAGCACGAAATTTGGTCACAAAAAAGCTAGAGACTAGAGTCTCTAGTTATCGTACGATGATAACCCAGAGTCTCTATATCTCATCTGGGCTGGAATTACGACGGCTAGTATGCGCTAAGCAGTACGTGCTGTCGCGCGTAAAAATGCATCAACGCATCCCACTTCCTGCTCAATGTTCAGCACACACCACTTGAAACAAGTGGCTAAAATAATAAAAACACGGCACAACTATGTGACAGAATGAAAGAGAGGATGAAGGTGCATTAATATTAGCACTCACGTTATCACCAATAACAAACAACTCAGCAAGAACAGATAGGATAATAAGTTGTAACAATTACCACCTTTACTTGCTAATTTGTTGACGTTTCAGCAACCAATTCCTCAAAATGATTTCTGTTTGATGCTAAATGTTGCAGTGGCATCTATTGGCAAACAGAAATTGTTCTGAACAAGGCAGCAGTGATTGCTAACCGTCAACAAATTAGCAAATAAAGGCTGTAATTTGATGAATCTTCACAGTTTATTATTAGCTACTGTTTTAACCTACGAGTTTAATGATAAATACAGACAGGCCGAGGCTACATACTTTGCCGATGTCAAAATGACTGGCAACTGCATGAACTCCAAACAGACCAGCATCAGTGTAGCTAGCAGTGAACGCCTGAGCCTAATGCACACACAGACACAGACAAATGTGAACCCAATGAACACACAACGTTCACAACACACATTTTGGTAACTTATACACATCCACAATTTTGTTACTTTTCACATTTTGCAACTGCAAGTGGAGCTTCAGGTTATTCCTGGTGCCTTGCTGCTTCATTAACTGCTTCGGCAAATTAAATGACGAGGTATGAGATGCATGTACACATCAGTCATTGCAATGACCGCAAATGGTGACAGGAAAGCAATTTCGGCAACATGCTCCTTTGTTGTTCTCAGGGGAGAGGTGGTTAATTTGTTAGCATTGCTTATTAGGAAGACCTAACTTTAAATCCTGGTGGGGCAGTGGTACTGATTAACTTGTAAATGTTCATCACGTTTAATTTTCAGTATGTTATAAGTATGCATTTGTGTGTTGTTTCAGTCTTCTGTATAAATTAAGAAATGACAAGGTAGCTAAAACAAGTGCTTGTACATGTAGTATATAGCAGCTGAATACAGTAATGATGTGATATGCTAATGTTCTACTACTAAATGCCAAAGCTGGTTCTCTGCATTAAGTTGTCTAACTACACTGTAATAACAAAGCACATTACCCACCATCATTATTACTATTATTAATGATGGTGAAATGAAGAGAATATGTAAGTACTTTTGTCACAAATACCTATAAACGCACATGCAAGCAAGTACTGAAAAACTCTACTGATGGAAATGATGAAAGCCAGTCAATAGGAATCACCGCAAACGACTGTCCAGTGACAGACGAAGCTGCCTTGACAAGCTTTGACGAGCTGTTTGAACCGTTCTGGATGAAGGACTGGCCTCCGAGAGCCTGCTGCAGGACATAGACAGCAGGCAGCTGATTGCTTGTTAGATTAACACCTTCAGTGACGACGGCTGCATGAACCAATGGACCGGACGTCTCCACACGCACCTCACCACCTGGCAACATTATCAGCACTAGACCGTTGCACTTTCAACTACAACATCCATTTCATACAACACTCTGCAGTGCTGAGATATGAACAAGTAGATCTTGCACTAACGCAATGGAAGTGTGCTGTGTGGGAGCTCATCGCCTTTAAGGCACTTTGAGCTGAAGGGGTTAAACCCAATTAAGTTAGCACACAACCCAGGTCGGCTAGACAGCTGGCTCCAATAATAGCTAGAAATCTCACTGATAGGTCACTATAGGGCCACTGTTGTGCAGAATTTGCCACTTCTTCCCCAGCAGCGGCCATAACCACTATTAACCAGTGTGATCAGGAAACTTTCTTGTGCAAAAATGTGTTTGTATCATTCATTTTTAGCCAACCGTACTGAGTAGTACGGTGACGCTTATGGTACAATGTTCTGTCCTTCTGTCTGTCGTCTGTTGTCTGTCTGTAACGTTTGTATTGTGGCTAAACGGTACGTCGTAGAGGGGTGGCGATGGTACCGTTGGATAGGGCGTTGGTAAGTTCCTATAGGCTGTCAATAGTAACAATGTCGCTATCTGGAGCGGTTTGGCTGCAGTTTGCAACACAAAGTTTCCTCCAGCGCTATGTTCACCGGTAGAAACAGTTAACTTTGTTACTTATTTACTTTACTGATACCGGAAGCAGTAGGATCTCTCTGGTAATTTTGACTGGCCAAAATCGGTACTAAATTAGCAAATATCTCGGGAGTTACTGTACCGAATTAGATGTGGTTTTCGGCGTTAATTAAGGAAAAAATTAGTCGCATCTAATGGTAAAGATAACTTAATGCTATGCTGCGATTTTTCATATCGGCGCTGACTACGCGAATCGTTTTACTTTTTCCCACGGGCACCGGCAAAATGCGGACCTGCGGACTGGCGTACGTGTAATTTGCGGACTGAAAACTTGTGGACCGCAACTGCGGACCAGTGGGTAAATTGCGGACCACTAATATGTGGACCCCACTCAATCGAGGTCAGGGTTGGAATCCAACCGTTGGATAAGTAAATAAAACACTAAATGCAGTGGCATGCATATGGCGACAGGCAGTATATGAGGAGTAGATATCTACGTACTAGTACGGTCGGCTTCTCCTAGCGATAGCTGGGCTATTGTTGTCAATTACATGGCTGTGCTGATGCTAATTATGACCAACAAAAGCTTCATCTACCATTATTCACGTCTAGTTTTCCACTTCAATACATAACAACAGTGTTGTACAACATACCTGCGTGGAACTTGTTGGGGACATCAACGCTGTCCGGTGTCAACGGCGCCTTTGCCATTGTACTGGCGGAGTCAGCTGCACTCGGCCGCATGATCATTCTCCTGGTCAGTTCAGACAGCTGCAGCTGGTCGATACCAACGCCAATCAATGCTGCGTTCTCGGTCACATAGTGCTTGTCGACGAATGCATCCAGCTAATGACAAGCACATCACACTGCCAGTCAGGCTCGTTCCGCTGCCATTTTCCCATTTTTGGCAGTGCACAGTGAGATAAATGCAAATAAGGACAAACCCAGCAAGTTGCTCGAAAATTGTTTTTGTCACTGCATAAACATTTTCAATGGATCGCGATCAATTCTTGTTCATGCATTTGAAAAAGCATTAATTGAACAGTTCTAATTTTTACACTGTACTCTCTTGCATTCGAGACCAAATACACACCAATCTGTGTGACAGAACTTTTCTGGAGCACGGTAGTAATTCTGGTCAGATGCCCCTCCTGACATTACCAGTGACAGTGGCAGACAACATGAAAGTAAAAGTCTACGTCTCTACCCCCTGAGCCATGGCTACTCATATGCTGTCACTATTTCAAATGGATCAAACTACTACCAAAATTTCTTAATAAAAAAACACATAAATGACGCACATCCGACATGCCAACAGAACTATCTAGAACCAACTGACAGTATATATACAACTATTGCTACACTGAAACCAGAATAACTACGCACTGCTGCGGTTGAGTAGGAACCAACACGATCTGGACTCATGTACAAAGACCGACCGAGTGAGCCACGGAATGCAGCCTTGTGCACAGCGTCCATCAGCCCTGTACACAACAAAACATCTTCACCTCTATACATTGCTCTTCAGCTCACTTTCTGCGCTAATTGAAATGACAACCTCAAAAACCACACCGTGTCTGCCAGTGCTTTTGATGAATGCTGCCTTGCGCAACACATCCGTCAGCCCTGTATAACAGTTGATTCATTCATTCATTCATTCATTCATTCATTCATTCATTCATTCATTCATTCAGTCACTCATTCAACCAATCACTCACTCACTCACTCACTCATTAATCCATCCATCCATCCACCAATCCATTCAACAACTGCAATAAACAGAAATAAAGATTGGAATTTGATGAATTCTCATAGTTCATTAACACGTGCTGATACATAACAATTACAGAGGTAACTCACGAGCATCAGGTGATCTGGCATAGACCTCCAGGTCCACCTTAAGCTTCGCCTCCGAGTCTTCCAGCTCCCAGTGCTTGTAAGGTCCAGCCGCCGCTACTTCACTCAGAAATGATATCGCTGGAATTCTGAAACAAACAACGACTCACAGTGCCTAGCTGCCGGAGAGAAGACAAGTACACGGTGGCACATAAAAAGAGGAGAAAATACATGCTGTACGTAGACATATGTTCAGTCATGGTTTCAGAAATGATTATCGTGGCTTCGATCATCGCAACAAACAGGGTTGGCCGATTTAAATCAGTGCAATTTAAATCACTGATTTCAATCGCGATTTAAATCAATTGATTTTTCGTCAAAAAAAATCGAGTGATTTAAATCGCACTGACGATTTCACTTACCAATGAAAAATTATAATAAACAGCAAAAAATGTATTGTTTTATTGTTTTATTCTGCCCATTATTCAACTTATTCAACTCGTCGACGACTGATTTTAGCTGATAGTCACTGGTTCAGGAACTTTAATTCTGTGCAACGTTCAACTCACAATGAAGTTTAAATTGTTTAATGCAACAACAATGCACAACAGCACTGAAAAATGCAAAAAAGTCAAAAAATCAAAAAAAATCCGATTTAAATCAAAAAATCTGATTTAAATCAAAAAAATCTGATTTTTTCGATTTTTTTTTAAATTAAAAATCAAGATTTTTTCCAACCCTGGCAACAAATGAAATGTGGTCATAAACCCCACAAATATCTGCATGCTGCTATGCTGATGCCCTGTAAAAACGAAATGTACCACTTTATTTTGCGCCACCTTGTACATTAAATGACAGTGCAGTGTAGCTGTCAGGGTTCAGACACCCAGGTACATACCGAAAGAAACCCGGTGGGTTTTTTTGGGTACACCCATCTAAAAAACCCACCCCAAAAACCCACACTTCTACTTTAACCTAATTTTAGTTTATACTTTGTATGCCACTAATAATGCAATATTTTATTGTTTTTAAAGCTTTTACCTAATTTTAGTTTATACTTTACATGCCACTAATAATGCAATATTTTATTGTTTTAAAGCTTTTAAGCCTTTAAGTTACTGGGTTTTTGTATTTTTTTTACCTATTTTTCCTGCTTGTCCATAAACCCAATAAAACCCAAAAAACCAATAAAACCCACTGGGTTGGGCTTTTTTAAAAAAACGGGTTTTTTTAACCCTGGTTAAAATGTCACGTATGTCACGTAACTGTGATAGAAAATTGCTAATGCAGTTGCTCTTTTTACAATCAATTACATACACTAAATTATCAACACGAAAGCAACAAAACCGATGACACTCACACATAGTCACGCATGCATTGAACAGAATAAATTGTCTGTTCACGCGATGTGGTACATCTGTCAATACACAACAAAATAAACAGCAAGGTAAATAATAGCATGCATCACACTGGACGTAATAGAGTACATTAACAGTGACAGCAGCATTCATAATATCAACATTTCTGTCAATATCAAAGTGTTCATACCACACATTGCACAATGGCAATGCGTTATGCAAAAATCTCTCTGACAAGTCTCAAACTTTATAGTTTGAAATTTTCTGCACATTAACTTGTACAAAATTGTGAATGACTAAGAACTGACTTACAGAATTACAAACAACGCATTTCCAGTCTGCCATGACATGAATCTCTCCATAACAGAAAAGTCTGTAGCACAGAAAAGTAGAAACCCACACTTTTTTTGACAAAAAAATCCATAACTTTCCAGGACTGTCAAAACGTTTTCCGGGACCTTCTTGAAGCTCGCCAACGTTTAAATATAAAGACAAACGACAGTGCAATACCCGGATGCAAGGCATATGGAATGCCAACTATTTTGAAGTTTATCTCACATTGTATTGCCGTAAGTAAGTGCTATGCTAGTGCTACACCTTGTTTACTCTGAATACCAAGTAAATTCATCAACTATCCAGGATTTTCATTTTCTACAACGACCTTCAATCAAGAATTATAACCGGGATCTGGGATCCGTCTTATAATTCTTGATTCAAGCTTCCCAGGACCTTAAGCCTTAAACTCCAAAACTTTCAAGCACCAAATTTATTTCCCAGGACTTTCAAGGGCCTGTAAAATCAAGGAAAAAATCCAGGACTTTTGCAGGAAGTGTGAGAGCCCTGACCTATTCTAAATTAACTACTCACCAACAGTAGCAATAAAATAAGACACTTTACGCACTTGAATACGATACTATGTTGGCTTTTTTCAACTACACAGAACCAATTCACTGAATACAAACTTCAAACTGCTGCCAATCTGTTGAAGATTTCTAGCAATTCCAAATGGTGATGCTTTTCTGCCACTCTATAGCCAACAAATTACAAAAACTGAATTCTTGTACTCACTCGCACTGAAAACAAAAATTTATAAAAAAAAAACAAGAGTAACATGGCACAGAATAACAACAATATGCAGCTGGTGTGACTGGTCCACCACAGGGGAAATGGGTAATACAGGTTTATCTACAAAAACGTAGTTTGTAGTTATTTCGTGATTATTGTGGTATTCTGGTTTGAGGATATTCCTGCACTGTTTGGGTTATTTTAATTAACTTTGGTTAACCCAGGTCTTAGTGTGACCCTGGCATGTTATGTAATACTGCAGTTTATGAGGTCTGTGGATACTGGCTGCCATTTAAGTACAAAGTGAAAATCAGTTAAACTTGACAGTGTGACCCTGTGCTCCTAACATGAACTTTCTATGGCTTTCTATGTAATTCTCAAATTACAAGCACACATGACACAAACAGACAAACAGACTAACAGTCAAAAGTAGCTAAATGCCTCAAATTGGCAACTACAAAATACACTTTCGCAAATTAGCATGTATGCAGCAGACAGACTAACAATAACGTTTGTGTCCAACTAGGGTGAACGGTGCATGAAAAATGACATTGTGGCATCAAGAAAATGTTAAATAAAACAAACGGAGCACCTGGTTGACAGCCATACGAAGGCAGTGCGTCAACCCAACGTCAGCATCAGTTTCATGACGTGCACCAACATTGTAGACAACAGCCAGCGTAACAACAGGAGAGTGGGTCTCATGACCCACTACTGCCATTCCATTCTTTATACGTGTCAGCTACAAACAGCAAAAGTACCAAAACACAATCACCAACTGGATTCAAAATCCATTTCCTGCACACATATCAGTCTCTACAGCTATAAATTTAAAAAAAAAACATCTATACATCACACTAGTGTTGTTGCGGTTATCGAAACCGGTACCGAAACCGCGTTTTTTTTGCAAAACCGAAACCGCGGTTTTATGCCTCTGTATTGACGGTTCGGTTTTGAAATGGAGCAACTCTGGTGCCTTGACGTTAACAGCCTGCAAGTCGTCTCGCCCACTCGTCCCGCCGGCGGGGGTTATTGTTGGATCAAAGGTGAGATCGCCGGCGGCCCTGCACCCCGCGTGTGAGTACCGTAGGCGACTAACTAATTAGTGTCAGTGTTAGTGTCACTCAATGAAGTGGTGCTTGTGGCCAGGACGCTAGTGATGCAGAGTTGAAAATGACATGCCATATAGCTAGTTAGTTGGCTGGCTGGATGTTTAATCCATAAGCCTACTCGGTATTCCTACTCAGCAGGGTTTGGAGCACCTACATGCCGCCTTTGAAAATGACTTGAGCGGACAAGTAATTACTGAACTGACGAACCGAACGTTTCTGCACCGAAATGGGCGGCGCGGTACTGAACAGCGCGGAAACGTGCGGCACGGGATCGTGAGCAGCCCTTGTTGCCGATGCCGCCTGCTCAGGATCAGAAAACGGAACCAATACCGAAATCGCGGTTTTTGGCTCAAAACCGAACCAAAACCGACCGACCTTAGCCAGTATGAAACCGTAACAACACTACATCACACAAAAACAAGAAACAAGAATTACTTACCCGTTCTTCTCTTTTAGGTATGGCACGAGCAGCATATGACCGACCCTACATAAACACAACAGAAATATTGCTAAGTACATGAAAAACTATTAACAAAAAAAGTACTTTAATAGCAGTAGATCGGTGATCTCGCGATAAGCACAGGAAAACTGATACAGGTGCATTAAATTCATATTCTTAATACAGAGAGAAGCTGAAGCAGACGATGAATGAGGAGAGAAATAAAATTGTCATTTGATGGCCAGTTGTGTCAGGAATACTCGTACCAAAAATTATTAAAAACTGACAATTCTTCTTCAAGTTGCAATAGATAATGTTGGGGATCCTTTTTTTCTGAGAAACAGTGTTACTGGATGATTGTATAGTTGTCTGTTCACCTTTTCTTCAATACATAGCAGCTATACAGCAGCTATATGCAGTACAAATCTGTCTATCTGTCCAACTGCAACACTAGCAGCATTGCAAAAACAGTGAGAAATGGGCCTGTAATTAATGTGGGGTGTCTGTAGCAAAGCGAAGATTATATCTGATGTGATAATTAACGGCAGATAGCGATAACTGACTACTTACTTCACGGAAATATTGTTTCACTATATATAGTGAAAATCTATGTACGAAAGGGTATAAATTACAGCTGTGGTAATTCACGATTAATCACACAATTAATAATTATTAGTAAAAAATTTAAAGATTAAAAATGCAAAAGAACTGTTGATTCAAGAAGTTGAGTCTTTCACCATCTGCTGCCTGCCATATGCAAGGGCTCTACAGTAGTTCATATTTTATGTGGACCCTGCCACTGGCTCCGCTCAATGAATGGAATTTACACTACATAGTTTACAGCATTAACTTTGCACAGTACATTAAATTAAGTACATACGGCACCTTTCAGACAAAGTTGAAAATTTAATGATGGTATGTTGCAAATTGTCTACAAATAAGTATAAGGGCAAAAGTCAAATGCAATGTTTTCTGACTCACTGTGTATTCATATTTTTTATTTGTACACTTCCAAACCCTTTTTACCCACAAAAATTCATCAATATACGTTGACAGCTGAGGATTCGCTTCAGGCCCCACTGCCGGAGTTTAATTACAGCGCACAGCCTGACCATTAGCTAAATTACGAGAACAAAAAAAGAAATATGAGGAAAAAAGGGAGACGGGGACGTGCGTAGGGAGTTGTGGCTGAGCCGCCCTTGAGAAGACATGACAGACACTAACTTTAGTCCACCAAAGTCAATGCGTACCCGACATATAAATGATATGGGTCTACGAAACAACTTCATCGTCCCTAAAAAGATAAGTCAGAACTTGCACAAACAGCAAATTTTACGATAATTCCAAAATTACGGCAAACTACGATCACCTCCAAAACCGGAAGTAAACAAAACTATAAAACCTACGAAGAAAAATAAGCAACCATAATTTCTAAATTGGTGGTTGTAGGCAAATATGACCGGAATCATGACCAGAATGGAAAATACCCTACTAATTCATTGGTTACGAGATTCTGTATGCCATTTTCGCCAATCATCCTTATTTAGCTACTTTGGACTCACAAGGGGAGTTACCGTATCAGAAAAAAATAAACAAAAGTAGATATAGACAGTTGCATTTGAAATGTACTAGTGTATTGTAAATCCCTTAAAGCACCATTTCATTTGATTTGAACATTGTGCAAATAATTTTTTAAACACTCGTAACAATATGACTAACTCAATTTAATTTAGTACAATACATATTTAATCACAGAGTTTTGTTCCACATGAAGCTATAAGCAAAAATTTCAATACATTATGTCACAATTTCCACTTGCATCACAGCATAACGTGGAATATGTAGAAAAAATTTAAATGCACAAAAGTTTTCTAAAAAATAGTCACATAAATGTGTACTGACAACTAACAAACAGGACTACATTCTAAAGTGCATTATGTGTGAAACTGCACTCTAATATTTTGATTTTACTTTTTTATTTCCCATTTAACTGCCTATTTTTCCAGAGCTAATAAATGTGTAGATGTGAAGCACACTTGTCTTCTCATTTTTTTAAAATTATATAGCTGCTTATATTTCCAAAATTAACTAATGTTAAGCAAAGTTGTCCAAAAGTAGAAATTTAGAAATCGTTGCAGCAGAACTTTTTATAAACCTGTTACCCAACCAACACCTGCATGAGATCACTGTAGGGTTAACTAGGAAAACCTGCTGCAGGAATATTGCAATACTAGCAAAACGAAGCCAAAACATAGTATAGCACAATATAACTGTTGCTGCAACTGTATGCCACAAACACTGCTAAAATACATTCTAATTTCAATCAGTAACAGAAGTTCAAATTAAAAAAAAACATCAGTTATAACAGAAATAAAACTGTCCAATGTCAGTATCCAGGCAATAAATGTCACACATGTGAAAATGCCACAGTCAAGTTATCCCGTTTAGCAAATCATCGACTTCCTCGAAAGCCACGGCCGCCGCCACCGCGGTTGAAACCACCACGACCACCACGACCTCTATCACCACTGCGACCACGATCACCGCCACGACCACGGAATCCCCCACGAAATCCCCGATCACCACCTCCACGGAAACCTCTGCCACCACCACCTCCTCGGCCACCTGAACATCGACATACACTATGATATAAAACTTGCAAAATGTTGCATATGGCGACTATAATTATACAAAAAATGGCGAATATAATTATACAGTTTTGATCTTTCTGGGCCATGTACTATTGACATAGTTATGGCATGAAATGCCATTAAGAAACAAATCACTCGCGTATTTATCTTAATGCTGTTCAGAGTATTCAGAGTACCGATGTCAAAAATAATGCAGCAAACTCTGCTCTTACCAAGAAAAAAAAGAAAAAGCAGGTTGCCACATAAACAAGGTGTCTGACATTGTGTCAGGTGCTCTAAGCCAGCAAGGGTAAACTACACAGTGAAGTCAGCCAGATGCTAAATAGCCATCACCAACCGTCAGTATACCAGAAGTACTGGTAACAGACTACAGAGCCTACCATTATACAGAACTTGCCATTTCCTGCCCCCCCATCAGTGGCCATAAACACTGCCACTACTCATTATGCCAGCGTATACTGTAAAACACTAATTATTCGCATGCATCTAATTTTCGCGAAATTCACGAATAGCCTAAAATCGCGAAATTAAATACCTGCGAAATTTTGGATTGCCAATACTACTAGTAGGCCTCTTTACTACTACCACTAAATCAGCAAATCTGCAAACATTCACTGAATTAGCCTACTAGTGCAGACAGTAAATACTAGTAGACAATTCTGTTCATGTGGCTACAGTAGTCAC
>Ga0209052_1000232_pt1 | contig 17187 bp, 14 predicted proteins | sample WorMetHEROISLAND_2_FD_187409 | JGI IMG/M metagenome (GOLD analysis project Ga0209052, IMG submission 187409) | Marine gutless worms symbiont microbial communities from Max Planck institute for Marine Microbiology, Germany - Olavius sp. 4 HERON... | ecosystem: Host-associated > Annelida >...
ATCCGATCGGTCACGATGAGTGATATCACGGCAAAGATGGATGAATGGTTAGAGGATAATGATATCGATATTCGCTCCAATTTGATAAAATATGCTGAAGACCATGGAGTAGAGCTTTCGTGACTAGAAAAGAACTCTTGCCCTATCGCGATTGCGTCGGAATCATGCTGTTTAACCCAAAGGGAAGGGTCCTGATTGCCCAACGTATTGGCGGCTATGCCAAGGCCTGGCAGATGCCGCAAGGCGGCATTGATTCTGGAGAACAAGCAATTCAGGCTGCATACCGGGAATTACGAGAGGAAATTGGAACCAATCGCGCTGAGCTCATCGACTGCTACCCCAAGCCATTACTCTACGACCTTCCGGATGATCTGGTGGGAAAAATATGGAAAGGCCGCTATCGGGGACAACGTCAACATTGGTTTGCCATGCGCTTTACCGGACAAGATCAGGAGATCAATATCGATACCGACCATCCGGAATTTAATTGCTGGCGCTGGTGCACATTGGAAAAGCTGCCCGAACTTGTCGTGCCCTTCAAACGACATATTTACGTTGATCTCATCACTTATTTCGCTCATCTTCCCAACCAAGTTCAGGAAACTTCCGCGTCATGATGTGGACAAAAAAGTTACAATGGATTATGTGCCCAAAACTTCCCTTGTGAACAAGAAATTGATTGATTGATATATATATATATATATATTGGATATATAAGGAACAATCACATCCGATCTTCACTCTATAAAAATTTCTACTAGAAAAAGCTTTTTGGGAATTATTCATATGTTAGCTATCAGGCGCTATTTATTACAAATATGTGTTTTGTTTTTTGCCGTTATTGTTACTAGTGCTCAAGCGCAACAAAACGCAAGGAATGATCGATTTGAAGATACGATCATCGTCACGACTTCCCGGGACAAACGGCAAATTGATGAGATCCTTGCAACATCAATACTCCAGGGCGCGGAGCTGGATAGTCATACCTCCTCAAGCCTGGGCGATATGCTGACATCGATTCCTGGTGTAAGCTCAACATCTTTTGCTCCCGGTGTGTCACGCCCTGTCATTCGGGGAGAATATGGTGAGCGTGTTCGCATTTTGATCGATGGCATCGGCAGCATCGACGTCTCTAACACATCCCAGGACCATGCCGTCACTGCGGATTTGATGAACGTCGATCGGTTTGAAGTCATCCGTGGCCCAGCAACCTTGCTCTATGGAGCATCCGCCGCTTCTGGCGTTGTCAATCTGATTGATCATCGCTTGCCTAGCGAACCAATGAAGAAGCCTTTTGATGTCAATATGGCAATGCAAATCGGAAGCGCTTCGTCTGATCAGACATACGCCGGGCATATCAGAACAGCTGTTGCTAATGGCGTATCGTTGCAAGTTGATGGAACTTACGGACGCTCGGACGACCTTCGGACAGGTGGGCGGCTGCTATCACAAGCATTTATTGACCGTCATGAAATCGATCCGGACGTTGTTGAAACCGGAACTCTGCCCAACAGCTTTACGCGTCGAACAATGGGTTCTGTTGGCTTAGCCTGGTCCGACGGAGAAAATTATATCGCTTTGCTTGGAAGTCGGCATCGCAATCGATACGGAATTCCTGCACCCTATGGGGCAGGCGTTTTGGGAGGTCACGGACATCACGAAGATGATGACCATGATGACGATGACGAAGATGATGACCATGATGACGATGACGATGATGATGAAGATCATGAAGAAGAAGACGAATTGGCGGTTGAGCCTGTATCGATCTTGCTGCATCAGACTCGCTTTGATCTTAAAGCCGGTTTTCAGCTTGATCACCTGCTTGGGGGGTTCTTCGATAAGGTATTACTCCGGTTCGGCTGGTCGGATTATGATCACTCTGAGATCGAATCCAATAACGAGGTCGGAAGCATTTACCGCGCCAAAGGAATCGAAGGGCGCATGACCCTTGTGCAAAATGAACGCAAGATTCTTGGCGGGACATTAAATGGACTGATCGGCACGCAGGTTATCACCCGGGATTTTGAATCTATCGGAGAAGAAGCATTTTTACCTCAAAATGATGGGCGGCAATTTGGTTTTTTCATCTTGGAGGAAGTACAAATCAAGCGCCTGGCACTACAGGCTGCGCTCCGCTTGGACCGTACTCGGATAAAGACCGATCAATACGAGCGACGATTCACCGCGTTCAGCGCATCGGCAGGAGCAGTGTATAAACTTAGTGAGAACAGCCGCATTGGTTTCAATTGGTCACACATCGAACGTAACCCGTCTGCGGAAGAGCTCTTTTCAGACGGAGCCCATTTTGCAACCTATTCCTATGAGTTGGGCGATCCATCCTTCAAGCTTGAACGATCCAATAATCTGGAAGCTTTCGTTCGCCACTATGGTGACCGTTATTCATTCAGTGTAACCGGCTATCATCTGAAATATGACAATTACATTCACGCCGTTAGCACCGGGCTGGAAGTGGACGATTTAGCACTTTTTGCCTATAAAGCCGTTCCAATGCGGAGAATAGGCTTTGAATTCGAAGGAAAATATACATTCTACCGGGGCGATTTCGCGGATCTAACCCTTGATCTTATCACGGATTACAGCAAGGCAACCGATATTGACAGCAATGAAGCGATTGTTCGCACGCCGCCCTTACGGTTCATTTTTGGGTTGGAAGCAGATGCAGACAATTTGAACGCACGCTTTGAACTGGAATATGTACGAAAACAAAACCGGCTTGCATTGAATGAACTTGTAACGCAAGGCTATACCATGATGAATGCCCAGATCCTCTGGCGTCCCGAGGGAAAAGGAGGGCAGGCAAGCCTTCTTCTACAGGCACGCAATATTACCGACCGAGTCATTCGTCGACACAGTTCTTACCTGAAAGATATTGCTCCCCTGGCCGGGTTGGATGTTCGCCTGGTCCTCCGTGTGAATTTTTAGGTCTGTTTCGAATCTACCCCATATTAACATGACTTGACAATTGCGCACGAATGGAACAAATTTGCTATCGTCGTCAGTCAAAATGCGCGATGATGGGAGAGAGCAGGAATATCTGCCACCGAAGGGGCAATTGCCTCCGAAAACTCTCAGGTAAAAGGACCTGATTCGTGATCATACGACACTCTGGAAAGTACGGACGGCTCTGGCATTAGCCAGGTTGGGTCGACACCGAAGGGGCAAATCTCTCAGGTCACAAAGGCAGAGGGAGGCAGAATATACAGACCATCTGTGATGGGTCTGGTATTTTGTCGTTCTAGTTACCTTGAGAAGCACAGATGCCCCCTGTTGATACCAACAATCCGACTAAGACACCCCTTTACGATCAGCACCTTCAATTAGGCGGAAGGATGGCTTCCTTTGCCGGTGTCTATCTACCTTTAAACTTTAAGGCCGGAGCGCTTGCGGAACATCGATGGACGCGCAGCCACGCAAGCTTGTTCGATGTGTCACATATGGGACAGGTGGTTTTGGCTGGCCATAATGTTGATCGTGCCATCGAAACTCTGATCCCTTCAGACATTCAAGGTCTTGGAATCAAGCAGATGCGTTATTCCATGCTGCTTAATGACAAAGGAGGTGTTTGCGACGATATTATCGTCACCCGCCATTCCGCCCATGAGCTGTTCCTGGTGATAAATGGAGCATATAAAGATGAAGACCTGCGCTTATTGCGCGAAAAACTTCCATCAGATATTGAGATCACCTTAGTCGATGACCGGGCCTTGCTTGCGCTTCAAGGCCCCAGAGCATCGCATGTCCTGGGATCGATCATTCCTGACATCGAACGTCTGGTTTTCATGCGCGCTGAAAATTTCCCTTATAAGAGCCATGAATTGTTAATTTCCAGATCCGGGTATACCGGGGAGGATGGTTTTGAAATCTCCATTCCTAACGATATTGTCGAGGAGTTTTACAAATCACTGCTGACACATCCCGATACAGCCCCTGCCGGGCTTGCCGCCCGGGATAGCCTACGCCTGGAAGCTGGTCTGCCCCTTTGCGGAAACGAACTCAGCCCAGAGATTACACCCATAGAAGCAGGACTGCAATTCGTCGTCAGCAAAGCACGGTACAAGCGTGCAGATTTTCCCGGCGCATCAATCATTCTCGATCAGATCGTGAGTGGCCCCGGACGCATCCGTTTGGGTCTGGTGGCTGAAGGGAGGTACATCATCCGTTCGGGCTGTGAAATTCTTACGGAAGACGGTACAGCCACAGGACGTATTACCAGCGGGGTCTTCAGCCCAACGCTGGACAGACCAATCGCCTTGGGATTGGTTCAGGCTCAATCGAAGGACAAGCCATTGCATGCGGTCGTGCGTGGAAAACGCGTAGAGCTTCAACGCACCAAGCTACCTTTCGTCCCTCACAAATATGTCAGATAGGAGTCAATCATTGAGTAAAAAATATACCAAAGACCATGAATGGATCGCAGTTGATGGCAATCAGGCCGCGATCGGAATCACGGATTATGCCCAAGGCGAACTGGGAGATATCGTGTTTATCGAACTACCCGAAAGCGGAAAGACTATCGCTGCCCAAGATGAGATCGCGGTCGTCGAGTCGGTGAAGGCCGCATCCGAAATTTATGCTCCGATAGGAGGAACGATCATTGAGACAAATACCACGCTGGTTGATAATCCGGGTTTGATGAATAGCGACCCAGAAGGTCAAGGCTGGATCGTTAAAATAGAGGTCACAAATCTTAGTGAACTCGATGCGCTGATGGATGCGTCGGCCTATGCCGATTACGTACAGGCTCTAGAGGGATGAACAGGAGCAGCGCCGGCAAATGGTCTGTTGAAGATTATGCCGAGCATGCATATTTCGTCCCGGCACTTGGGGAAACGGTTTTAGCACTTCTTGCCCCTAAAGCCGATGAGTATGTTCTGGATCTTGGCTGTGGCAATGGTATTCTAACCGAGAAAATCCTTAAGGCAGGTGCCAGAGTCCTGGCGGTTGACGAAAGCCCGGAGATGGTCGAAGACGCGAAGATGCGAGGGATCGATGCACGAGTCATGGATGGCCAGGCACTCGACTTTCAAGGAGAGTTCGACGCTGTATTCTCCAATGCTGCCTTGCACTGGATGCCAGATCAGGACGCCGTTTATTCCGGAGTCGCCAGGGCTCTAAAACCGGGAGGGCGCTTTGTTGCCGAATGCGGAGGCTTTGGAAATATCGCCACCATTCGTACCGCTATCCGCTCAGTATTGCTTCACGAGGGCTATGTACTGGATGCGGACGATCCGCAATGCTATCCGGATGTCGCAGAAGCCAGAACCCGGCTGGAGGCCGTTGGCTTCACGGTTCGAGAAATCGGACTCCATGCTCGTCCAACTCCGCTTCCAACGGGTTTGGATGGCTGGCTAAAGACCTTTCGAGTCGGACTTTTTGACCAAGCGAATGTTCCAATGGAAGCACAAGCTACCCTGCGGAAAAAAATATGCGACATAGCTGCCCCGGCATTACTTGCTAGCGATGGCACCTGGATCGCAGATTATGTGCGGTTGCGTTTTCTAGCCTGTAGGGATTAAATTATGCGGCAGTTATTACTACAAAAACCAAAAGCGGACTTGAACAAATATGCGCTATCTACCTCATAACGATCAGGAACGCCAAAAGATGCTCCGTCAGATCGGCGTTGATCACATCGACGATCTGTTTTCTGAGATCCCCGATGCCTATCTGCTGAAGGATGGCATTGAAGGTCTTGAGACCCATCAGGATGAAATGGCCGTAGAACGTCTGTTTGAAACTATTGCTAAAAGGAATATTCCTGCCGGGTCCGGCCCCTTCTTTCTTGGTGGAGGCGCATACCGGCACCACATTCCGGCAAGCGTCGATCATCTGATTCAGCGCGGCGAATTCTTGACTTCCTACACCCCATACCAGCCTGAGATTGCTCAGGGAACCTTACAGATGCTATTCGAATTCCAGTCGCAAGTCGCTCGATTGTTCAAGATGGACGTTGCCAATGCCTCGCTTTACGATGGCTCGACTGCGACTGTGGAGGCCGTCCTGATGGCGCGACGTATTACGAAGCGTGACAGAGCAATCCTCTCCGCTTCTTTGCATCCGCACTATCAGCAGACAGTACGCACCGTTGTTGGCTCAGATATCGATATTCCACCCCTTTATACCGAGGATGAAATAGACGATCAGACCCCGTCCTTGATCGCACGCCTGAAAGAAAAGCATGAACAGCCCCCGGCTTGCGTTGTTGTTCAGTATCCGGACTTTTTCGGTCATGTTGAAGATTTTACCGCTCTTGCCGAGGCTTGCCAGGATTGCGGAGCACTTCTGGTGGTGGTGGTAACGGAAGTCGTCTCTCTTGGCTTGCTGAAAAGCCCAGGCGCCATGGGAGCGGATATCGTGGTTGGAGAAGGACAAGGGCTTGGAAACGCTTTGAATTTCGGTGGGCCCTATCTTGGACTTTTTGCTACGCACCGCAAATACCAGCGCCAGATACCAGGCCGCCTATGCGGAGAGAGCGTCGACCAGGACGGCAAACGCAGTTTTGTCCTCACCCTGTCTACTCGGGAGCAACATATCCGCAGACATAAGGCGACATCCAATATCTGCACCAATTCCGGACTCTGTGCGCTAGCATTTTCCATCCATTTGAGTTTACTGGGCGGCTCCGGCCTGAAACACTTGGCTACCGTCAATCATCGTAAGGCCTGCGATCTTGCATCTCGCTTGAACGCTACTGGTACGATTCGCGTGCATAACAGGTGCTGGTTCAACGAATTCACAGTCCGACTAAACCGTCCGGCTGGGCCCCTTGTAGAACAGCTGGCACAAAAAAAGCTGATGGCAGGTATTCCCCTGTCCCGCTTTTATGGAGATGATGCTGTCAATGATCTTCTGGTCGCTGTCACCGAATATGTCAGCGAAGAGGATATGGATCAGCTCGTCAGTTCATTGAAGGAGTCCGTATGACGACAAATACCGGAAATCGTGGCCTAGACTTGAACGAAGGGCTGATTTTTGAAAAAGCCGAAGACCATTGCGGCGTTGACTTTTCGGATCTGGATCCCACCGATTCAAAGGCCTCCCCTTCCCCACTTGCGAAAAATCTACTGCGCGATAATTTGGATCTGCCAGGATTGTCAGAGCCCGAAACCATTCGGCACTATACGCGCCTATCGCGGATGAATTATGCGATCGATATGGGATTGTTTCCTTTGGGTTCGTGTACGATGAAACATAATCCGCGCCTTAACGAAAAACTTGCCCGAATTCCAGGGTTTGCCGACCTTCATCCTCTTGCACCGGCAAACGCCATACAAGGGGCTTTGGAAATAATGGTGCGACTAGAGGACTGGCTGAAGGCATTAACCGGGATGCCAGGGATCAGCCTGTCTCCCAAGGCTGGTGCGCATGGAGAGCTCTGCGGCCTGATGGTCATTCGCAAGGCTCATAGCGTTCGCGGGCAAGATCATCGCCGGATCGTTCTTTGCCCACGTTCGGCACATGGAACCAATCCCGCCACCGCCGCTTTTTGTGGCTATGACGTTGTTGAACTTGCAGTGAACGCTAAGGGGCGCGTGGAATTGGCAGAGTTGAAAGAGAATCTGAACGACAATGTTGCTGCTCTGATGCTGACCAATCCCAATACCTGTGGCCTGTTCGAGCCCAATATGGCGCGTATGGCCCAGGCCGTACACGAGGCCGGGGCTTATCTCTATTGCGACGGCGCGAATTTCAATGCCATCGTCGGAAAGGTCCGACTGGGGGATATGGGTGTGGACGCCTTGCACTTGAACCTTCATAAAAGCTTCTCGACACCCCACGGCGGCGGAGGGCCAGGATCGGGACCTGTGGTATTTTCCGAACGTCTCACGCCCTTCCTTCCTTATCCAATGATCCGGCGAGACGAGAATAACCGGCTAGCACTCGTCGAATCGCCCAATTGCGGAAAGACGGAAGATGAGGATCATCACCTTGGCCGGATCACTGCCTTCCAGGGTCAAATGGGGATGTTCGTCCGGGCGTTGGCTTTCATAATCAGTCACGGATCCGACGGATTGCGGCAAGCGACGGAAGACGCGGTTCTGAATGCGAATTATATCCTAAGCAGCCTGAAGGATATCATGTCTCCGGCTTTCGATGGTCGATGCATGCACGAGGCTCTCTTTGACGATCACTTTTTAAAGGGGACGAATGTAACGACTCTGGACTTTGCCAAGGCAATGATCGACGAAGGCTTTCACCCCATGACCGTTTATTTCCCGCTGATCGTCTCTGGAGCGATGCTGATAGAACCCACCGAAAGCGAAAGTCTGGCGGATCTTGATCAATTTACCGAATGCCTTAGAAGCCTGGCAAAGGCCGCACAGGCCGGGGATTTGGACCGCTTTTCCACGGCTCCACACTACGCGCCGGTACGTCGGATCGATGAAACGCGGGCAGCTCGTAATGTTAAGCTTGGATATGATCAGGAATGATAACCCGGACTTAAAAGCCCTTCATTCAGTCAGGGCGCATATTTATATGAATCCAAACTGGAGGACAAACAATGACGAATGAGTATTTTCCGGATTGTACGCGCTTTTATATTGATGGCCAATGGAGCCCAGCCGAGGGAGCTTCCAGGTCGGATATTATCAATCCTGCAACCGAGGAGAGCATTGGCCAGGTCGCTTTGGGAGAACAAGCGGACGTCGATCTAGCTGTTGCTTCTGCTCGCAAAGCCTTTTCTTCTTATTCGTCCTGGTCGGTCAAGGATCGCCTGGAGCTTTTGCAGGTCATCGATGCACGATTAGAGGAGCACAACGATGAACTCGCTACAATCATTACCAAGGAAATGGGTGCACCTACTGGCTTATCCCGGGATGAGCAGGCCCCATCGGGCAGTTACCACTTTAAGGCAACCATCAAGGCCCTTGCTGATTTTTCCTTCGAGGAGCCGTGCGGTACAACCATGTTGCGGCACGAACCTATAGGAGTTTGTGCCCTGATTACACCGTGGAACTGGCCAGTCAATCAAATAGCAACCAAGGTCGCACCGGCGCTTGCAGCGGGCTGTACGATGATCCTCAAACCAAGCGAACTTGCCCCTGGGAATGCTGCCCTTATTGCCAAAATCCTGCACGAATCAGGAGTCCCCGCCGGGGTCTTCAACCTGGTGCATGGCGATGGACCCGGCGTTGGATCGGCGCTCAGTGCCCACGGAGATGTCGATATGGTCTCTTTCACAGGATCAACACGAGCTGGGATCCAGGTCTCCAGGCAGGCCGCTGATACCATCAAGCGCGTTTCTCTGGAGCTTGGCGGCAAGTCGGCAGCGATCATTGTCGATGACGCGGATCTGAACCGGGCAATTCGTCGTTGCGTCCAAGGAGTGATGATCAATTCCGGCCAATCTTGCAATGCAACCAGCCGCTTGCTGGTCCCGCGACTTTTGGTTAACGACGTAGCAAAGCTAGCTGTTGCAACGGCAGAGGCTATGGCGCCTGCTGTGGCCGAGTCGAAGCCTGCAATCGGCCCCATCGCCAATAAGACCCAGTATGAGCGTGTCATTGGACTGATTGATACAGCGATCAGAGAAGGTGCGACTCTAGTCACCGGAGGGGTGGACAAGCCCGATGGGTTGGATCGGGGCTATTATGTCAAGCCGACGATCTTTCGGGACGTCACCCCGGATATGACCATCGCTCGTGAAGAAATTTTCGGACCCGTAGTGACCATCATGGCCTATGACCATATTGACGAGGCGGTGGAGATCGCTAACGATACGGCCTATGGCCTGTCCGGAGCAGTCTGGAGCGCCGATCGCAACCGCGCCTACGAAATTGCGACCAGGCTTCGTACGGGCATGGTGCACTTGAATGGTGCATCGCTAGACAGTCAGGCACCTTTTGGCGGCTATAAAATGTCCGGCAATGGCCGCGAATGGGGCCGATACGGGTTGGAAGAGTTTCTTGAAGTCAAGTCAATCTACGGTGCTTGCGCTTAAAGAGCTTCAAGGCTTTTACATCAAAAATCCTCGACAAAAGCTGAACCGCGCTTACCGCATCCGGAAGATGCCGCCAAGGATCCCCCTCACCACAGACCGGGCGATACGCCCACCCATCTTGCCGCCCACCGCGCGGCCAACGTTCGTAGCAATCTCGCTGCCTATTGTTGATAGCACATTGCGGGTCACCTTGTTGGCGACACGGCCTCCGGTTGACCTGCTCCTGCGTTTATCCTGTTTCTCCTGTGCCTGCTTCCGGCTGGCCTCTTCTTCTTCGGCCTGCACTTTTTCCATACGTTTACTGAGCACTTCATGCGCTGACAGACGATCCTCCGGCGTATCATAGACTCCAAGGATCGGACTTTGATCAATCAACTCCCTGCGCTCCTTATCCGTAATCGGCCCCAAGCGTGAAGCCGGAGGCCTGATCAGCGTTCGTTGCACCATTAAGGGCACGCCCTTGGCCCCCAAGGTCGAGACCAGCGCCTCCCCTACCCCAAGTTCGGTAATGACCTGGGCTGTATCCAGATCCGGATTTGGGCGGAGGCTGCTTGCAGCCGCCTTGACCGCCTTTTGCTCCCTAGGCGTATAAGCCCGCAGGGCATGCTGGATCCGGTTTCCGATCTGCGACGAAACGCTGTCTGGGACATCAAGAGGGTTTTGCGTCACGAAAAAGATCCCGACCCCCTTCGATCGGATCAGACGGACAACCTGTTCGACCTTATCAACCAACGCTTCAGGAGCATCGTCAAACAACAGATGCGCTTCATCGAAGAAGAAGACAAGTTTCGGTTTGTCCAGGTCGCCCACTTCGGGCAGACTTTCAAAAAGCTCTGACAGAAGCCATAGCAAGAAGGATGCATAGAGCCTGGGCGATTGCATCAATCTAACCGCATCGAGGACGTGGATATAACCAAGTCCCTCACGCGTCCGGCGCAAGATATCCGAGATGTTCAGCGCCGGCTCACCAAAAAACTGCTCGGCACCTTGCTGTTCCAAAACCAGCAATTTGCGTTGAATCGCTCCAATGCTGGCCCGGGAAACAAGCCCATACTCCGATGCAATATCCTTTGCGTTTTGGTAAAGATTGACCAGAAGAGTACTTAAATCTTTCAGATCAAGAAGAAGAAGTCCCTCATCATCGGCGATCTTGAAGGCAATATTCAACACGCCTTCCTGGGCATCGGTCAACTGCATCAAGCGCGACAGCATTAAAGGACCCATCTCCGAGATCGTGGTTCGAATCGGATGCCCTCCCTCACCGAATATGTCCCAAAAGATCACAGGGTTTGATTCAAAACGATAATCATCCAGGCCGATCGTCTTTGCCCGATCCAGCAGAAAGTCCTTACGAGTCCCGGCAGTCGCCAGGCCTGATAGATCTCCCTTGATATCGGCGCAGAAAACCGGGACGCCCTGCGCTGAAAAACCCTCGGCCAGAATCTGCAAGGTCACCGTCTTGCCCGTACCTGTTGCTCCGGTAATTAAGCCGTGGCGATTACAAAGGGCAAGCTCCAGCACCTGATCCAGACGTTGCTCCCCAAGAGCACTGCCCAGAAAAATGGCTTCGTCATTCTTTTGTCGCATCAGCATCCTTCCATTAAGATTTCATTGGACAGCTTAAAGGTTCATAAACAGTTTTCAACCCCGGAACAATGAGCATCGCTTTTGAAAGTCTTGTGGTTGGTCAATATCATGAAAAATCCCGTCATCATTCCAGGGACAGGCACATGTATGCTTTTCGCCCTGCTTTTGATCATAATGACGGATCAGATCGCGCCCACCCCTGTCTCCATCGACTGCTATCAACTCCTGCCACAGGTCACGGTGCCACAAGACCGGATTGCCCCTACGACCTTGCCGGACGGGATAAACGATGGCCACCTGCTTGCGTAAAAGCACTTTCATCCGTGTGAGCAACACTGGGTCAAGATCGGGCATATCAGCCAAAACAACGAAGCAAGCAACCCAATCCTTTGGCGCATGCTGCAAGCCAAAGCCCAGACTGTGGCTGAGCCCCAGATGATAATCGGAGGTGGTCTGGCAAATCGCCTGGGGATCACAGGCTTTAACACAGGCCTCTACCTCAGGTGCCTGGTGACCACAAATTACCAGACAAGGTGTCCGCGACTCCTTAAGTGCCTCCAGTGGATGGTGGATCAAAGGCTTGCCTTGGTAATCCATCAGCAATTTATTGCCGTCTCGCATCCTTCTGGATGCCCCTGCGGCAAGAAGGATCGCACCGATCGTCACTTACGTCTCCTTCTCAGACGAACGCCTCTTTGCAATCATTTGCGCTGCGATAGACAACGCGATTTCAGCTGGACTGACCGACCCGATATCCAAACCTGCCGGTCCGTGGATACGATCCACCTCTCTTTGATCAAAACCATAAGCCCGAAGGCGCTCTAGCCTTGCGGCGTGCGTTTTTTTCGATCCCAGTGCTGCGATATAAAAAGCATCAGATTTCAAAGCAGCCACCAGCGCCGGTTCATCAAGTTTTGGGTCATGCGTAAGGGTTACAACAGCCGTAGAGAAATCAGGCCCCCATTCTTCCATCGCTTCATCAGGCCAGAGTGACGACCGGATCACACCATCCGCAACCCGGGCATCCTGATGGAACAAGTTACGCGGATCACACAAGTAGACCCTGAAGTCCAACCGTTTTGCTATCTCCGTCAGATGTTGTGCAATATGGACTGCACCGACGATGATCAGACGATATGGTGGTGCGTAGACAAGTCTGATTTGATCGGACTGTAACCCCTTTGCTGTTTTCGTCTGTTCCAGCCAGGTTCGACCATTGCGACAATCCAGAACTACCTGCGAGCGTCTCCCTTGATTACTGTTTAAAATCAGCTGTCGTATCAGCTGCGCCGTGAAAAACCCTTCGGCAATCGGTTCTGCCAGAATTTCAATCTTGCCACCACAGGCAAGGCCGGCGCTGACGGCAGTCTCTTGAGATACCCCGAAAGACAATCGCTGCACCCGATTTTCCGTAATGCTGTCTCCGACCGCGACGATGACATCGCCTTCGATGCAACCACCACTGACAGAACCTTGATGCAAACCGTCATCACGGACGATCAACTGTGCGCCTTTAGGCCTGGGAGAGGAGCCAAAGCATTGAATTACGGTCGCCAGACCAACCTTATGTCCGGCCTCTATCCATTTAAGTGCCTGATTGAGCAGCGACAGTTTTTCATCAAGCATAGAAGATTTTCCCGGATTTGGCTGAATGTTAACCAAATCCTGATACGGTGCGAAAAATATTAGAACTAATAGCCATCGGAGCTTTCATGCGCAATAGCCTGATCGACAAGATTCTGATTCTTGGATTATCTCTTTCTACCCTCACCTCGGCAATTGCCATGCCCTCAACAGCTGCACCGGAAAGCAAAAGCAAATCGGTAAAGAAAGCGTCAAAAAAGACATGGTCTCGTACAAATCATTTATTCTATCTGGATACGACAGGAAAAGCCTACCCCCTTGTCACCGTTCGAGGAAAGACGATCAAACCACTAACCATGGATCGAGAGAAGACAAGCATTTTCAGCGAAAAGGCTAGCCTCCGCGGGACCGTGACCAAACCCAGTCGGAATAGTATCATACCTCAAAACCGCAAAGTCTTTTTTACACAACCCGGGCGCCTTGAAAACAGCGACTTTTTCGTTGCTGCCATTCAGAAAGCGCAGGAGATCGGATGCTCAGAAGAAAGTCATCTGATCATCGGGATTCCTTCCAATGCCTCCTTCCCCTATATAGGGATTATCTCGACAAAACCTCTTCGCAAACATACGAAGGCCAACAAAAAGCCGACCTCATCAATGATTCGGGAAGCAAGAGCATTACTTCGCACCGAGCTTCGCAATCTTAGAACCAACGCCATTGAAACTGGCAGCATGCTCAACGGAATGAAAGTCAGTGTACTTCCAACGGCGAAGGGACACAGGCCCCGAATCAGCATTAAGTCGGACCGCGTTTCTGAGATACGTCAGATTGTAGTTTTTCTAATCGCCGAACAGGACAAAAACGGACGATGGCGAGTGACCTATAATTATTCAGGGACCGGAACGTCCGATCGCCCGTTTGAAGGAATGTCTATGCTGTTCAACATAGATCTGAACGGAGACGGGCGATATGAAATTGTAACAGCACTCTACGGTGTACATAAGAATACTTTCCGCATTCTACAGCGCGCATCAGCAAATAAATGGCGGGAAATCAATACGTTCCGTGGAAACCAGTGCCCAACGACAACCATGTTGCAGAAGAACCACTCGGTGAGGCTGCGATACTAAGGCAGAAGAGGGGACCAGGCAGGGTCTGAAGCATCTGCTCTGGTTGATACCCTTCGTTCATTTTGCCCCGTCAAGTCAACCGACCAGAGTTCACTGTCCCCACCACCAACCTTAGTGGATTTACGCGTTCTAAAGAACATGATGACACGACCGTTGGGAGACCAGGTCGGGCCTTCATCCTGCCAGGAATTGGTCAGCAATCGCTCGCCAGATCCGTCCGGTGACATAACGCCAATTCGAAATTTACCCTTGGAGATTTTCGTAAAGGCAATTACATCACCACGAGGCGACCATACAGGCGTCCCGTAACGCCCCTTTCCTTTCCCGGCACTATCATAAGAAATACGCTGAACATTCGATCCATCGCTGTTCATGACGTATAGCTGTTGAGAACCACCACGATCGGATTCAAAAACGATCCGACTACCATCGGGAGAAAAGCAGGGCGCTGTATTGATTCCGGAAGTATGGGTTAAACGCCGCAACCGTCGCGTTCTTAAATCGTAGATATAGATATTGGAACTGCCCCCCTCTATCAAAGACAAGATAAGCTGATTCCCATTGGGAGCAAAACGAGGTGAAAAATTCATATTGTCGAATCGTCCAAGCTCCTGGTGCCGCCCACTCAAGAGGTTGTACAGATAGACCCGCGGGCGATCATTATAATAGGCAAGGTACGCAATGATTTGATTGTTAGGAGCAAAGCGCGGTGTGAGAACCAGAGATTGCCCACTGGTCAGCATCCGGACGTTGGCGCCGTCCTGATCCATGATCGCCAACCGTTTGATCCGGCTTGTCTTCGGTCCAGATTCCGAGATATAGACAATTCGGCTGTCGAAATATCCACCCTCTCCAGTTAGCTTGCTATACGCGAAGTCTGCACATTTGTGCGCGACCCTTCGCCAGTTCAAAGCGTGTTTGACCGTAAAGCCCTGGCGTCCAATCTCAATCTTACTGAAGATATCATGCACATAGCATCCAACGAGCAAGCTTCCGTCACTTCGAGGCTGAATGAACCCGGAAATCAATGTTTGAGCCGTAGTCTGTTGCCAAGCCGGATAATCAGGGGCTGTAACATTGTCATAGGTAACCTTCACGGGATAGGCTGAAGTGACTATCGGTGCAAAAAAACCGGTACTTGAGAGATCGGACGAGATCACCCGTGCAATCTTTTCACCAATCTGCTGCAATGTGCCAACAGAAGTGACCTGATTACTGCCTGCAAAGGCCGGAGTTGCGATCGGTGACGGCGCTATGGCACCTCCGGTCACATCCACCCGGATCACAGCTTGCGCCGACCCTGCCCAGAAACACAAGCCTACCACAACGATAAGCAGAGATATGCGCATTAGAAATCCCTTATGCGTAATAGCTGCGTACAAATGCCATCTTACATACAGCTTTTATAATGTAATGAAAAGGACTTATCAAAACTGGGGCAAGGTCAGATAGTGCTGACCAAGACGGGAATTGCCAAGCAACCTATATTGAGCCAGAAAGCGAATATTAGCCAAGCACCTTAAGCGGTCTCTTGTCCAGATAGGTATCTGCAATATCCTGCGTGGAGACGCCAGAATTGGAGACTGCCCGAAGTCTTAAGGGCTGCTCTGCAGCTATGCTATGGCTGACGAGGATCATCAGGGAGATTACAATCAATATACCTGAAGCCATATTGAACACCCTCGCCTTCAACTGCTGTGGTAAAAGCAGTGACATATTTGATATACGCTCTCGATTCGAAAGTTGATTTTTTGTTGCTTCCATTAGGACTGCTCTTCCTTATACCAGATAAATCAATTGGTATTCCCCAAAAAAACTCTCCAGAAATATTCAGCACTCCCTACCACCATTTTGCTTAACACAAAATGAATTAGAGCTTTGATTATAGGCATCTGAAATAATTCTTATGAAAGCAATATCATAAAAAATTGTATGGATCGACATCGAATCGATGCTGCACCGACTTTGAAGGAGCACAAGCCTTTTTCCAGTCGTCAATTAAGCGGGTATGATCAAGGCGTCTTGGAATTTTCAGAAGCAAGCGCATCCGGTACAACCCTCTGATCTTATTCAGGGGTGCACTGATTGGCCCTAAACATTCGACACCAGCATCTTGGGGAACGGTTCGAGCCAGATTTTTCGCTTGTCTTTCGACCTCTTCAGACTTCTTTCCTGAGACAATGACTGCAACCAATCGTGTAAAGGGCGGGTGATGACGTGCCCGACGAGCTCTGGCTTGCATAGTGTAAAACTTCTCTTCTTCCCCATTGATCAAAGCCTGAATTAAAGGATCTTGCGGGGCCCAGCACTGCAACAGGGCCTGCCCCAGGGAATCACCACGGCCAGCGCGACCGGAGACCTGGATCATCTGTTGCCACAAACGTTCCGGTGCACGAAAATCATCGGGATTGAGGCACGAATCAGCATCAATGACTCCAACAAACGTCAAATGCGGAAAATGATGCCCCTTGGTGATAACTTGCGAGCCGATTATGACATCGATCTTCCTTTCGTGGATGGCTTCCAGCGCCGACTGCAGATCAACAGGCGTCGCCAGCGTATCTGATGTCAGGATGATAGAACGCGCCTGCGGTAGCAAATCACGTAATTCTTGCTCTATTCTCTCGACACCCGGACCACAAGCGATAATCGTCCCAGGCTCTGAGCAGGACGGACAAGTATCTGGAACGGATCGTTCATAACTGCAATGGTGACACAGCAACCTGGGCAGCCTGGGTAACCCGGGCGATCCCGGATGGCAGGAGGATTGGCGGTGTTCGACAAGATATGCTGAGCAATTTGGGCAGATAAGCTTGACGCCACAAGCCCGGCACAAGCTCAACGGAGCATAGCCCCGGCGATTAAGAAAAAGCAGCCCCTGCTCTCCCCGCGCGATAACTTGCTCCAAACCTGAAATCA
>Ga0209052_1000233_pt1 | contig 17161 bp, 7 predicted proteins | sample WorMetHEROISLAND_2_FD_187409 | JGI IMG/M metagenome (GOLD analysis project Ga0209052, IMG submission 187409) | Marine gutless worms symbiont microbial communities from Max Planck institute for Marine Microbiology, Germany - Olavius sp. 4 HERON... | ecosystem: Host-associated > Annelida >...
CTTTGACTCCAGTATGCACCAAATCGTTTGTCGAAGCCCCAGACCCCACTGCGAGAGCTTACAGCGCTCCCCCAGACCTCCTTAGCCGGGTTTAAGGAGCCCCATTTCTAAGGGGACGGGAGGGGGAAGGGGAAGGACGGGAGGGCATAGATGTAAAAAAAACGTTCAAAATATTCTTTAAAAACGTTAAAAACAGGACAAAATAAAACAAAAAAACGTAAAAAACGTTTTTATGTCTATGGCGAGGGGACGGGATGAAGGGGAGAGGAAGGAGAGAGTTCGTCGTTTGCCCTGGGAAGAAAAAATATAACTCGGCGCGTATGAACTAAACGAATGCTTCAACTACGAGGAAAGCAAGTTAGTGATAATACCGGTATAGGCTACTTACACATCATCATCGTGATCGATTTGTATTTAAAAAGGCATCAATCACACAACGACAGAACTGCAGGCAAATTGCACTTTATTCGAAACACTACACCCGAGCGACGACAGGCGGCCTAGTCTTAACTATTGGCAGATAGCAGTCCAAATATAAGCTAACACGATGGTAGTCATTAAGCAATTTCTTCAAGCTGATCCAATAAATTATTCATAAAGACCGTTTTATGGCAGTGCAGAAACTGTAGCATAGGCCAAAGCGGTGTATATGTATTGATCAACAGATTTCACAGCAACATCGAACCGTACTAGTTTCACTCGCAGTTAAATGTGGCCAATCGCCAGACACGACGACGACGACAAAATTACTCTTGTAATTATTTCTGCCAAGCAAGTTCTCCACATCGATGTCAGACAGTGATGCTGCAAAAGCGAGAGCGTGCAGTGCAGTGAGGCACACGCGCCTTCCTTCTCAACGATCAGCTGACAGCGGACCTAGTAGCCAAAGAACGCCAACAGTATCCCATAGACCTAGCCCAGCTTGAAGAAGAACTGGACATTTCATCGATTCACCTACACGTGGAATGACTGATATAAAGGCAAAGCACAAACGTCCTAAGCAACGTGGCAGAGACATGGACCAATACTCGGTCGCTAGGCTGGCCACTACAATCAATCAATCAATCAATCCGGGATTTTTAAACTGGCCTAAGTAATACAAACTACTGCTAGGTCCACTAGAGAGAGTTCAGGTGAAGTCCAGTCCAGGGACAGCCTTCAATGAAACGCTGAATTTCAACTGAGCAGGTAAAGCCAGGTTGGTTCGAACGTATAGAAATACAAGAGCTCTATGACTTCGCACAGACTGTTAGGCATCGACACAATCGAAATACCAACTCACTTACGGTACGGTCGCAATGCACGGTACGAATGACACGCACGAAATTATCAACAACGAGGTACACGACTCAACATCAACGATTGTCACCGACATATTCTGTCGTAACTGTTTACTTACCCCACTACTACAGCTCACTCGTACGCACCATGGACCGACCTGGACGACCAAATAAACAGCCTGGACATGCATGAACCCAACCGGAATTGAACAAACAGCCTGAGATCAAACAATCTATCGGTGACGTCAAAAAACTGCCAATTTCACATCAAACTTTTCAACACAAACAACTGTTTCTGTGTTTTGTACAACAACAGCATCGGTAGTGTAAGTGGTAGGCCTAATACACGTTCAGCTAGCGCACATCAAATCATAAACACAGACTTACTAACAAAGAACAACAAAACTTCACGCTTCTTTCTATGTACGCTCTCGGTTATTTCACCGCGTCATTCAAAATGTGGAAAAATGACAGACAGCCAGTATGGCGAATAAAACTGAAAACGTAACAAACCTAAGTCCTTCCCGAGCCACAAGCCCCACAGAGCGGCGCTGATCTCCGTTTCCTTAGACCTCAGCCAGACACCAGTTTACACTGCGAGAGCACAGTTAACTGATAAATTGATGAAAAACTAATTAATAAAACAAATTCCAAATTTCAAATACTCCATGTACACAAGCAGTATAAGTGTTGTGAGCATGTTTATGCACGTTGTGTGAATGTACGTGAATGTTAAGCACTCGGGTAATTAAACAACTGAATCTAATCATTCTAACACGCAAGTTTAACTGTGGCCGGAACACATAAATCTACTTACTGCACCTTACAAAACCTACTTTGACACACATCTCACATTGTAACATTCTTACAAACACGCTTTTGCAACGAATGACAGAAATTCCTCTTTTGCAGAAATATTTGAACTGAACAGAAACAGAATTACGCCAATAACACTTTTCATCCGCTACCGACAATTCAACAAATAAAAAAATAAAAATAACAATTTCACAATACACAACTAAACAGAATGAAAAAACCGGTACATTGTTTTAACAGCAATGACTCACAGAGCATAACAACATAATTCTCATAAAAATTCCTATACTGCAAACAATAATACCAAAGTATCGAGGCACGGTGTGCCACTGTAGTTCAATGTAATAAATCAAAATTCACAATTGTATACAACTGCTATCAACAAATATCAAATAACCGAAATGTACACGTCTGATCTTGTTACTGCAGTAAACCGCTGAACACAAACAACAGAAGCAAACATGAAACAACCGAGCACATCACTAATCACATCAGTAAACCAACTAATAACAAATTTGTACAACAAACAGCAACAAGTAAAACAGTTCATACGTGATTCAGAACTGAAATACACACGAACAACAGCGTAACTAAACGACAATCACTGCAACACGCCAACATAGAACTACCGGTACTCACGCAGTGCAAACGTCCAGCAAGGTTCACCACATGACATATCTGCTGAGTGATTAACAGTTGACACAGCGCTAGTTACAATGCACTACTTAACACAAGAGATACATGGCGCCATCTCACAATCCATGCACAAAGCTATCATTTCCATTCACCCGGTATAAAGCAAACTGAAAAAACTTTACCGTCAAAATCTGGATTCCGATCAACCAGAAATCTACATTTTCGTTGCTTCATGTCCAAAAGACTATCACTTCCAAAATTTTTTGTCGAAATTTATCTGTACTTTTCGCGCAGTTCAGCCAAATAATATAACAAAGCTGAAACATAACTTCCTTGGGCATCACAATACGTGCTACCTGATGCCAAGCTCTACTTGAAGCTAACTTGGTATGTGGGTGGTATGACATAATTTATGAGTTTCATAAAAAAACTACACAGAGACTGATTGTTCTTGTGAATTCTAATTATTATAATAATGTGCTGTGCTACAATACCGGTACCCGTACACCGAGCTGCAGAAAAATACAAAACAGGAGACTTATAGCTTCAGGACCAAACACAATGGACAGAAAATTCAACGATTGTCAAAATCATTCTAGTGAAGCTGAGACGACAAGATCATTAGGTAGAGACGGAGTTTGTATTCACACTACATGTAGTAGGCAGACATCAAGCAATGGATCACGGCAACAGAACAAGACCAGTATAACAACGTTTGAAATAACGATACCAATACAGACATTTGTGAATGCTAGAAACACAAGCACAAGACAACAACAGAGACTGAACAGTAACCAAACCACTTCAATTACACTTACCAATACTGCGCAGTGCCACGCTACGGAACAGTAACACTAGCACAAAACAAGGCATGTTATCATCGGTAATAACTTCGCTGCTACACAGTAACAGCGTGAGACCAGCACGAGACTGCAGCACTTCACACGCTGACAGAAAACCAACAAAAAGTTGGCACAGCATCCATCGACCGTGGGCAATGCAACGATCAGCTGCCTTCATCATACACTACATTAACAAATGGAACTGACATCAACAGGGAAGGGATAAGCATGCAGGGGTTCAACGGTGTCTACACATTTAGACTCTGGAGCAAATGATCCATCATAAAAGTAAGGCTGGGAGAAGGTTTTTCAGATATTCAAAGGAATTTGGTATGATTCATGACCAAAATAATACAATTTTCTCTTAACTTGTTACCAAATCCATTTTTGTTAAACCCAGAATGTCCCAAAATTCACGGTGGCTGGGGTTTGCCCTGGACCCCATTGAAGAAGTGCTTCACAGACCACTTAGTGAGATTTAGAGAAAAAGGCCCCTGGAAAAGAAATAGGAAAATGGGAAAGATACGGAAAGGGAAAGAGGAGAGAGAGGAAGGCATGGGGAACTTGCTCCGATGGCTTAGATGCCCCTGCTGGAGTCACTTGTCATTCATACACACATACAGCTAGTGTATGGTGCACTCATCACACAACAACAATGACAACGACGATGATGATGATGATGATGACACGCTTGTGCACAGCTGAACGATGCTGCTGCTGCTGCTGCAATGTCGACAAATGACTAGCATAGCAACTATGAGACCCTGTCTAAAATGCTCTGCGAAGAAATACGCCAAAAAATCACAGTTACAGGACGGTTAGGCTGCTAGATTTTGGTACGTGACCACTACTGTTAGATCATAACTGCAACATTACATCCACAGTACCACACACACACTGCTGCTGCTGCTGCTGTTCTGGCATTCATTTCAAAATACTGTACAGTGGCACAAGTACAAAACTGACAAATGACAGTATTCATAGTCTTGAAGCGTTCTTGTGCATTTGTGAGACCAGCCATGGCCTTGGTTTTAGGCAGCTGGATTGAACTAATATAAATTACTATCAATTCAACTAATGGCGGTCGTGGCATGACTGACCTTACGCCAGAGAAAGTCAGGTGTTTCACCGGCCCAAAATACTATGAATATTAACACATTATGCCATAACAGCACTGTGCCATGTACGACACAATGGCACTGTGCCACTGAACAGACCCACGTACAACACAAGACACAAGTTGAGGCACGACAGCAACAGACAAAAATATGACACAATGGCGCCTACATACTGTGCCGAGTTCAACACTCGAGCGGCCAAACAGCGCAAGCTTCAAGTCTTGCAGTGAATGCCGCACGCAGCACGACAACAAACAACTGGCTGCATTGGCTCAGCGTGAAATGAAGCACTGTTCAACACCTCACAACTCTCAACGTGGTCCAATGAGGTAGCAGGTGCTCTTGTACAAAAGCTCTAACACATCTCACTCAACGTATGAGCAGCCTACTTCCAAATGTCGACACTACGAGCTATCACTTCTATTGATCACATCTGCACCACAGCGGAAATGACTAAGCTGATTCCAGAGACAAGAGTAGGTATCACTTACAAAAACCGGAGTACACAAAAGAGGTAACAGTCTACAGATATGAGGGGAGATCAAAAAGTTTTGCAACTCGACTATAAAAAGTACTGGGTGGCAGTGATGTGAATTACAGTCCATTATTCAACATATTCATCGCAGAGTTCAATGCATTTGCGCTACTTTTCTGCTAAACTGTTTATGCCAGTAAAATGAAACTGTTATGTCTGTCCTTCCAGCCAGGCATTCACCACAGACTTCATTTTATGATTGTTTGGATACGGACAACACAAACAAGATATTTCAAATCTTAAAACAAATAATAGTTACAATGCATCAGGTCACTTCTGTGTGCAGATGATCTTATTGTGCGAAGCCAGAGTCATGCACAACTTGCTGGGTGATTGTAGACTTGTGGGCTCGACTGCAGTGCCGGATTTAGGGGAGCGCATATGGAGCTCCCAGGCCCCCGCACATCAGGGGCCCCAATGTAACAAGTGACAAATCTTGTTTAGTTTTGCGTCAGCACAACTGATATCAGTAACTGTTAAATTTTTAATAAAATTTTATGGATACCATCAAATACTGACATCGTAATTGACTGAAATGTGCTTATTTGCAGCTGGCGCAGATTTTGGCTATTGTATATTCTTAGCCGCAAATGAGAAATTCATGGACGTATCTGTCAGAGCTCCCACAAAATGACATGTCCCGGGGCCTCACGTTGGTAAATCCGGTTGCAGACTGGAGAACTGACATGCAACAGCGAGTGTAATTCTATGCTATTTACGTTAGCACCCCAAACCGTTTCTGTTTAACGGTTTATGACGTCATAAATTACAATGATGTCACATCTGGTTTAAGCTCATGTGAGTAAGGGAGAAATATACGTTTTACTGGTGTACACATGTTGGAAAGTTTTTCAATCTAAGATGTCAAGTTGCAAAACTTTTTGAACGCCCCTCGTACAAAACGTCGTCCATGTACCTTGCAGCTCAGTTAAATCGCTGCCAGAAAACCGGTCCGGTGTAAATGAATCACCACAGTAAAATGCAACAGTTATGTTGATCTTGTTAGACCGACAACAAATGCCCTGCTTGGTACCAACAGTCAACAGAAATCAACGCAGAAGATGCCGTAACAACAAATGAAGCCGAGAATCATCAGAGAGCCGGAGCCGCACCCAGCAACTCGCTGTGTGAAAGATATCCGCCGCTGTTAAGGCTGTAGCACGCAGGCGGACTGCTGACTCCAAACGGAACTGCGAGATCATCTTGCTCTTCCCGGTCTGAGATGGATCGACCAGGCGACAACTCGTCTCCGGTCGTCAGAGCAGTGTCGGTATGCTCGGCGACAGCATTTGTGTCTAGCGAACAATGCTTAGCATCGTCCGGTTCGTTATTGTCCATACCCATAATCACAGTATAGTTTGCAACGGGAGTGGAATCATTAGTGTTACTGTTACCCTGCATGCTATTTACATTACCGACTCCATCCCTGTCTGCCGGCAGCCGATGCGTGTCTTCCGGCACAGAGAGATCAGAATGTTGCTGGTTCTGAGTGGAAGCTAGCGCTGAAGCTGCGTTGTGATCATTGCCGTGCAGTCGCGGCAGCGAGTGATCAGCCACTATGCCAGAGTCAGTGCTAACGAAGCGCCCGGTGGTCGGGTCATAGCGACCGAACGTGTCCGGACCGACGACGATGTAACCGCCACAGACTGGAGCAGTCGGCAATGCCGTTGGACTGTTGGCTGGAGCATCAGTTCCATGACAAGGCTCACCAGTGGCAGCAGCAGCAGCAGCTGCATCGTCAGTTCTTAGCTGGATGTGAACTGCGGCGGTGTCGACATCGTCCACATTCGACCGATTGTCAGACGTGGAACCGGAAACATTGATATATCGACACGACGGAACAGCCACTGCACCACCAACCGACTTTGGAAGAAGTGGCCGATGAATGTCTCCACCATTGCAGTTATCATTAGGAGTAAATGACTGCACAAACACAAGTGCACACTGATCATATGTGCCTGCAATAATATAGAGGAAGTGCTATGCTTAGAATGATGCATCCAAATGAATAAACTACGACTATTTTCCACTCAATGTAAATAGTATTTACCCACAAAGGACGCCCTGTAATGGGACATATCCTACAGTATAGTATCGGATCCAAACATTCTAATACTATATTCAAATATCACAATAGGCATTCACTATTCAAATACTTAAAATGTCAAAATAATTAAATACAGCATTAATTTTGTTATCCAGCTATCAGCATATGACAGTAATGGGCATACAGTAACTACACACTACAATGTCAACTAATGTTTACCGGATCAATTTATCCGGAGATGCTCGACGTTTGGCCAAACCTCCAAGAGCGAACTTATCAATATTGTTCAAGCAGGAATTCAAATAGGTCAGTGTCCCACTGTCGTACCAACAGTGAGACTAAAATTGTAATTCACACAATTACTATTCAAATACTCAAATAAGGGGAAAATAGTTGAATATAATACAACAAGCAATTTCAGGCAATTAAAAATTACCTAACACAACACTTGGTAGTCCAAGCAATAATAAAATTAGGCACTAAATGACAGACCACAGAATTGATGACAAACGTTTTGACTGAGAATCTGCACACTCAACGTACAACATACAACATTAAACAGTAAACAGTGTTAGTAAAAAAGCCGCTCGGCAATTGTTAACATGATGATACCTCAGTGTATCGAATGTCTGGGCTGTCAACACTTGCATCTTGAAAATGCTCCTATAAAAATGAATGCCGCAAACATTCACCAAACAATCAATCAATCAATCAATCAATCAATCAACTGTGTATATGAATCAGACCAGGCGACTAGCCTCAGGCACTTTCTGTACTGGTACATAAAAATACCAACAAAACAGTAAGAACACACTAAAATAAGACTACTAAACACAGTAAGAATTTCAAAGAACTAACTGCATGCAGCCACTAGACAGAAACTCAGTTCAACAGACGGTACTGCACAGCCGCCAAGACATACGTAACAACCACAATTTCAACGATCCAAACATGAGCAGAAACGACCAAACCAAACCCTATGATTGAAGAACTGAACCCAACCCCTTAAAGTTCAAATAACTAAATGAAATTAATAAAATGCATGCCTTATTTCTTTGTCTCAACTGAAGAGTACTAGGTATGTGATTGTCAGTAAGTACACATTGTGAAAATGTCAGTGCTTAGTGCTGTAAAAAACACTGCACAATTTTGCAATCTGCTTTTAGCTGTTAAAGCACTATAAATGTGGCTGTACTTATGAAGAAATCGAACCAAATTGGATCCACAACTTTAAAGAACTATATTAAAACCAAAATCTTGGTGTGAAATAATGCAAATCAACACCAAATCCAGAATTCTGAAAATATCCAGAGGTCACTCAGCACTAAACCAGTGTCCATAAAGAACCAGAACATATCTTTCACTGAAGTTTCCTGAGGGTGTCCAAGGGGACGCTCATAGATAGGTGGAACATGGAACGACATTTTTGCAAGGCCGTGCAACCTATCTGATGCTCAACTTACATTGTTACAGCGCAATAATGACATCTAGACAGAACAGAGCAACATGAGTCTAACCTTGTTGAGAGTGTCGGGCATGACGATCGTAACTCCACGCGTGAAGTCACGTCGACAACGACGACAACTCCTGACACAATGGCACAAACGCATCAATGTCAACCACCTGCCAACTACCACCTGTCTAACTACCACCTGTCTTTACAGTGCAGCGGTACGACAATCAGTGGTTAAAGGCTGTGGACAGCTCGTCACAGGAAACCCATCTCAGAGCTACTGGGCGTCACCTGACGTGCGGGATCACACAGTGTGTGATCTGCCAGCCGACACAGAACGTGCCCTGCCTTAACCGCAGCCAGGCAGGCCGGTACTTCAGTTACCTACCCTGAAGGGATGGACGGCGGATTCATACTGGGCGGTTGGTTACATACCAAGATGGTTTACATGTCGAAAGATGGTCACCTTCGCTGTTGGGGGTCCGACGGCTTGGAACTCACTACCGGACAGTCTCCGTGATCCATCGCTCTGCAGCAGCAGCTTTAGGCGTGGTTTGAAGACTGTACTTTTCGCAAAATACTAGTGTGCTTAGCGCAATAGAGGTGCTTCATGATATTGCACTATATAAATTCAATATTCACATTCACACATTCACATTCACATTCACCTCTGTCCAAGTAGTAACCAGGTTCAGCATATGACATCACAACGTGTTATCCACTAGACCACTTGACAGACCACCTATTGTGTTATCACAACATGACTAACGCAACAGTGCACCAGTAGACAATCATCTGTCACATAATGAGTTATCAGAGCACTGCAAAACTACCTAACAATACTACGATATGACTAATGAACACGCAGTTTCCCTGCACAGTCAAGTTATTTCTGTGCACAACAACTGGTTAATTAGTGCACGCAGGCAGCTCAAGTTAACTCCAGTTGACAGCTTTGCCTATCACTGATGAATGACGTGCAGTCCAACAATCCTCTGAAGGTTCACTTTGTGGACTTAGCCAACATGCAGTAACTTAGGAAAAACCGGCAAAATAAACCGAAAGTGAAAGTCCTAGTACTAATAGTAGAGGTGTATTCTTGTTAATGATGTCTCTGCTAGATTCTTCGCTGCAAGATTCCAAGGTACTCAACCTATGTATAGAATCTTGTGTGTTTTCCATCTGTCTTGGTACAACCGTAAAGTGACGTACACAGGGTGGCACATAAAAAGAGGAACATATGTTTTATTTATGTAGATCAAGCAGTCGGAGAGTTTTGGAAGTGATTAGCCATGATCACTGCAGCGAAGTGTGGTCATGTTCAACATTGTGTACAAGTGTTCAACAAGACCACACTTCAGTGCAATCACCGAGGCTAATCACTTCCAAAACTGTACAATTGTTCAATCAATGCAACACATGTATGTTCCACTTTCTATGCACCACCTTGTATACTGCACAATAACAGACATGAACGTACTTGTAACACAACTGGATGACACAAATGAACAACAGAACGAAGATGACTGCACCAACAATGATTCCAACCACTACACCATATGTCAGCCCTGAAACATGCCAACACACGACCAGGCAAAATCTTAAAACAGCTTCTACACTTCAGTAACATACCAACATCAATCATTACTCCTTTACAAAATTCAGAGAATAGTAATCTTGTTAGAAGTCCGTCACGGTTTCTGACACAATACTAGGTAGTGAAGAAAAACAGCCTGCTGAAAAAGTATCCTGTGCAAGTTGTACACACGAACATAATAAACGAACACTTTCTGCAGTTCTATTTTAGTTATATACTGACATAATGACATCAATTACTCCCATAGAAAATTCATTATAATAATCTTGTTAGAAGTCCATCAAGGTTTCTGACACAATACTAGGCAGTGAAGAAAAACAGCCTGCTGAAATACTATATTGTGCAAGTAGTGTACGTCAAGTTAGTTAATAAACGAACACGATGATGACAAAGATGAAGATCGACAAAAAGATGTGTAGAAATTCTGCAGCAGCAGCAGACATGATGGCAGGTAAAATCACGCGAAAATGCAACAGTGTCCCCATCGAGGTCTGTCACCTTGTCGTGGTGGTGGAGCTTATGCACCGATGACCCGGACGATTTTTAATCTGAAGGAGAGGAGCTAACTAAGAGCAGACCGCCTGATAGGAACAACCATACTACACATCACAAGTCCCTGGGCTGGTGATTTTTCGGCTTCGCAGCCGATTTTGGCTTCACAGCCGATCACTGTGACCTTATGGTTACATCGGGGTTGCGCATTGGGCCGAACTGATACGGCCTCAGCGCTGGGCAGGTGTAATAATCTGCCCATCCCGAAGGTAAGGTAAGGTAAGGTAAGGCAACACAGTGTGACTGATGTAATCTGCTGAACGTACAAGACGTAGAAGTGCGAGTGAAGTCGGCTTTGGACGGCAGTTCTGAGCGACCGGACCGAGTGATGCTGTACATCCAGACCATGTAGCCAGCATCAACGTTCAGTGCTGTCAGCTTGTAAGACCTGGCATCATTGCCAAGCAGAATGCTCTTGTTGGCTTCAGAACAAACCACACAACACCAGATACTTACAAATGACCAAATGATGCAAAGACATTATAAATCCATGCAGTCAAATTCAACAGCACAGACATCACGGATTGGTCGATTGGTTTGATGTCCCAGTCGACACAGTTTAGGTCATTTCGGAGACAATGTTTTCACAGGTCAGATGACCCAACCAACAGTGTCAAAGCACTGAAGGAGGGTGGTTAGTTATCTAGATAGCTCTCAATCTCACCAGGCTCATCTCACCAGACATCACGGACTGCATTAGTCACAAAAAAGCTAAAGGGCCAGTACCTGATACAGCACCCCTTACGTGAGTCAGGCTTATGTCTAGAAGCACTTTACAATCTCGGAAGTGGCCACTGATTGGCATGAGCTGATGATACTGCTGTGCAGCATGTGGCCATCCATTGCCTGAGCCTGGGAACAATTGGACCCAGGGTGTATCATGCAGACACACCACTGCCCCAATCAGCCGCACTAGGCCTTCATCTCAGCCCTTAAGCTACCATACTTCTCATAAAACATCTACTATGATTACTTCTTATATTTACTACAATAAAACAGACTTAGTTCAAAAACATCAAAACCACCGAAAATAGCCGAAGCAACAGAATACTTACAAATCTGTTATCTGTTTAGTTACAAGATACATTATCAGAAACATAACTCTCTAAGAAATGCTCACAAGTGTACATACAATTATGCACAATTGATGTATATAATGCAGTACAAAATAGTTCTGATAATCTTCCCTTTTACAGTAACATCCAGACAATATCAGTCTGTGCTTACTGCATGTTAAGCCACATCCCACAAACCCTACAAAAATCTACGAGGATTGTCAAAGCAGCGTTTTAAACGAATGCCACTGAAAGCATTGAAAGAAATAGACAGCACGCAATTAATGAGACCGTTGTAAAACGTTTCGCTGACAATGTAATAATTTAATGAATTTTCATGACTTGCTAACTGGTTGACCAACTGAGAACACAACAAACTCACAGGTTGAAACAGTGACTAGTAAGCTATATAAATTTATCAAACTGATACAACGGGTCCTACCAACTTCATCGTAGCTATGACAAACTGTTCATTGTAGCGCCATCTAGCCACAAGCAGAAATTGCTCCGAGGAAGTCAGCAGCGGTTGCCAAAATGTCAATAAATTAGTAAATAAAAATTGCAATCTGATAAACTTGGTGCAGACTATTCACGTACCAATGCACAGCTTGTGTTCGTCGAGCTGGCAATAGACCAGCTCAAATGCGATCACATATCCTTCATCAGGTGACCAACAAGCCTCATGTTTCCACGTAACCAGCAAATCACTGTGACTGCCGTACACAGGAATGACCACACGCAAATCTTCCGGAGGACTGGCAGCTACAGGCAGCAAAGCACATTGCAGAATTATCATCACTCTTATTATATGCACAGCAAAATTTATCATCAGTGCACACAGATCACTGTCAGAAAATTTTTTAAATGTAAACTGTGACACAATAATATTTGATGATGTCGCCATAATATATGTTAATGTACGTCTCAAACATCACACAATCTCTTTCTTTCTCTCCGCACCCAGCTGCACACGAGGACACAAGTAACAAACACAATAATGTAATAATGCATATATACAACGCAAGTCAGAAAAATGTTGCCGCTGTCTGTCAGTTTCAAGCAAAAGCAATGAGAGCAAGTGGCCACAGTCGAAACATCAGCATCAGTCAAACATGACTGAATGTTCACATTAGTAGCTTCATGACGACAACATTCAGAGCTGGAAAAATGTACCAGAACAATAAAATAGTACGAACAATAACGAAACAAGAATAACTGTAAGCAATCAGAGACGGAAGCATCAAGCACATCTTACACTAGTCGCAATGCACTACTTAGTATATAGAAAAGCCGGTAGTCGACGTGGCTCGCTCGCGACGTGCAATGCTGCGTACACACACGTGACTCAAGCTGTTGCGGACAGACAGATGGACACACAGATGGACAGATGGATGGACAGACACTGTGCGACAATAAGGGCTAGCTAGCTTAGCTTGTGCGTCGCGAGCCAATAGTGGCACTATCCTATATTAAGTAGTTGGCGCCATCTGGTGACTGCACGTGAAAGTTTGCACATGCTTTCGTGTAATGTTAGTAGCTCAAAAATTATTCACAGACTGAACAATTCCTGGAACAGCTCAGACTCAAAATCAAACAAATTGTTTTTTTTTGTCCCAATACCTAGCCAACTAAAATTTCACGAAAATCCATGTCAACCTAACATGCACGCAGACAACCAAAGCACAACAAAGACAAGAAATGTGAAACTGATGTTACGAATAAAATAGCAGCTCAGCAGAACATACGACTGGTAAGATTGTGGATACACTTGGCCCAGTGTATGCCACTGGTGACAGCACCGACAGTCACCGACAGACCAAAGATCTGATGCAGACTTGAGTCAACTGACAGGCTGTGGTTGCTTCCAGTCAAACCCGCCTTCAACCAGTTTATTTCACCCTACGACAGCACGACAAGACAAGCACGTCATCCATTTGCTGTGGATTTGTAGAACAGCGAGTGAGTTGCACAACAAACTGTACAGCAGGTCAAGATATTGACCAAACGATAAATCAACTTGGGTTCTCAGAAAATCACGTGGTTATTATCGACATCGACCAATCAGATGCCTGTTTACAAATTTTGCTGAGTTACCCCTGGGTTAGTACACCCGGGGGTAACCCGAGTTTCAAAAACACCAAAACTTACCCCGAGATTTACCCCAGGGGTAACCCACCAATCTCGGGTTAACTAACCCGAGAGTTACCCCTCGATTCAAAAACCGGGCATAAGACTGATACAGTGGGTGACTTCACTTTTTGACTTAGACTTTTGCTGAGCCGTTTCACTGAGCGTAACCTAAGCTGAAAACTAAGTCCGGACTTAGACCAGAGTTAAACTGGGCGCTTAGACTTTGATGTGTTTACAAATAAAATACACATGTTTGTCTGTTTGGTGTGACTTTATTTGTTATGAACTGGATACTGGTATTATCTCTGCTGGTACTGCGGTTCTCACCAAATTCGGATTTCTGCACCTCACTCTTTGTTTAAAAAGTTAAAGTGGGTTCAGTCTCAGCAACATTTAAGTCCTAAGGAAGAGATGGCTTAAGTAAGAGCTATCTCTTCCATGCAAATTCGACCAACTTTAGTCAGGTTAGTTCAGCCTACGTATGTACTTAAGCAGAAGTCAGACGATCGATAATGTTGGCCAACTTTTGTGGGCGTGGTTTAGTTTCCTGAGAAAATCGGCGGTTGAAATCGTTGAACATGACACATCACTTCTGTGACGTCAAAAAAATGGCAGATGATAAATACGCACACGCTTCGATGGTGCTTGCGCTGTTGACTGCGAAACAACATAAAAAGCGGACTGTATGGGCCCGCCGTTGGTTACTCGACAGGTAAATAATTTGCTGGTCGTGCATTTGTTTTGAAGTTAACTGGTCAGCGTATTTCGGCGTGTAACTGCATATATCAACTGCGTGGATCCGATATCACAGGTTTGTCGCGTAAACAGACTGTTGGCCAATCACAGCTCGGCATTCTAGGAAGTTGGGCGATTTTCTCGTCGAGAATAGAACGTGTTCTATTTGGACAATAAAATGGGACGATTTTAGTGGCAGACAAATTCGGCCGATTTTTGCATGACAGACGACAGATTTTTGTCGGCCGATTATATGGGCAGACGAAATTGGCCAACTTTATCGTTCGTCTGACATCCGCTTTAGACGGCATTTTTCATCTTTGACTTTCGCTGATCCTTTCGCTGAGTGGAAATTTCGGACTTAGACCCAAGTTTCGGCTCAGCTAAAGTATCAGCGAAATCACTTCACTTTTTGGCTTATCTCTGGACTTAGACCTAACTTGAGCTCAGCAAAAGGCAAAGTCAAAAAGTGAAGTCACCCAGTGTCATATACCTGGCAGCCATGTTGTGGAGAACGAGATGCACACCAGACAATGAATATATCAGTAACATTAGCAGCAGTGGCTCGCAGATTCCAATGAATAAGAAAGTCCGATCCATTTTGTTCTACTATGAGTTGACTCACTACGGCTTCTGCAGCTGCAACATCAATCAATCACATTTACTGTGATACTAAGACATCACGCCTATCACTATCAGTACCACGGCTCACTCTATATAATTTTTTTTTCACAACACCAAAAACTCTGGACATTTATCAGGATATTTTTCCAATTAGTTAATCCAATAAGTACAACAAGTGTCCATAAATAAAGTGCTAAAAATTAGAAATGATATTTCTCTAACTGTAGAGAGTGACAACTTCAAGGCTCACAAGGGCATGGTCTCCACTCCCTGGGGCATATAACACGTTGCCCGTGTAGCCTGACAGTGAACAAGATTAATGTCTTTTTGCAGAAGGTCCTGCTGGGTCGTCATCTAAATCACTGTTTTTTTTCATACATCGCAAGTTTTTCAAAATTTTCAGGACGAATCTGTTTATTTCAGAACAATGACGACAAGCTGAAAATTTCAGGATTTCATGACAGTGGGAGGCCTGAAGTACGTGATTCTCAGTCACCTTGTTGTCATCATCACTACACTTGTATAGTGTGCCAACATACAGAGAAAATCAGGCCACTGTGAAGTATGAAAGTCAAAAATAGTCAAAACAGTTAATTAAAGAGAGAATTTGAAAAGTTGTCTAGTGCTATTTGTCAGAACGTATAAAGCCACTGATTAGTGCAAATGCAATAACCTTTTCCCAAACCCAGTCAACAACCGTATGAGGATTTGAGGATGTAAATTGAAATCTGGTACGTCACTAATGTAGGCAACTACTAATAAACAAAATAAAGTATGAAAACTGACACGAGTGGACGGAGGAGATCGTGAACACAGTAGATGGTAGAGTACTGCCTATCTCATTGTTTGAAGTCACCGCCAGCTCCACGGAATCTCCTCGAAGTGTGTAACTGAATGAAGACTTGTCAGCAGGCAACGTATCAACCAAGGACCAGCTCTCAGTACCTACTCGCCTCTCCACAACTTCATACGTGAAATCTGAACCATACTGCTCCTCCACGAGAACTCTCTGAAAAACCACAATGTCACAAAAAACTGCCAGCAGGTGGTTAGTCGATAAATGTTATCAGTTATGACGAGTCCTGTTTATGGTATTAATACAACTTATTATACACCAACAGCCGATCACTTTCACATCTTCAAAGATGCGAACTGGATGCCATGTGCATAGCACAATCACTATTTGACTGCAATTACTTTGCCAACTATTCTGAAGACAATGACATACATACATATGCACAATATTTCGACAAGATCAGTTCAAACTCCACAGTTTTTCATTTGCGAAACCAGAACTGAAAACGTATCAGAATTCTGGGCACCCAGGAAACAGGCATCTGGGAATGGATTCCCCAACATTTTGCTATAACCTGAAACAATGCACTCTGGATTTTGACACAGTCCATGCGACATAATGGGTGCGTTTTTTTCGAAGCCTGACCAGGTCTGACCAGCTCTGGTCGTTTCTGAGTCGTTTTACTATTGTTTCCGGAACAAAAGGTTCGCGTTTTTTAATCGTTCCGGAACAGCCCGTGTCGATCCAAAATCGTTCCGGCTCAATTGTGCAGAAACCCGGTGTGGCGGGGGAGATGAGTGGCGTCAGCCAATCAGATCTGTTGTTTACAATTGATGGTTTTCAAGCTTCGTGGTAGCCTACTTATATGTACCAATTAATTTAGTTTTATGTGGTTTACTGTCCTTAAAGATAATCGTACGGGTGTGCATTCATCGGCATGTTAGC
>Ga0209052_1000234_pt1 | contig 17152 bp, 15 predicted proteins | sample WorMetHEROISLAND_2_FD_187409 | JGI IMG/M metagenome (GOLD analysis project Ga0209052, IMG submission 187409) | Marine gutless worms symbiont microbial communities from Max Planck institute for Marine Microbiology, Germany - Olavius sp. 4 HERON... | ecosystem: Host-associated > Annelida >...
GACCTTGAGCACTAAAATAGAGGTTTTTACGGATTTTACATTTGTTAGCAGTGGGCCTTCATACATGCACTGCTGTCGCGCGTTCCCTTTGCGTTAGCTGGGCTTTCTTGTTTGATAAACCACAGAACATTTCACAGAACCGATGTATCATAATAGCCGCCGACGCTGACGGCGACTTGGTTGTTGAGGCCACGCCCCCTCGCAGCTTGCGAAGTGCGCCTTTATTTTCTTCGTAACAATCGTCACACTGTCTGTCATCACAAGCTCGCAGTTTAACGTTATTCTTTAATTTTTTACACTTCCAACATTTCTCTTTAGCCATTTATGTTAAAAATACTAATTTTAAACAAATTTTGCTTTGTTTGTGTTTACAGCATAGAATAGCGAATAGATATCTTATACCATTAGGAGCAGAAGAATGAGACACGTTTATTGAAATATCAAGTGTGTTGCAGTTCGGAACAGAATAAGCAATATACAGCAATATACAGAGGTACTGTTCGACACAAAATCGTTTTCTAGCAGGTGTCAGAGTCATTTGGTGCCTCTGCTGATAAGGAGGCGGCAGTCGACGGCCCCGGCCCTTTAGCGCACTGCAGGCATGTCATTAGCTGTGCTCTTTGCAGACTGACACGCCACGTGTGTTGCATGTTCGCGTTGTCTTGCGTTCCAAATGACGTGGACACGAGCTACATCGTCGCCTACGCCCGTCACCGCTGTTCTTTGTTGTTGGTAGTGGCAGCGATGATTGGCTGAGACTGCAGTTTTGCGAATCAGAGTGCCTGTCATGTCATTCCCAATTCCGGCTTTGCTCCATGCAGACGGAGCAGTGCGTGAAACCTGCCCGCTCGACATGGACTCTCCAATCCACGTCAGACAAACACTCACTGTCCTCATGACAAACAACAGGGCGAAATACACCGACGTAGCATTTAAGCCACGCAAAGAGCATAGCACTCAGACAAATCTTTGCAGGGCCATAGCAGTGTGCAGTCTTATGCTGTGTTACTGATACCACATGCTGATCAGAAACTATCTTCACACCTGTATACTCGGCCATTGTCATCTTCGCAATTGCGCCTGAGCCACTGGCATTACTTAGCGCAATTTCCGTGATAACAAAATCTCTCACTGACACCGTGCATGTAATCTGTCTGTGTAACTCCGGACACTCTGCCCTCCATTCCGAGACCAATCAGCTTTACTGCTGTTGCTTTTTTCAAGTTCAGTGATCTGGTGTGGTTTTATCAATTTGGAAAAATCACTGTCGTTTTTTCGAGAACACGGCGAGCGGATTCTTTGCTGAGTATAATTCGTTATGATATAATATAATTCTTTGATGAGCACTGCACGATTGTCAACGACTCACCATGCCCTTCTCCCTCACTGGCATCAACCACTGCAGGAACGTCTCCAGCCACCACATCAGCAGGACGGTCGCCAGCATCGACAACAGCAGAAACATCTGCTGCGACATCAACGTTCATCGAATGACGACAGTCGCCACTGTCGCCAACCGCAACACCAGAAGCAGCTTATATCACTTACAGACAGTAGGCCTATAGTCAGTAAAAACAGCCATTTAGCCACAAAACTGCATCGTAAATACCACTTGCAAACAGTAGGCCTAGAGCATATAAAACAGTGCTTGAACTTGCCTTATATAATGTGCCATTTTGAAGCCACAAAATTACCAACAGTTTATATCGCTTGTAAACAGTAGGCCTACAGTCAATAAAAACAGCCATCATCGGTAACTAGATACTCAGCAATATAGTCAACCAATCAGAACTCAAAATCTCATTGTATGCTACAATGTTGCCTCTAAAAGCTCTAGTCCATGTCTGGTTATACCATTAGGAGCAGAAGAATGAGTCACGTTTATTGAAATATCAAGTGTGTTGAAATTCGGAACACAACAAGCAATATAGAGCAATATACAGAGGTACTGTTCGCCACAAAATCGTTCTACGAAGTTCTCTATCAGGTGTCGGAGTCATTAGGTGCGTCTGCTGATAATGAGGCGGCGGTCGATGGCCCCGGCCCTTCAGCGCACTGCAGGCATGTCATTAGCACGCCGCTGTGCTCTTTGCAGACTGACACGCCACGTGTGTGGCATGTTCGCGTCGTCTTGCATTCCGAGAGACGTGGACACGCGCTACACCGTCGCCTACGCCCGTCACCGCTGTTCTTTGTTGTTGGTAGTGGGTCAGGGGTTCTGAAAGGAAAATTTACAACTGCATAAATCCCCCCTTCCTCCCCTTCTCCATTATAGTGGGGTTCCGGATGCATCACCTCTGGGAAAATTTCTCAAATTAAAGTTGCATGGCGGTGAGTTTCAGAGTAATTTGGACATTAAAATCAACACCTTTATGAACTAGGTTTCCTGTCATTTTTTGAATTTTAAGTAAGTGCACAGAACAGTAGATAATAGCAAGTAGGTTAACTTTTACAGGTTGTATAATGAATGACGTACAACATGCCAAAGTCAGGTTTTCATGCAAAAATCGGTTTATGATCGTAGTTCTACAAGTCCAGTTATGCAGTTTTTGCATGGAAGTCTTTAATGGTGTTGCTATTGGCTCGCGACGTGCAAGCTAAGCTAGCCCTTATTGTTGCACAGTGTCTGTCCATCCATCTGTCCATCTGTGTGTCTGTCCGCGACAGCTTGAGTCACGCGTATGTACACAGCATTGCGCGTCACGAGCCACGTCGACTACCAGCTTGTCCACTTACTTTTCGCTGCTTTTGACCATACTCCTCCACAATGTATATAATGTATTAGTATTTCAAGTAAACAGTGAAGCAGAACATTGTTGGACAACAAGAGTTTGAATCATACTTTATAATGTGTGTGACACTGTGACCGTCCTGCTAGGTGACCTAGTATTGTTAGCATTTGAAGATTCTTGTTTTGCTTTCTGGGCACAGAAAAGCTGCATTTTAACAACTGCACAAATTTTTGTGTACAACTGTACACTAAAAAACCCATAACACTATGATACTCACGAACTAGCAATGCTTTTTAAATATAACGTTCAAATAACACAACTGCATTGCACTCATTCAACATGAGTAATTTCAAATGAGATGTCATAACAGTAATGTTGCATAAATTACAAAGGTAACTGTTAAACGTCAAACGCTAGCACATTATGAGTCGACCAATGCGACCATCATCAAACTTGCGCAGGATTATGGCCCAGAGATCCTACTGCCGTATTTGCATGAAACTCGGGTGATCATAACAAGACTTGGGTGGTAGTTGCTTGAAGTTGTTGTCAACACAAGTTTACCAAAGTGGTATTAGTCACTGGCTATCTTCGTTATTTCTGCTCCGATCGCAATGATATTCATTTATGTCATAGATCACAAATTTTCTATCAAAAGGAACAAAACATTTATTGGTACTTCTCTGCATCACTTTTCTATGGCTGCTGGAAAGAAGGCAAAATTTTCAAACGTCAATATCTCGAAAACACACTCTATGGACATGTACGGTTTTTGCAATAACCTCTTGATACAGAGACTAGAGCGTTGGTAAAATATCGGAATACATTTGATACACATAAGTAGATATAAATGTATACATATTAATTTTCAATAATTATTTTTACAATAGATTCAGCATGTCTTATAGGGGGGAGGAAAGGGGAGGGGACATTTGCTTGTTTGTTTGGATCCGATATCACAGGTTTCTCGTGTAAACAGACTGTTGGCCAATCACAGATCGGCATTCTAGCAAGTTGGGCGATTTTCTCGTTCAGAATAGAGCATGTTCTACTTGCAGAGGCGTAGCCAGGAATCTGATTTGGGTGGTCAAGGAGACAAAACAATCACATAAAAAAATTTAAGGTAGGCTGATTTGGGGGGTACATATATATACCCACCGTCGCTACGCCCCTGTCTACTTGGACAATAAAATCAGACGATTTTGGTGGCAGACAAATTCGGTCGATTTTTGCATGACAGACGACAGATTTTTGTTGGCCGATTTTATGGGCAGATGAAATTGGCCAACTTTATCGTTCGTCTGACATCAGCTTAATATTACGTGCAAATTGTATATCCAGGGCTGCCACTAATATATTAACAAAAATTAGGAACTTTATGGACCTCAGAACCTGTCAAAAGGGACCTAAAAGTGACCAAAAAGGGACCTAAATTACGTTTAATACGAAACCAAATGTCACGACAAACCACATTATGGTCACTATTGCTCCTGTACATGACCATACTAGACATCAATTCTAAGCTGTTCAGTGTCATATTATCGACACAGTGAAATACTGAAAGAACCCAAAAATTAGTAGTAAGTACGTAGATCACAATGAATCAAAGTACAGATTGATCGTGGCAGAATGTCTGCCGTAAAACTTAGTTAATAAGAAATAGACGGAATAAGCGGATACCATATTCGCCACGCTGCATTTACTCAAGCTGTCGAAGCTGTCGTGGACACACAGACAGACAGATGGATGGACAGATGCTGTGCAATAATAAGGGCTAGCTTAGCTTGCGCGTCGCGAGCCAACAACTAGAAAGCACTCAGAGAGTGCAGGCCTCTGACAAAGCAGCTCTCACGATGCACAATTTAGCCACAGTACATGGGTCACTCGCAAAATATGATCAATTGTTCCCTGTGTCATTTCGGACCTGCCCTTAAAATTTTATCAAAATCCGTCCATTACTTTTCGATTGAGACTGTTGGCAGACAAATAAATAAGTGCAGACGAAAACAAAAGCTCCTTGTCGGAGCTAATAATCATAATCCGTAATACTCAGCTACATGAAGCCAGCTACTATGTTACTATGTGGCACACCTGCTTCAACTGCTCGCTGCTCCGCTTGACACAGTTCAAGTTGACTGAATTGAATTCATCCGGTAGCAGCTTCCAGGCGGCTGCCTTCTCGGCGACTGTAACCTTGTCAGTTACCTTACTTTCAATAACGGCTGCATTTTTATACACCAGCCCAACCAGCAGGCTTTTCTCTGCTGCAGACACGTTAACAGCTCGCCGACCCTCTGCTGCCATTTCTAACAAGACACATAACATAACATGCGAATTAGAATGCAGACACCATCCACGTCTGTGATCAGCTCCATACAACAGCTGACAATACTGGCAGCTGAATATTATTACAGCCACTAACTCTTTACCCAAATATCACTGTGCACTAATTAAATGTAGATTTGTGTTAATCTATAACCATTTCCTGGAATTTTGCTCACAATATTGATGCATTACATTACCCTATGAAATACAAATTATTACTACACATGCACATTTGTCCAGCATTCTGCAATAATGAGTCACATCCCCTTTTTGCTGACAGTTGAGTATTATTGTGCACTGCGCACGGCAGCATAGTCACTCAAATGTAGTGAACACTTGATTATGCAATACCAGCAAACAGCAAATCGACTTGTGGTCCCCATATGATATAAACTAGCCTACTTGCTTTCCCCAGCCAGCTGGGGGCTTCGGTGAAATGTGTCCGTGCTTCTGGCAGCTACACCGGAGATCAGCGACATATGCGATTTATAATAATATACATGTACAGCAACGAATGAAAGACAAGGTTGCATTTGGGGTGAAAAGGGTTAGAGTTCGTGTTTATGTTAAGGTTAGGGTTAATATTAATGACATACTGTTTCCCCATATGTAGTGTTTCTGTTGCCTCAGGGAAAACTGTATGTCACTGATCTCCGGTCGTCCCAGCGGCAAACAACAAACAATGGATCTCGCTACTCAACTCACCGCGCTAACGAGAAAGCCTATCACCAATCATCAGACTGGCCTACGCGGCTGCCGCTAACTCGGCCGCACTGCCCGCAGATTTTAACTTACATGCCCGCTTATTTGCAGGTGGGTACGGGTAAAATACGGACCTGCGAACGGGTTATTAAGCATGGCGTTCGTCTCGTAGGCCTACCCGGGTTTGCTGTTGATGCACTGTAATTTAGTTTGACACCTGATTATTAAGCCATTGCATTCATCGTTCATCGGTAATTGTATAGTTCACCGGTCCGCAGGTCCGTACCGTCCACAAGTCAGCATTTTACCCATACCCATCTGCCGGCCGGTAGGAAGGGGCAGATAATCGGGCATTCTCAAAGCGACAAACTTAGCTTACCGATTTCGCCGAAACAACTGACCGTCGCTGTAACTTTTATATACAATTAGCACGTAAAATGAAACTTTAAATAAATAAATCTTACAACTTTATACAACAACAAACAAGCGAACGTCTGCCGGAAGTAAACAACTGGTGAGGTTATCGTCACAACCAATGAGAACTCGTGTTCCATTGGTGTCGATCTATTTCTAGTTGGTGGTTATATCGGTGAGTTAACCTAACGGGTTATGCAACCTCGGGTTAATATGTCGTGGAAAAACGCGTGCTAGGTTAACCCGGGAGTTAAAGATAACCTCTGGTTAGTAAACCCGCGGGTTAACCTTAGCATGGAACAATCAGCCCTAAGTATGTAACAACAAAACTCAAATATTCATACAGAGAATTATCACAAAATAAAGACGTTGCTATTAGTTGAGATTGAGAATGTTAAGAATTTGTCACTCATTATATCCCTCCCTATTCCCTAACCTTAAAATTTCCACATTTCTTGATTTTTTTTATGCTGAAGAATACAGTCCATTATAGAGTGATGTACATTGGATTCGTGGTGGTACACGTTGGGAAAACGTTGTGGTATGTTAGGCCATAACGCTAGAAATACATCTAGTAAACCGAAATTACCTGGACTGCTCCATAGGTGCCGTTCTGTCCTTCAGCTGAAACAGTGTCGGCTGTCGTGAAGTAGGTTCAGTTGTAGTATTCTCCTGGGATGAAGTTGACGTCGTAGCAGTAAATGCGCGTTTTGTCCTAAGGTGGTATGATAACGACGAGTTGTTCCGGTGGTATTTAAACCAGTGGCGGCTCTAGGATCCGGTGGTTGGGGGCCTGTGGGGTGGCCACTGTCAAAGTATGGGGGCCAAGTGTTGCTGATATTTATAGGCCTAACCTCTTTTATATCAGAAATGTTAAAAATTGCGCTTAATTACACAATTTATTTACACGTACAGTACACATGTCCACGTATTTGCAACGAAGAATAAAATATGCCACACACCGTTATACAATGCAGTTAGTAGAACTTGAACTTTGACGCTTTTGTTGACGAGTTTGACTAAAGTCAGTGCAGAGCTAGTTTTCTGTTGTGATGTTGAGCATCAAACTCGTCAACAAAAGCGTCAAAGTCAATCTTACGTGCACGCACCGACTCTACTGACAGCACTGCAATGTTGCTAAGTCGACTGTCAAACATGCTGCTTCTGAGATGTTTTTTTCATATACCACACGGACAGCCATATTAACACATACGGGTGGTAATGCACTGCTCCATCTTCGTCGGCAAGATGCATATATAATAAATTGAAAATTAAATTAGAACTTAAATATTCTTACCACTGGCATGCTGTCCGAGTTGTCGTCAACAATAGCGTCCTTTGGTAGGTCGTCGTCATCGTCGATAGAATCTGATCCTGAGGACTCCGGGACTTTGGACGATGGCTCCACTGGTTGAGTGAAATCGCAATCCAATTTCACTCGTTTTCGCGGATTAGCATTCGCAAATAACTGCCGTATGTCCGTCATTATAAAAATTAACAATGCTACCAGAGGCGACTTAAAAGTCTGCTTAAAAGCCTGTGTAAGAAACTGTACATGACTGATGCTGAAAATCGAATGTTCTCTAGCACTTTGCGTGGAAGGTGGTACAAGATCATCAGATCCATCGTCAGATGCTGTCGCCTGTTGTTCGCAAGGGACCTGAGGTTACAGCTCATTACTGCAGTCATTTGCTGGTGCAGACGAGGCATCTGTAGTTTGTGGGTGCTCTCGGAGCAGGTCAACCAGCTGACGTTCCACGCTTACCACCGCCTGTAGCCACAATGGTTGATCAAATGTAACACATGGGATTTCCATGTTCAACAGCTTTGCCTGATTTACTATGAACAGCGGTGTGGATAGAATGCAAGACCTGTCACCACGATTAGCCTTGATCTTACCAAGTTCTTATCTTTTCTTTTATAACATATATTAAATGCTTTTAACCGTTTATGGCACTGAATGGCCTATTTTGTGCTGATGTGCCGTTAAGAAACTACTCACTCACTCGTCTCTGCCCGGCGCTTGTTATCATCGTAGACACTGATCAGCAGCTGACGAAGTTCCAACGTGCACCACTTGCAGATGTCTGTTCTCTCTCTACTAGACGATAACCCCTCTCTGCAGTGTCTACTGTGTGACACATTAAGTCAGCAAGATTTCCTTTCATTTCAGGCCGTTTTTGATGAACTGCAGACACTGCAGTTTTTCTGACAAGCGTACATACATGTGATGGCATTTCCATGTACGGCTTTCCTCCACGCAGCCTGAACTGCACGCGTAACTTGTCCACTGGATAGCTTGTTACACGAAATAATTGAAAAATGTAGCTGCAGCAGAGCAGTAGCTTACCAGCAATTGTAAACTTAAAGGAAACTATAAAGCATTCATTCAGAACAAGCACGGCTCTGTTTGTGCTGCGCTTCAAATACCACAGGCCCAGGTATTAATGTGCATCATTTATTACGAATAGTGCAGACAATGGACTTGTGCTATGTGATACAAACACCTACAGCCGGGCCAGTATGTTCCCCTCTCAACGGACCAAATGAGCACAAGAACAGTGCTTACAATGCGCCAAATGATCACTGTAGCTCTATTCATTGTGTATAAAGCAACTAGCAACTGATAAACGTGAAAAAATTTATAACCATTTGTGCATTGTTTTAACAGCATTGGAACACGACAAACAGTGGTAGCTGTTGAACCAAAAAATCACACTAACTATCACAAGATATGGATCCACCATAATGAACATCTTTATTCGCCAAAACAGGCAGCAAGACAGACAGAGGACAGACTATATACACACGGAGAAGAAGTACACACGACAATAAAATCACAAAAATGCATACTAATATAGAACATAGTCCTGAAAGGCTGACCGTACACTGTGAATGGCATCAGATTTACGATAAAACACAGATTTAAATAAAATACCATCGTCACAGTTGTACAATACCAAACCCATGCTAGACTGTTGCCAAATATTTCAGAACTACAGTGTTGGCCGTACGGAAGTGTAACAAGTTTCATACAAAGTAAATACAAAATCAACAGACTACACAAATGTAGAAAAACATCTCATAGCATGGTATAGCAGGGTTTAACATCACAGAAAAACAGCTGAAAAAGAAGCATTGTGAAAATGAGCATACCGTGTTATTCTCAATTAACTCGATCAATGCTTGCAAATCACGACAACATGCCTCAGGACAAACTATTCCCCTTCCAATAAAGAATGACATTTTCAGAACAGAAAAATATTACTGTCAGTACATACATACATGTAGTAAAATTGCTAAACAAAGCACGATATTCATGCACAGAACTGCATGGATATCAAACACATGCTCAGGGTGACCACTTATCTGGAAAACCTCGAAATGTCAGGGAATTTGAAACATGTCAGGGAAATGTCAAGGATGTTGTTAACAGTCAAGGAATTGTCAGGGAAATGTCAGGGATAAAATCTTGTCATGGAAAAGTGAAGTGTCCCACAACTGTTCATTACTAGATGAATATTTGCCTCATATGGGTATTTAAACATTAGCATTTCCTTCAAAAACAGTGCATAGCTACATATATACATCGTTATTTCATCCTTCATAATCATTAATTATGCGATAATTGTGAACTTGATAGTCTGATCATTTACATTAAAAGTACTTAACATGGGCATGAGTGCCACACATTGTCAGGGAAATGTCAGGGAATTTCAGAGTGTCTTGAGAGTGGTCACCCTGCATGCTACGCAATCACACTGTGCTTAAATGGAAATACTAATGCAATGACATGGAATAAACTGAAAGTGAACATCTCATGACAGCAACGATGAACAATGACACAGCAACAAAATCTGCATTCCACAACCCATTTTAATCACATGTCAAGAACAATGAGTGGCATCGGCTGTTCCAGTACTTGCTGCCTGCTCCTGTTGTTTTACTGGTGGCTGTCTGATTGTTTCTGGCCTCAACGTGCTAGGTCTGAACACTTCACTCAGCGCCTGTGATGCAGCTACTGGCGACTTCTCTCGTTCAGTCAGACGATGGCACCTCTGTGCCGTACTTACTCGGTGGCACATCAAGTCTGCCAGATTGCAGCTCATTTCTGGACGCTTCTGATGTGTTGCAGACACAGCGGTTTTCCTCACAATATTCAGTGTTATTTGCTCTCCAAGTCCTGTTTTCTTCCATATTTCAGCCGTTGCACTCCAAATTATAGACTGCTAATATTGCAATAATCACCACTGCTTAAAATTATGAAATAATAACTACGAACTTTGCAGTTTGAAATTTGTATTGTGCAGTAAAGTAAACATATTGTGTATTCAGAGACGCGCTTTGCTTTGATAAAATAAAGTAATGCCGAGCTTGCTTTACGAACTTAAAGAATCAGAATGTCTGAAGCAGAAATTTAGTAGAGGTTTTGCCAAAATCAAAATGGTGTACAACATCTGTATACAAATGAGTTATAGAAAGTGACCACATAAAAGCAACCACATGTATTCTATGCATAAATGAATGTGCGTGCAAGACTTGTAATTTTATTTATTGAATAGTGCAGCCAAAATCGCCTGCTGCTAAACTGGTCACATCAAACTGTATTAATCAACGCACATTTAGTACACCAAGAATCCGAGTTGGCAATATACACAGTGCATATTTACCTGCATGAGCCAAAAAATTATGAGCATCCAGATTAACTTCAACAGTAACATCAGAAGTACAATAAATAAATGAACACAACCGTGTTACGCAGTGGCGTGTTTAGGATTGGAGCAATGGGGAAGGAGACAGAGGGACAGGAGTTCCCCATCGGGGTTCAGGGCTGAAGCCCCTGTGAGGGGCACATAACATAGATCATACACTGTTTACTGACAACACGTTAAACACATTAAAAGTGAGATGAATATAATACAGTGTGACCACTCTCCAGTCCTCATCAAATTCTCTCACTTTTCCAGGTATTCCTTCATCGTCGTCATCCAGTCCGTCGTCAGTAGTCGTGACGGTGAAGCTGCTATCTGACGTGGTAGGTTCAACGTCGAGTGGACAGTGTCCTTCGTCGTCGTCATCTAGTCCGTCGTCATTAGTCGTGACGGTGAAGCTGTTCGCCGACGTGGTCGGCTCAGCGTCCAGTGGACAGTGTCCTTCGTCGTCGCCCAGTGGACATTGTCCTTAGTCGTCGTCATCCAGTCCGGTGGCAGTAGCCGTGACGGTGAAGCTGTTATCCGACGTGGTAGGTTCAGTGTCGAGTGGACAGTGTCCTTCGTCGTCGTCATCCAGTCCGTCGTCATTAGTCGTGACGGTGAAGCTGTTATCCAAAGTGGTAGGTTCAGTGTCCAGTGGACAGTGTCCTTCGTCGTCGTCATCCAGTCCGTCGTCATTAGTCGTGACGGTGAAGCTGCTGTCCGACGTGGTAGGTTGAGCGTCCAGTGGACAGTGTCCTTCGTCGTCGTCATCCAGTCCGGTGGCAGTAGCCATGACGGTGAAGCTGCTGTCCGACGTGGTAGGTTCAGCATCGAGTGGACAGTGTCCTTCATTGTCGTCATCCAGTCCTGTGGGAGTAGTCGTGACGGTGAAGCTGCTGTCCGACGTGGTAGGTTCAGCGTCCAGTGGACAGTGTCCTTCGTCATCGTCATCCAGTCCGTCGTCATTAGTCGTGACGGTGAAGCTGCTGTCCGACGTGGTAGGTTCAGCGTCCAGTGGACAGTGTCCTTCGTCGTCGTCATCCAGTGCGGCGGCAGTAGCCGTGACGGTGAAGCTGTTCTCCGACGTGGTAGGTTCAGCATTGAGTGGACAGCGTTTGTCGTCATCATTCAGTGCGGCAGCATCCACGTGCACATCCGCATGTGTCGATATTTCTGTCCATTGCCAGTGTATAAAGTATACGATGAGATAATTGCTAAAATGCTGCATGCCCACTGCCCAGTCGTAACAGACAGAACGACGATAACACTATTAACACTGGAGAACTACGTCGCCACATCGCTGACATGTTGAGCATGCTCAACAAGTCGATCAACAAGCACTGCTGACGAGCTTTCCAGGGGTACCAACATCGATGACCTTGAACGACTTGAACCCCAAAAATAAGGTTTTTTTGTAAATTTTTCGTGATTTCATGCTACGACGCATACTCAAAGCGTGAATTTTCGCCGAAATTACGGGAGATAGACCAAGACAACCTGCGTACGAAATTAAACTGATGCTGTCGCGCGCCTTATGAGCATTAGCTCAGATTTCTTGTTTGATTTAGTATCTGTAGCTCTTTTCTGCTGTGGCGGCTTCTTTTTCCTGTTTCTTCTTTTGAACCTGCTTCCTTTCAGTAGTAGTAGTAGTAAATGGCAGTTATAGTGCCGCTCCCTACTCGAGCCCGGACCGGCAGTGCATTACAAAAGTCAAAATCAAACATCGTCAAAGCACATAGAAAAAAAGTGAGTTTTTGAGTTTCCGCTTGAACGAGCTAACAGTATCTGCTTCACGAACTGCTGCAGGAATACTGTTTCATACGACTGGCCCGGCCACATATAGAGAAGGCTCTGTCGCCAAATTTCGTTCTTGTACGTGGAACTGAATAATTCAGGCATCTCTTGCTTTTTATTCTTTTGAATCTGCTTCCTTTCTGACACCTTGCTTTTTCTTCTGATTCTCTCATGAGGATTTCTGTTTTCCTCACCTTTTTTAGGCTTCTTGTTAAGCAGGAACTCGAACTGTTCATCACTGGTCAATGTACTAGAAGGTGGTTTTCTGCGGGTTTTCTCACAGGGTGACCACTCTACAGTCCTCACCAAATTCTCGGACTTTTCCAGGTATTTCTCACAGAGGCATTAATATTTATTAAACCACTGGATGTATACAGACAGGCCTATGTGTACTCCTGAGTGAATATTGTGGCACTATTGGCAGTCCATCCTGTGTATGTCAGTTTTACTTAAAACAGTACTCAGGTTATGTTCATTTTGTGACCGTCAAAACTGTGGTAGCACAGAACAGGCAAACCACAATTTCCATGACTTTTCCCTGACGAATGTGAAATTCCCTGACTTTTCCAGGTGAGTAGCCACCCTGATAGTACCGATTGGAATGGCATAATTTGAGCCAGAAGTGGGATAACTCTGCCAAAAGCAGAGGGGTTGGCATCTATGCTATGATAATGAACAATGAGAGCCCAATGCAGCTAATCAACCAGCCAATAACTGCTATTGAGTGCCTTAAATAACAATATGACGGTGTTACACAACAACGCAACATGATGTGATAAGACAGAAGTCGAGAAAGTACATAACTGACTTAGTTAACACGATATTTCAAGTGCTTACGCTGACTTTTTCTGCGTTTGTGCTTTACACGGTTGAGCAACTGAAATAACGAATAGTTTTGCAGCAACTCTAAACCTGCTGCTGACGCACTTAACAACTCTCTTGGGCATGTTTCGGAGACTGGCCCACGTACAGTCATTGGAGAACACAAGCGTGCAAGTACATCACATTCTTTAGAAGAAAAATGTATTTGCTGCTATTACTCACTGACGGAATATCGAATATCAGGTAACAAGTTTCGTCCAAGAAGCTTGTTGCAGTAATACTCGCTGTTGATATTTGCCCCTGGCTCCACGAATGCAAGTCTTGTTTTTCCCATCTTTGACACACTGACCGATACCATGACACTTTTGCTGAAATGCTGTCGCTGCCGAATCAGGCGGCATGGGTCAACGGTACTTTTCTTGTCAGCGCTGGAATGAAATTCTGAGAGTTGACGGGTGAGGCTACAGTAAACGTTTTCTCGTCTGTAAAGCAAATGTTGTGTACACTGCGCTCACTGGGAAAACGCCGAAGCAGCTCCCGACAACATCGCAAACGCTTGACTGCAGTCATCGTTCAATTTCTGCCCGACCAGCCTTTTGTGTGATTTGTATGCCAAATCATTCTTGACTATGCGTTGTACAGAACTTCTTGCAATCCCTGTGATATGCTCTATTTCCCTGGGGCTTTTATGGGTTCCAGGAGCGTCCTCCTGGCTGCAGATCAGCTCTTCCACCTACAATACAATACAATACAATACAATACAATCATTGTTTGAATTCTGATGATGGAGGTCCAAGGGTACCACCCCCCCCCAGGAAATTTTAAAATTTGAGACTCAATTTTGTGCAATCTGGAGCATTTTTGCGACAAATTTACAGCGTGTACATCCCCTCAGCCCCCTATCTAGTGCCGCCACTGTTAACAAGAGCTAAGCAAGCCCAGGCTTGCAACACCACTCCATGCTTACGTATCAAGTAAAAAAAATCACATTTTAGCGACCATGGCATTTCACAGTCTGCAGGTCCGCACTTTACCGGAGCTCCTCTGACGTGTGTTAACTGTGCTGCAGTAAACCAATTCAAAAACTGTGTCAAACGTGTACGTCTTGCGTTTCACCTGTTACAGCCGACGACAGAAGACTATCGAACTTCTCGCATGCTCCTCTACAGCGCTCACATAAGCTTATTTCTGATGCCATAAATCTTTCATTTCACGCCATCGTGCCATCACGCCACGCAAAATGCCACCTGAATAGAATATTTATCCAGCTCGATATATATTATTATTAGTCATCAATAGTAACCTTAGCTCTATCTCTCACCGTTTCTGAGATACGGCAACTTATCTGTTGAAAATTGCCAATTTTCCCTACCCACCTCTGTTCGACCCCGAATTTGAAAATGTCCCCTTTGCACTAGATCACTGAAATTTTGCACGCGGCGAGCGAAGACATTGTGCTAATTAACTGCGTAATAAAATTCCGCCTAGCTCAACGTATGTGATCAGGATCCATCAACGTCACAGACGGGCGGACGTCATACGACGGCAATACCGCTCCATTGCTATAGCATGGAGTGGTAAAAATTATTGTCCCAGACACGACCACAGGCACACGACCAGAAGTGAAAAGTAAAGAAAACATTTTTAGTGTCCAATCCACACTGCATTAATATGTACATCAAACCCAGCGATAGTTATAAAACAGTCACCACAATCCACAAATTACGTTTAGCGTCATGCAAACAGTTTCGAGCTGTGCAGCACTATTTCGCGTGTCTTCGGTAGTCCGGTGGCTTTTGTCCAAACCACCATGTCTTCCGGACTTGAGCCATGAAATGACGTATGAGAGGAGGTCCATTTACACCAATTGAATCCAAGATTGTCCGGATCCACATAGGTTTATTCGATTTATTAATATCAGCAATCTGAGCATTCAGTATACAGGCGAGATCCGTTCTCGACGGTGTCCAGAGCTCAACTGACTGAAACACGCTGAGCAGCTAGTCTTGCTACCCAGCCACAATGACGTCAAAGCAGCTACGTCGCGCTAGGCACAGCTACAGTGACGTCAAGTAGCCGCGCCACACCAGACACAGCTGAGCGTCGCCCAGCTACGGATCACCTTTCCTAAAAAGGGAGCGGAAGCCAGCCAAGAACCGCCCAAACTCCCTAGATTATTTCTGTTCTAACTAGCTTGCTGCATTCCAACATCTTAGCTAGCCCAGCTATCCAGCTAAACCCAGCTACACCCGTCTCCTCAGCTAAATTCCTAGCTATTTCCAGGGTACCAGCTACTACTGCTAGTCTCTATACGTGCGCACCTCGCCCGTTCTCTCTCTTACTCGAGGCTTCCTCCTACCAGTGCCCATACACACCTACTCAACTCTGCTGCACAATGACTAGCATGTCACTGACAGACTGCACCAGCAGCCTGTTTCTTCCACCAGTGTGATAGAGGTTCACTTGACTGAACCCTCTTTCACAGTCAGCTGAAGAAACAGGCAACACTTCCAACAGCTGTGCTGTCACAGCACACTAATCAATGCATAATTGAAACAAAATTCGAAGATCCAAGGAATTGGGGGAGGGGGGTTAAGACTGACCCCCCGGCCTGTGTTAAGGCAAGTTAACAAGGGGGGTCTGAAAATCAACTAGGGGGTTCAACCCCCCAACCCCATCCGGCAATTCAAACACTGAATACAATATTCTTCCACTACAGTCATAGTCAAACCGCTACGAAGGTGATACAATTATATGACAACAACAATTTTTACTAAGACAAACAACTGTCATGCAGTACAGTTAGTGGAAAAGAAAAAAAACGATTATTACAAACCTTTGCAATGTTTGCAGCCGTTCTCGCCGACTTCGGACGCCCGCTACCAACTTTTCGTATTGAACTGCCAGTTGCATCAATTTTTCTCAAAAGGCTGTGGACTCCACTCCTCGACCATCTTTTAGACGGAAACTCGCGTTGCTTCTTGCTCTGATCAGATGTCTTGCTTGGAGCCGCGGACTGTACGACTTCGTTGACCACTTCTACTGAAGCAGTGGCCCGTGTACAAACCTTCCTTTTATTTATAGGTGCTGTACATTTATTCTTGGCTTTTTGCTGATTAATTCTTTTTGCCTGTTGCTTTTTTTGCTGGTTTCTGACTTGTTTGTGGACGTTTCTTTTCTTGCTGTTTCTCCAAAAGTGCGTTCTTCTACGGTGAACTGGTTATTGTTTCTGCTCCCATCGATTTTCGCTTGCGTGCTCCAGGTACTGTGACAGCTTTTGGTAGAGGAGAAATCTGTAGTAGTGTGTCTGAGTATGTAGACGAGAGCTCTGCTGGCTGAACTTCAGACGTGCTTGGCCGACTGATTAAGTTGCTGTTAGTTTCAGGTTCAGTTGTTGTGGCTGCAGACACGGTTGGCTGATCACTTGAAGTAGCTACAAATAGAAAATAGAACATGAAGAATCGTCACTCACTAATAACTATTACTGTAGATCTAATTAGGTCTATACAAAAGTGCTGAACAGGTTGTAATTTCTAGACAAATCATTTGTTACACATGAAATGCATGACTGCAGTTAATAACTTACATATTCAAGACAAATCCACCGTTAGATTGATTATTACCATGATAATATGTTAATTGTGCTTTGTAATTGCATTGTATTTAGAG
>Ga0209052_1000235_pt1 | contig 17084 bp, 22 predicted proteins | sample WorMetHEROISLAND_2_FD_187409 | JGI IMG/M metagenome (GOLD analysis project Ga0209052, IMG submission 187409) | Marine gutless worms symbiont microbial communities from Max Planck institute for Marine Microbiology, Germany - Olavius sp. 4 HERON... | ecosystem: Host-associated > Annelida >...
AGCTTGTAAATTCGATGGTTTCTGTGTTACATTTTGTCACGGCAAAACCTCCTTTGTTTTTCAATCTAAGCAATTGATATATAACAAATTATAGGAGGTTTTGCTTCTTTTTTATGAAATATTCAGGCTAGATGATGTCCTTGCGTTCAGCGATGATTTTATTTCGGCAGAAGAATTTCGCGCTTTTCCGGATCCGGATGCTGTTTGTAAAGAATTGCGACGTGACCGATCATCCCCGCCAGATGGCTTGCTGTTTTGTTTCCGAGGGCTCTGGCGATCTCTGCCTTCTGTTTTTTCTCTTTATAGTCGACAAACTTTATCTTAATCACCTCGTGACGATCAAAGGCTTGTTCGGTTGAGCGGATCAGGGCTTCGGTAAGCCCTTTTTGGCCGACGAATACAACGGGTTTAAGACTGTGCGCAACTCCCCTTAGATATTTTGCCTGGGTGCTGTTGAGTTCATTCATGGACGTCCTCTTTTCGGCATAGCTCATCTGTATCACCGGCATTGGGCGAACGGATACCGGTCCTGTAATTGGGCTCTAACTTTGATGGCAGCCATATCATTTATCGCCGACGGACGCAACCGAACGGATATTTAGGTGGTGTTCCCCAAATTCAGATATTGAACCTAACAAAAACTGCTTTATAATTTAGAAAAAACAAAATTTGGACCCGATACCGTCTGGCGGAGACCGGACTTAAGGTCTTGAGGAGAATTACAAGATGGCAACTGACAGCTACCCCCAGGAAGCACCGAATTTTCAGATCCAGGCATATAAAGAACCCAAAGATATCCGCGTATTGCGAAAAACGCACGTTTCTTTCTCCGGCTCCCCCAAAAAACATCCCTATGACCCACAGCAGGTAATCTTGGTGGCGGACCCATTCAGCACCAACAACCTGTTTTATGAATTCAGCCAGGCGGATATTTCCTATGTCGAGGAATTGCCCAGTCTTGTAAGCCAGGATGGCGAAACCATGACCATGGTGAGGGTTTGGGTTAAAAAATTGAGCATCGGTTTGCGGTGCTCCCCGTTTATCGTGGAGGACACCAGGCAGGATTTATGAGGCGGACCCATGTATGCGGTCCCTAATTATGGATGAGAAAAATTTGGCTAAATAGGAGAGTTGACGCTATGAAAGTAGTGATTATCGGTGCCAGCGGCATCATTGGAAAAGCAGTCGTGCAGCTGTTGGCTGATGACCACGACCTGGTTAAAGTCGGTCACCGCAGCGGCGATTATAGAGTCGACCTAGGCTCAAAGGATTCGATTAAAGGACTATACGATGAAGTCGGCAGTTTCGATGCGCTTATCAGTGCCGCAGGTGCAGCGGCTTTCGGCAGCCTGGATGAACTTACGGATGATCAATTCAACCTGGCCCTCAACAACAAGCTGATGGGCCAGATTAACCTGGTGCGGTTAGGTCGCCATGCCGTCAGCGATCATGGATCATTCACACTGACCAGCGGCATGCTTGCCCAGCACCCCATGCCGGGCAGTGCATCAATCAGCACGGTTAATGCCGGCCTCGAAGGCTTCGTGCGAGCTGCCGCCTTGGAGATGCCGCGGGGGGTCAGGATCAATGCCGTCAGCCCGGTTTTCGTCAAAGAGACCATGGAAATCCTCGGCATGGACAGCACCCACGGTATGCCGGCGCAAAAAGTTGCGCCGGCTTACCGGGAGGCGGTTGAAAGCCAGCGCAACGGGGAGATTCTGGACGTCAGGGACTATGCCTGATCCTTCAATAGGGCCTTTTCTCTCTGGCCCGCATTGGATCTTCTGGTACCAAAAAACAGCCCACTCCGCACGATGATCTACCATTTGAAAAACACACCGACGCTCGCCATAGTGGCCTCTTGATCGTAGAAATCGATGTCGGCGTTGGTTTTGGCGAAGGCGCCGCCGATAAAAAAGTTCATCGGTCTGCTGCCGCCCAGGCGCCAGCCCCATGGATTTTCGTAATACAGCGTGCCCTGGATCCCGTAGCGGTCGTCGTCCTGTTTTTTGTTGTAAATTGGGTTGTCCTTGTCATAGTCGGCCTGGCCGACATAAAGGTTGCCGGTAAAGGAGAAAGGGCTGCCCGGATTCAGATAGGCATAGGTCAGTTGGAAATCATAGGCATCATTTTTCATGGCCTTACCGTCCCGATCATCATGGGTGTAAATAAATGCTGGCGCCAGGGTATGGCTTTTGGCAAAATTGAAACGATAGGCCAAATCCACGATGTGAAGGTCGCTGTCCCGTTCCAAAAGCTGACGTTCGGAGCTGGTAATTAAGGTCCCGACGAGGGAATCCCCGCTTCTTTCTGTGTCGATGTCCACTTTGCGATAGGAGTATTGCAGTTGGAATCCACTGCCGAAAATGCGGTCCCAGACCAGGCGTGCGCCGGTGGACTTGCGCTTGGTATCATCCCGATCCTGACCGGTAAGGTACGGGTCTTCCCACACCTTGGCCGGAATTCCGCTGAACAGGAAACCGCCCTGCAGTAAACCGAAACTGCCGATGCCCTGCTTGACACCGATTTGCTGGGAGTAATCAGATCGGTCAGATCCGTACCCACGAACAGCTGGGTACGACTGCTGGCAAACGTGTAGGCCAGGGTGAACGGGGCCGTTACCAGGCCGGTCGTTTCCGAGTCAGGGCTGTCGAACAGGGAGTCGTTTGTTTCCTTCGACAGATCAAAACCCTGGATACTGGCCACCATGTTGCTCTTATACCTGAGATAGCCGACTCCCGGCCGGATAAACCCGCTGAAACCGGATTCATTCGGGATGGGGTCGATTGCCGTTGCTGTACCGGCGCCGATCAAAAAAATTGCCGCCATAACCACCACTAGATAGCCTGTTTTTTTCATCTGTTCATCCTTTCTTTGGGGAAGTTCCTAAGATTTTTTATAATCGATTTCTGTTCATTTATAAAGGATATTTTTCACCGATATGGGCAAGCCGGATAATTGTCCCCCCGGGAGCGGGAGCAGGGGTTCGGCTGCAATCTATCGCTATTAGAGCTTTTGTCAAATTATCCTTCTGATGGCTGAATTGTTGCAGGCTCATCTAAGGGTTGTCGCTAATCGCCGAGATGGGCATGCCCAAACGCTCTACATATTTATTTTCATTTTTATAGAAGTGACTATTGAACCATCCTATTTTGATTGTCGGCCAACTATGCTTGCAGCAATGTACAAAGGCCTTCGCGTTAATTAAGAAACAGCATATCGCAGTGGAAATTTTTAGATTTTTTTGATAAAAAATAACCTAGCGGCTGTCATGTTTGAAATAGCTTCCATCCGCCATACTCTAGAAGTTCTCCTGTTAGGATATTTGGCAAACGGAACATTTAAATGACAACCGGTATAAATCTTGACGTTTTGTATTGATGATCTATTTTGTTAGCACAATGCAGTAATCCAACACAATAACATTTTCGGGAGAGCTGTCTTATGAAAATCAGTGAATTTCAGGCCTTGCTAAAACCGGTGACCGACCTGATTGCAGCCGGGGCGGTGGACGCCGCTCTGGCCGATGAGCTCAATCGCCGTTTCCCGCCGGGAGGGGAGACCTTCGACGCGATCGAGCGCGCCTGCCACGAAGCGATCGCCGCTGGCTGGATGTGTGCCAATGGTGAACCTGACGGGCCCCGCTGGGGCCGAGTCATCGAACCCTGTGAAGAGACCGGGGGACTCAGCGTGGATGTGGTTGATCTGACCGATCTGGTCGGTTCCCTTCACAGCCATCCGACCGGGGAAGTCTGCATGGTGATGCCGATCACCGCCGGCGCCCAATTCGACGGCACCGGCCGCGGCTGGTGCGTGTTCGAGCCGCAAACGTCCCACCACCCGACGGTATCCAACGGGCGCGCACTGGTGCTGTACATGCTGCCCGAAGGCAAAATCGAATTTGCAGAGCGCAGAGAATAAGGGTTGCGAGCGATATTGACCTTAAAGCTACGAAAGGCCCAATTAATAATTGGGCCTTTAAAGTTTGGCTAACAGTGTGCTACCCTTTCATAACGGGTCTTTTCCCCCGCCGTTTATAGCGGTTTTCAAAAAAACGTTCCACCTTGTTCTTCCGGATGGCTAATGCTCGATCCGGTGCATGGATTTGAACAGCCGGGGCGGTCGATCAACTATTCCTTTGCCGGCACCTCGAAATTCGTGCCGTTCTTCTCATTGAAGGCGGCCCAAATCTGGTCAAGCACCTCCGGCATCCATTCACTGCCACTCTTGATAAAATCTGAGAAGTTGTCTGACAGGCCGGGGCTTACCTTTTTAGCCCTTGTCGGTTCTGTCGGCCAGATGTCCTGGTCGACCGCAGCCATTCGCACCCGGATCTTATCCTTAGTAACGTTGAACACCATGTAATCCGTGGCCATCGCCAGTGGACCATCATAGGTCTTTCGGACCTCCGCCAGTTGCCCGGGCAAGGTGTCGTGGTCGTTGTAGAAATGATAGCCGACTGCCAGGCGAGGCTTCGTCATCGCCATGACTTTTCCAAATTGCTGGGGCGAGGTGTGTTTTATGGCCGAGAGGTTTAGGGCGAATTCCGGCCGGTATTTCTGCTTGTCGAGCAGGATTTGAGGAGAGGCAAAGCATTCGTGCACCGATATATCAACACCTTTGGTATACTCTATCCACCACTTGTTGGGGAAAGTGTCACTGCTGTATGCGAACTTAAGACCATTCCACTCAAGAATAAAACTGACGGAGCCGTCGATGACATGAATCGCCGGGATCGAACGAATAATAACGCCATTGTCTTCATAAATAACTCTATTTACACCCTTGTAGTCAAATTCGTTAACCTCTAGACGCTCACCTCTCAAGTCTAAAAGCCCCTTTAAAGTGGTTGCATCCCAGTAAAGATATTGCTTAAGTCCTTCCATGGCATGCTTTGTACCAAGTTCAGGTGTCGTGCCACTCGGACCCCAAACCCGCAATGGAAAGGTCCGGTTCATCTTAACACCGCCGATCCATAAAGCATCGATATCACCCATATGGTCCATGTGCAGGTGACCGATGAAAACCTTATCCAGATAGTCCATCGGAATTTTCATTGCCGCCATCCGAGAGGCCGAACCTTGACCGACATCGAATAGGAATTTATCACCATTTCCCAGTTCAACCAGAAAGCATGCGGCGGCTTGTTTGGGACGGATGGTTGGCATACCAGTTCCAAGGGCAACGACTCTCATCTCATCAGGTGCGAGATCTTCCGTGCCGGGATAATATACGCCCCGCTCTTTTAATGCTTTTACCGGCGAAGCCGATGATTTTAACTGGGCCGCTAAAACTTCATTAGCAATAGCCAATCCCTTACCGGTGCGTCCATTGTGCAGCCCATAAAAATAGGCGCCTGTCACCAATACCGCAACTATAAAAACACCCATGCAGAGCAATGTCCTTTTCATTGATCTATACCCCCTTTTTATATTGAGTTGTAAGGTAGATTCTTGATCAAATCAAACTGCTTCACCCAATAAAAAAGCCAAGCTCCTTTGATATGGCAGCTCGGCTGTTTACATTCGGGCACTTTGCATTCTGTTTACCTAACAGTATGCGGTTGTCTTGGTATCCTCAGCTTTCTTTTTAGCCGTTTTAAAAACGTTTCGTTGTTCGGTCGTTTTTTTTCTACAACCGCTGTGAGGTTTCACATGGTTTGATCAAATTCCGGCCGTTTGGTGGGAAATGCCGGGATTGGCCGACTTTTCGTGGGATGCGCTGTGAATTGGGGGGGTTAGATTATTTCGCGCGCGACGGAATGAGATGACAATTAGACAATTTTGCTCAAACTATTTGACACAAAAAAACGGGGGTTTGGGCCATTTTGTGTCAAATAGTTTGAGCAAAAAAATTACGGTTATTATAAGTTCTATTCCTCTATACCCTCTCCGTCCGGACTGTCTGTCACCCAACTCGAGCAGGCCCTCGCATAAGCCCTTAGAATATCGGAAACGTTCCGCTTCATATCATGCCAAATAAAAGCTCTGACATTAGCAATGAATTGATCCCTACCATGTTCATTTAAATTGATCCCGGTGTCTTTAATCGCCTCTTCGACTAATAATTTCGATGCTGCGATATCTGTGATGCTTGGTATGGCACCTATTGAAAGCAGTTGGTGGGTTTCGTTTAGCAACTCTTCAGATGGCGAAATATCATCTGGATGCCCTTCTCCTAAAATTAACCACCTTCTATTCCTCTCGAATACCCTGCAAACCCTTTCTAGAAAATCTACGGGTATCGGTGTGGTGTTATCTCTATATCGAATAAGCGTGCTTTTAGAAACGCCCACATGGCTTGCAAATTGAGGCAGAGAAAGCCCCGTATCTGATATCACTTTCTTAAGTCTTTGGCTCAAATTCATGTCATTTTTGAATTCGCATAACGTCAATTTTCAACGAAAAAACAGAGTTGATATATAATTTATATAATTTATTGAATTTTTGGCACAGTGCTCTTTCTGACTAACGAATTCAAATATGAGCTGACAAGTTCATATTTGAATGCTAAATAGATGATATTCGGTTTATATGCAAACGTTCTACACAGGGAATACAAATTATGAGTCCATATGAGATTAAAGTACGGCTTTTAAGAAGGAACATATCCCAGCGATCAATTGCCCTAAAACTAGGGGTTTCCGGTAACGCCGTTTCCCTCGTCGTTCGGAAAAAAAGGGTCAGCAACAAAATTGCGGCAGAAATTTCAAAGGCCATTGGAGTCCCCAAAGAACAAGTTTTTCCAGAATATTACAGAAAACCGATTCGGGTTCCTGAGCGCTGGTAAGAATTTAAGTACAATTTTTTTTATCTGTCAATGGCTATCATGAAGAAAAGATTAGACCACGATCCAGGACAGTTTACGATTTACGAAGCCATTGCTGCGACAAGATCCAGCGAAGATCAGGATTACGAAGGGTCTATGAAGGTGATCGACGAGCTAAAAGCGGCTCTTAACAGTGCTATTAAAGGATGCAACCTTTCAAGGCACCAGATTGCTGGCAAGATGTCCCACCTGCTAAATATTGAAATCACCAAAGCTGTCCTGGATTCCTGGACCGCAGCCAGTAAATCAGATCGCCATATTCCAGCCGAATATTTACCCGCCTTTTGCAAAGCTACTAAAAGCTTCAAGCCGATGGAGGTGTTGTGTCTCAAGGCGGGTCTATTTGTTTTGCGAGGTCCGGAAGCCTTGAAAAATGAACTTTCCGAGCTTCGCGAGAATTCAAAGCATTTAAGACGGGAGATACAGAAGCGAGAGAAATTGCTGGAGTTGTATAGCCTTAGAGAACAAGGCCCGATATGAAAGAATTTTATACTGTTAGTGAAATAGCGAAAATCTTAAACCCTCTTAAGCCTAACACGCGAGCGCTTGAAATTCGGTTTAACAATGAAAAACGGTTGTATCGGGAAATAAAAGGCCAGGGACCTGGGGGCAGGAAGCGAATATTTGCCCTAAAGGATCTTCCCCCTGAAATTCAGCAAAAAATTATTAGAACAGAACTTGATTGTAGGCCCGACCTTGTACCTTCGAAAAAAATCAGCGAAGGGAGGGTTAAGGCGCTAATGGCCCGGTGGGATCGAGCCTCGGAGCAGAATCGACGCCATGCCGAAGGACGGTTATTGATTCTGAAGGCAGCCGAGGGGTTTGTTCGCAACCAGAAATCGAAACGGACTGCCGGATTCGAATTGTTTTCCTTTGTGTATCGAGAGAAAGAAGTCCCAGACCTTGAGGGGTGGGTGTATAAGTTGCAGCCGAAAATCTCACCAGCAACCATCCGAAGATTTAGAAAGCAGTATCGTGAAAATGGCATAGCAGGCCTTTTAACGAAATATGGCAGCAATGGCGGGCGGGGAGGAGCAGTCACTCCAGAGCAGAGAATTTTTGTGGTCGGCCACTTAAAGGCGTCGCCAAAAATACGCCCGGCTCACATTTACAAGATTTTGTGCAAGAGCTTTGATCCTTATCCGAGTAGAAGCAGCGTCTATCGCTTTATCAAAAAATGGAAAAAAGAAAATCTTCATCTATCCACCATAATTGAAGATCCCCGCCGCTGGAAAAACAATTTAATGCCTGCTTTTGGTGATGCGGCTGCGGATGTTCTCTGGTTTTGTCATACATGGGAAATGGATTCGACTCCTGCTGATGTAATCACCTCGGATGGAAAGAGATGCGCGGTTATCGGTACGATAGATGTTTTCTCGAGGCGCATAAGAATAATAGTAGCTCCAACCAGCAAAAGCCTTGCGATAGCGGCCTGTATGCGAAACGCCATCATAGACTGGGGTATCCCCGACCGGATCAAGAAGGACAATGGGCGGGACTATACATCCCTACACATTGAGGCGATCACGACTGCTCTAAACATAGAAACTCCCCCGCTTCCCAAATATACGCCAGAAAAAAAGCCTTTTATTGAGCGTTTATTTTGGACGTTTTCAAGGGAATTTGAAGAGCTGCTGCCCGGTTATTGTGGCCATTCGGTAGCAGACCGTATGACCATGCGAGAGCAGATTACCTGGGCTTCAAAGATAATGGAGCCTGGATCCGTGGTGGAAGTGCCTTTGACTCTCCAGGAATTTCAGTTGGCCATAGATCAGTGGATCGGAGTTTATGAAAGAAGTCCACATAGCGGGCTGGATGGCGGTTCGCCCATAGACGTAGCGAAAGAAAGCACATCTTATCCACCAAAAATTCGAGATGAAAGAGTCCTTGACGTGCTTTTGGCTCCAATTAGCCGCCCTAGAATCGTCGGCAAGAAAGGCATTGCCTTTGAAGGAGCGCACTTTATCGCCCCGGAACTCGTCAACCACGTTGGAAAAAGGGTCGAACTTCGCCGGGATCTTGATAATGCGGGCCTTGTTTTCGTGTTCGATGCAACCAAAAAAACATTTCTCTGCCAGGCTAAAGATGAAGCCCTAGAAGGCAGATCTCTTGAAGAATATCTGATTGCCAAAAAGAGACATGTTAAAGCCCTCAAGAATAAGGCTAAAGCACTCGAAACCCTAGGATTGGCGAACAGAAAACCTCTTCAGATTTTGCTTGAAGATGAGATCGAGCACAGAGAAATAAAAGTGGTCCAATTTCAAGCGGAGGCAGACAATAAGGCCATCCGGGAAGCCCGAAGAGCTGTTGGCCAGAGCCCGGAAGATAAAGACAATTTGCCTGAAAAACCGGCGAAGGTAACACCTATAAAGCCCAAAAGAACCATTGATCCACTGAGCGATTCCTGGATGAGCGAGGCTGAAGTAAATGCTGAGTTCGAAGAGATTAAGAACAAATCGGCAAAGAGAATGCCGCAAATCGGTTAGTAACCAGCATCTAAGGGTGAAAAATGAAAAAATTATTCGCTGAAACTAAAAATGTGCGACGATTCGCAGTGGCTGTAAATAGTGTGCTTCAGGCACCTGCGGGAATAGATAGAATGGGGCTGGTGTACGGTCTGCCCGGCTTAGGGAAAACCGAAACCGCTCTTTGGTGGGTTGCTCACTACGGCCAAAATGCGGCCTTTGTGAGGACAAAAAAACTGATGTCCGGCAGGTGGCTTTTAGAAGATATTGTCTCAGAATTAGGTGAAAATCCTGCCTGGCGAACGCGAGATCTTTTCCAGCAAGCCGTGGATGTTCTAACGGGTACTGACCGAGTGGTAATTCTGGATGAAGTCGATTATTTATCACATGACGCCAGGGTGATTGAGACTATTCGCGATATCCATGACACCACGAATTCACCATTCATTTTTATCGGCATGTCAGAGGCTGATAAAAAACTAAAACGGTATCGGCATTTGTGGAGGCGTTTTTCTCAGGTTGTTCGCTTTGAACCATTGGACAATGAGGATGTGAGGGCTGTATTGGCCCAGATCTGCGAGGTCGCAATTGAGGATTCAGCCATTGAGGTAATATGCTCATCTGACAATATCGGGGTTTCTATGCTCTATCGGTGGGCGCAGCGGCTTGAAGGTCTTGCGCGTCATCGAGATTTGGAAAAAATCACTGCTGATGATTTGAAAAATTAGCGATAGAGAGTGATGAATCAGTCGCCAACCAAAGCTGTGGTTGAATTTCTATCTAACCGGAAACGCTTCCGCCTTAGTGATGTTGTGCGAAAGTCTCAAATTGACCGGCGCAAGCTTCTACGGGTGCTGGAGAAACTAAGACAGGAAGGCTACCTTGCGATCATCGATGAGGAGCGTGTTCGGCCAGGGTACAATGAGCATGGGCCAGCCCGGCGCGATCCGCGTTATGAACTTATTAAAGATATTTCAAAGCGCTCTTTTATAAAGGCACCAAATAAAAGGGATTCACTGTGGCGGACTCTCAGGCATCTTCGAAAATTTTCCTGCGGCGATTTGATTCGGATAACCGGCTGCAATGAGAGAACCGTCGGGGCCTACGTCAACCTTCTGGCAACAAATAGCTACCTGCGCTTTGTAGGAAGACGCGGAAGAGAGAAAGTTTGGTTTTTAATAAATGATACCGGGCCGACAAGGCCCAAGATAAAGGGGTTGTAATGCAGCAACCGAAGCCCGAAAAGAAATCTAAAGCTTTTTTGGATGCTCGAAGGCGCGACCTGGCTAAAATTCATATTGCCAAAAAGCAGCTTGGTTTAGATGATTCAACCTATCGAGAAATGCTTCAAAATATCACTGGCGTTAAGAGTGCTGCCGACCTGGATGAATCCGGTAGAGCGAAATTATTAGCCCATCTAAAAGCTCGTGGATTCAGGCCAGTACATAAATCGGCAAAGAAATCCGGAATGCATAAACCCCCGGCAAAAGACCGGGAGCCTTTAATTTCAAAGGTTAACGCGATATTGACAGATCTAAATTTGCCCTGGAGCTATGCAGATGGCATCGCAAAAAGGATGTTTCAGATCGATAGAGTACGCTGGTTAGATCCTCATCAGCTGCAGAAATTAACGGTAGCACTGATTTATCATCAAAAAAAGGTCTATAGCAAACTGGAATAAAAAAATTAATTCGCACCGGCTATGTTTGGCCACAGAAAAGGTGTCGCCTCGGACGCCCTGCCGGTGCATTTCCCAATATCCGAGGCAGACAGCGGCGAGGGGCTGTCATTCTGAAAGGCGTTTATTGGCCTTTTTAGAAATGCAGCCCCTTTGTTTTTAACACTAAAAAGGAAAGGAGGGCTAAAAAATCTAATGATTGATGGCTCGCGGATTGGCTGCGGGTATTACTGATTTTCTAAACCAAGAGAAAGGAAATGCTTATGAATAACCATCCAATCATTTGTGATTCACCCGGCGATCTTCGCCGGATAGTTCGTAGATTAAGCGCCTTAGCGTTTGCATTAGATGTGATTGTAAGTTTCGGCCACAGAAAAATGCTAAAGCACCTTGCCCAGATCGGAGGCATGATAGGGGATTATACCAATATCATGGAGATGACACTTGATAACCTGAGAGAGCCGCTCAATAAGGCTTTTAACTACGGAGGCTGCTCTTCAGCTGACGAATTCAACCACACCCTGGAACTGCTAAGAGATGACAAAGCTGGCCTTTTCCAAAAGAGGGAGGCAGTTGAGCGGGCGCTGGTGGAAATTAATTTTTTCTTTGAAAACGATGTAGAAGAAATGACTCGTTTGCGGACCAAGCTTGAGGAGGCCCACCAGAAGATCGCGTCAAAATATATGGGCTCGGTTGTAAATAAAAGCGGAGCCGCTGATGAGGTTGCAGCCAACCCAGCGGCTCCGGAGTCGGATAAGGATTAAACCAGATCCAATTCAAAGGAAACGTCTCATAGTTAAGGACAAATGTCAATGGGAGAGATTTTGAAACCCTCGAAAAAACAGCCAAGGGATGAGCAGCGTTTAGCCGATGATGTCAATGGAGATATTATAGATTTTGATACGGCACGAAAGCAAAAAAGTTCCAGTGAAGCTCAAGAGGCATTTCTTAATCTCGATGATTGGGAACAAGAATATTATAAAGAGTGTTTCGCCAGAGGGCTTGATAATTGCACTTTTGTTCAGACACTCGTTGTTTTGACAATTCTTGAAAAGCTTCCCGGTTCCAAATGGATTAAAAACGCGAACGAACAAATTTATGGTGCAAATAAAAAATAATTCATAGTCGATTCACCTGGCTACGGTAGCTCCGGAAAAGGCGGCACCCTCGCCGCCCTGCCAGGGGGTAACATACGAGGGGCAATTTTGAGGGGATTGCATAAAGATGTGCGGTCCCCCCTTTTGTTAACTTAATAACGTAGCTTAAGGATGTAACTTGAGAGTCGAAAGGAGCGGGTAATGGATTATCTAATAGGTTGGCGGGAATATGAGACGGAGTTTAACGGCGACAAAGTGACAATGCAAATTCGTCCGATGGCCATCAAGGCCATGCTGAAAATAGCCCCTTATATGAAGACTACGGCTAGTTTGGACACAGATGACAACATGGCGCTGCTGGTAAACGCTCTGGAGCTTGGCAGTCTGGCAAATGATATTCTGCCGGATTACGTGAAGGATATATCGGGTTTTACCATAGGCGGCGAGCAGCCAACAATCGAGCGTTTAGCGAATGAGGCGGTATTTTGCTCCTTGCTGGTCGATATCATCGGAAAGCTGGCCAACATCTCGAGCATAACCCAGGGTGAGGAAAAAAACTCAGAAGGGCTGTCCGCTTCGCAAGCATCGGAAGAGAAGACGAATCAACCGTAGCCGGACAGCCCGCCTGGATATGGATTTCCATTTTCCACCTTTACCACGAGTGGCGCTGGGACGGTGACCGGATGGAAGCGAAGAATAGAAAAACAATTAAGTCCGGCTATTACACACGGCTGGAATGGCCGGATCCGGGCAGCGCCCTGGACCAAACTAAAATTGTGGTGGATTGCTTCCGAATTATCAAAGACGAAGAGATGCGCATATTAGCAGCAAAGGTCAAATAAATGTCTGAAAAGCTCGAAATCATAATAGCGGGTAAGGACCAGTTTTCGGGTGTCTTTGGGAAACTGCAAAAGGCCCTTCCTTCCATCAAGACCCTGGCCGTAGGTGCCGGCGCCGCAATAACCGGAGTGGGGGCCAGCCTGGCGGCCATGACAAAATCAACGGCCGAAGCCTATGACCGGGTGCAGAAGCTTTCTGACCAGCTCGGTATTTCAACGGAATTTTTAAGCTCCTTGGAGCATGCGGCCGATCTGTCGGGAATCAAGATCGAGACCATGAACAAGTCCGTGCAGTCTCTCCAGGTGCGGATCGGCGAGGCGGGCCGTGGCGTGGGCCAGGCCAAGGATGCCTTTGACGCCCTGGGCGTTTCGCTGCAAACATCAAGCGGTCAGCTCAAGACCGCAGAGCAGATCATGCCCGAGCTGGCCGATGCATTTCATAATATGACCAATGCCACCGAGCGGGCCGAGGCTGCCAGCAAGATATTTGGCCAGCGCGGAATGTCTATGATCCAGATGTTTAAAGACGGCCGAGAGGGCCTGGCCGCCATGACCGAGGAAGCCGAAAAATTCGGCCTGGTCGTGTCTGAAAAAGCCGGGCAAAACGCTGCTGAATTTAACGATTCACTAACCCGCCTGACCGGGGCTTTTACAGGTGTAAAGAACGCGATCGCTGAGCAATCAATGGAAATTTTTGCAGGTATAGCCAACAGCCTGGCTGATTTTATCGCAAACAACAGGGGTAAAATCGCAGAATTCGTAAACGACATAGTTAAGTCGGGAGTCACCATTTACATCGGATTCAAAGAGGTTATCGAGAAGGTGACCCGGATTTTTTCCATGCTCACAAACAAAGAGGGTTTCGAAATACTTGTAAGCAACGCCAAGACAGCCTTGCAGGCGATCGGCCAGCTCTATTTGCTTGCAGCGCCCGCTTATGCAGAGACGCTTCTGACCGTGATGAAAGCCGCCTTCGAGGCACTTGTAGAAATCGGCAGATGGGCTTGGGAAAACATAAAAGCCGCTTTTACCGGAGCGGATGGGCCTTCACTCGGCGATCTGGTTTTTGATTCCCTCAGCAGGGTCGTCACGGAACGAAGGGGCGAGATTGAAGCTATCTGGCAAGGGGTGGCCGAATCAGCCAAACCGCATTTTGAAACCCTGAAAACCAGCATTGTGAACGTGCTTGGTGATGACGTAATAGAGACTATTCGGCAAAAATCAGCCGCTTTATCGGAGGCCTTTTCGCTTGGGGGAACGGGTGAAGACGGTGAGCCCAGGGGCATGCCAGGGCTTACCGATGGGGATGTCGAGAAAAGCATGGAAAACGGCCAACTGTTTTTGGAGTGGTATTACGAAATGCTCGAGGAGCAGCGCGCTGCAAAACAGGCCTTTGCAGATTTTGAGGAGGAGCTGGAGAAAAAGCGTTTAAAAGACAAACTAAAAAGGGAAAAGGAAGAGCTGAAAGGCCGGGCCAAGACCCTGGACGCTATATCGGGCTTGCAGCGCACGTTTCACCTGGAGGGATTTAATCTGACCAAGGCCGCCGCTATACCCGAAACGATCATGGCTACCCATGAAGGTGCCATCCAGGCGTATAAGGCAATGGCCGGAATACCTGTAATCGGCCCGGCCCTCGGAGCTGCTGCCGCTGCCGCTGTAATAGCGTATGGGGCCGTTCAATTAGCATCGATTAAAGGCCAGAATTTTGCCGCAGCTCACGGAGGGCTTGACTATGTTCCCAAGGAGCAAACCTATTTGCTGGACCGAGGCGAGCGCGTACTGTCACCGTCACAAAACAGGGACCTTACTGAATTTTTACGAGGAGGAGCACCGATTGGTGTGGAAAACCTAAGCATCGAAGTCCATGCCTTTGAGAACGTAACCAACGCTCGGGCATTGCATGACATGAGTGCAGAAGATTGGGAGGAGATTACAAGAGACAACATTATTCCTGCTCTGAGTGCATTAGCGAGAATGGGGATCACGGTCCGTCCATGAATAATGCGATTGAATTTCCTAATGAAGAAAAAATATTGGAGCGGGAGATTCGCTCTTTGTTAAAGCGGATACGCTTTTGTTATGAATCCGTGGAAATGCAAAAGCACATAGAAGGCGAAGTCCTGCCGATCTTTCTTGAAGCCGCAAAAAAAATATTTGGTCCGGTAGAATTTGACCTGGGGCCAGCTAAAATCATCGCTACAGAGCCAAACAAGATCAAAATGCACGCAAGTGAAGGTTTTTTCAAGGTTTTACAAAAGCCTCTGTCTGTATTGATGATAGAAATCATAAGGCTTCAAATAGAGCTGTATTTATATAAGCAATACGATAGCCGTCCTCCAGAATAAATCGAAATAGAGAGGAGAAACAAAATGACCAACAAAGAGCTGGTGAAAAAAGAGTTCGCCTTGGACCGCAAGCGCAAAGAATATCAAGAACTGATAACTCTTGCCGAGAGCGGCGGGGATATAAGCGAAGGGGACAGGTACAGCGCCGAGATGGGCCTGGAGATGGTTACAGAAGAGCTTAGACAGGTGCAAAAGAAACTATACGGGTGGCGGCACGTCGCGGAGCAATATGACGGCTATAAATGCTTTTCGGAAGTGGAGGCCGAATCGATAAGACGCCGCATTCTAGACCTTGAGACCCAGGAGGCTGTCCACCAAGGTGTGTTAAGTAATCATTCTAAAGATTTGAAAAGGGCTAAGGATAAACTCGACACCCTAAGATCCCATCTCGGGCGCAACGTTGGACACATACCTAAAATAGAAGAAATCGAAGAAGCCCAGGCGCACCTCCTCGAGGTTAACAGGAAAGCCCAGATCGCTAACTTGGCTCTGCCCAGGATACGGCAGGAGCTCGAAGACCTTCGCCGAGAGTTGGACAAACTGGATAGCCGGAAAAAAAGCAAAGGGCATAAAAACGACGTTGTTTATGCCACCCCGGACGAAGAGGTTCACGCCAGGGCGAAATTGTACGCAAAAAAACACAATTGCAGCTATGCGAAAGGCGTTGATGTGGTGATAGCCGAAGATCCGGATCTGGCAGAAGCCTATTTATACGGTAAGTATTAATGAATTCTGAATCAAAACAATAAGGAGCCAAAATGACAGAGCCTTTGCTAAAAAACGTTGAAGACGGCCACGGGGAACATGATTTTAACTATGCAGAGAGAATTAATGTAATTAGCATTCCGGTTAAAACGGCGGGGACTGCAGAAAATGCAGTTAAGAAGCACAGTCATTCCAGCCACAGGGTTTGGCCCGAATCCAAAGCGAGCAACGAGTATGCAGACCCAAGCAACGAGGTAGACTCCAGGGCTAAAAAATACTCTGAAGAGCACGGAGTGAGCTATGCTGAAGCAGTCAAAGCGGTCGTACTCGAAGATCCGGAATTGGGCGAAGCCTATTTGAATTGTGACTATTAATAAACGTAAGGGAGAGGGAAATGCCAGAGGGATATTACTCAAGCAGTCTAACTGTCAGCAGCCGGGTAGATGCTAAAGTGAGAGAATATCGTGAGGATCACGATGTAAGCTACAAAGAGGCCATGTTAATTGTATTGGCGAAGGATACGAGGCTGGCCAGAGACTATTTAAACAACGATTTAGCGTTGGCGAATTTTAGAGGAGAGATCTAGGCCAACGAAAAAAAGGAGGAAACTAACATGGAATTGAAAAGCCAGCTCCTTGAAAATGCGATAATAGCCATAAATGAACTTCGTGAATGCGAGACAAGGCTTGAGCAGCTACAGAAGAAGGGAGCGTTGCTGGATGAAAAACGTTCCGTATTAGAGGCGGCATTCAAAAAGGCAGAACAAAAAAAGCTATCTGCCATTGATTCGTTTTGCGAGAATAAATGCAGCCAGGAAAAGGTGAATAGGGCAGAAGAGACGGCTCAGAAAGCGGCTCAACAACTCAAGGTCAATAATGAGCTGTTGGAGACCGTGGTAAAGAGAATCCACGAAGCGGAAAGAGCGGTGTTATATTGCCGCGATCAGAGGGCCATCGCCGAAAAGAAAGTTTGGGATCTGCTATATGACAACATGGCCTGTAATCGCCGACCTAAAAAGTTACCAAAATCACCGTTTTAAATATTACCACTACTTTAATAAGACGTAGTTGTGGTTATTGGATTTAACAAATATCCATGGGGCTATCAATATTAATAAAGGGAGC
>Ga0209052_1000237_pt1 | contig 17029 bp, 10 predicted proteins | sample WorMetHEROISLAND_2_FD_187409 | JGI IMG/M metagenome (GOLD analysis project Ga0209052, IMG submission 187409) | Marine gutless worms symbiont microbial communities from Max Planck institute for Marine Microbiology, Germany - Olavius sp. 4 HERON... | ecosystem: Host-associated > Annelida >...
AGTCAGAATGGATCAAACTCCAGAAGCTGAGAATTAAATTAACTGAGCGAAGTATATGAACTCATTTTGACTGACTGAGGACTATATTTTTGCTAACGACTTTTTACGTTTTTTGACAGGTCATTTAAAAAAAACGTTAAAAGTCATGTTTTTTTGAAATCTGAAAAAGACGTAAAATACGTATTCTCGAACACTGAGACACAGTCACAGAGTCAGACAGATTACAACACGCTGTGCGATGCTAAGCGTGCGCATCGCCAGCCAACAAGATAACTGCAACAAGTGTGTGCAAACAATCGAGCAGATTGCGCTAACCGTCCACTCTCAATGGTGAACTTTGAACCCTCACGGCCGAACCTCCTCACTGAAGACAGCGGCCATCTGGTAATGACGCGCTGTGGGTCGCCATTCTCATACAAAGTCACGTCCTTTGATGTCACTTGCATCGAGCACTCGCCGTGAGCCGAGAGGTTCGGCGTCGGCAGCAGATACACGTGAAACATTGCTGTACATATTAACATCTCTCTGGTGCACTTCACAATTGGTACTTCACAACTTCACACGTACATGTGACATATAATCAATGCTTCACAGACACAGATAACGGCGATAGATTGCTTGGTCTTTGTAGTAACAACAACTTAAAGATCGGTGGCAGTATGTTCATGCACAAAAGGATACATAAAGGCACGTGGCAGTCACCGGATGGCTTAACAGTGAATCAGATCGTTTCACAGCAGTACAGGACGTCCGAGCTCACTGTGGTCCTGATGTCGCCTCAGATCACTACTTAGTAGTTGCACAGCTTAAAATGAAATTAAAGCAGAGAAAAGGCACGGCCAAGAAGACCCAAGCATTTGACGTTGCCAAGCTAAAGCAACCAGATGTCGAGGCATTTGACGTCCAAGTATACAACAGGTTTGCCATCCTGGAGTCAGTTGACAACGTTGCAGATACTTGGAGTCAATTCAAGACCACCACTGTTGCAGCAGCTGAAAAAGTGGTAGGTCGAAAAAGAGGCTCTAGGAAGGAGAGGTGGATCTCAGACACAACCTGGAAGGCCATCGATGAACGTAAAGAGATCAAGAAGCAACTGTCTCAAGGTCAACCAACGACAAAGATTTACGACAATTTAAAGTGTGAATATAAAGCTAAAGACAAGGAAGTCAAAAGACGTCAAAGATACAATTAATGTTTCACAAGTACACAAAACATAGCTGCAGAAATCATATTTTTACAACTATCACATCAGAAACTTCAAACACAAACACTTCATACAAATTAGACGTGTATCAAGAAAATATATAGTGAAATTTTTGTGTTATCATATAATTTTCCTTATGACCAAAACATGCTTGTCAGCTAAACTGGCAATAGCAGAAGCTACATACACGGTGAATTGCTGGCTTCATCAGATGAACAACGAACTTGATCCAACACTTTGTACCAGCTTTCAGCCTCCATATCTAACAACAAACAATGGCAAGAGCAACTGGCTGCAGGCAGCATTGCTGCAATTGTGTAATCTTGGGAAAACGAAGTCCTATGGGGTCGGCGATTGTACCGCTGGATAAGGCATCACTGAGTTCCAATTCCACTATCTGTAACAGTTTGGTTGCAATTTGCACTGCAAACTTTGACTGGAGGGTCCTGACATTCACATGGGGACCGGGACTCTGGCAAACTGCATCTCATTTCGTCCAACAGCTTTAGCAGATGGACAGAAAGACAATGTTGCAGTAACATCTGACGCTTTCAGTGATGCCAGTTAACAACAACTACTAGTGACAGTTTTAATGACTGACTATTGCTATAAGATTTTTTGAAGGAGAGAAAACTCTCTCACTTCACAACTGCTATTTAAGTAAAATCGCTAGGTACATAATGAAAATCTTGACAAAAAACTACAGAACATACTAACCACTTTTCTGATCAACATATTTAGCACCAACTACGTTCTGTTAATTACTTAACACTCTTTGGACTTGCACATAAAACTGTGAAATGGATCCTCAGCTAAGCCGGGTATTCTCGAGCTGGCTGGGATTGAGAATTAGTGACTGACCATTGTCTGGACAGAACATGAATGGCAGCATTTGTCCACCACTGAATGAGATCTCGATGGCTTGTTTACGGCTGTCGAGGGTCAGTCGTCTGACACTGAGAAGGTGTGTCAGAGGGACGTGTTTGCGAGTGTCGTCACATGTCTGCTGCGCTGCCAATTCACTCGAGTACTTCTCCAGCCTGATAGGACCTCGGCTTGACAGGCTGTGTAACTGCAACCACTGTGACTTCCATATCTGCCACACACGCCACGACATACATCAGTCTAAAGTAGGCCTATACACATACATAAACGAATAAGCATATAAGCACCTACCAATGGCTTCTTCTTGGTTCTATGGATGGTGTTCAAGAAAGAAGAGGACAGCCAGAGCAATGGATTAGTAACATCAGAAAGTGGACTGGTCTAAGTGTAGATGATGCCATGAAGAAAACAAAAGATAAAAAGCAGTGGAGAAAATTTGTATTCAGCCTTAATGGTCATCAACCATGAGAAAAGAAGAAGATGATGAATGCAGTCAACAAAGGTGGAGCATGGACAGAAATGCTGCAAGTAAGCTGAACTTACGTTATTTAAATACGAAAGATAAAAAGATATAAAACTGAAAGCAGTAAGCTTGTCAATTGGAAAAAAATAAACGCCTGTTTGGACATGCTGAACGTAAAGATGATGCAGATTGGGTCAAGCAATTTTACGATGGAGGGAACTAGACAGATAAGTCAATAAAAAAATCTGGTGGGACTGTGTTATCGGAGTTATGAAAAAATAGCAAGCTCATACTACAAATATATGAGCAAATAAACACACTCACACACAAAGTTTAGTTGCAAACAAAGCAATAATCAACCAATCAATCAGTATATACCAACAACCATGCCTTCTAAGACAACCCAGGTTAGCTTGGACCAGATTCATCAAAATAATCCATCACTATTATAATGACAAACAAGTTACCCCTAGGCGTTTTCCTTTGATTTTCACTGGACCCTTCTTCATCACATCCACAAAGTCACTTGACATTTTAGCTGCTGGTTTACAACCCGATACACTAAGTCTGTAACAACAGCAGTAAAATATCATTACAACAGAACATAACATTGTGATAATGCAGTAATTTTTGCTAACTGCAATAACTGTAACAGTAACAGACGAGTAAAGATTTAGATGTAGAAGAGGACACAAAGGCTGCTAATTTGCATCTTATACATATATACAATTATTCACTGCTACGACAGTGACTACAATTTCTGCCTACAATCGTATTCACCATTAGCAATTATTAATACCATTCATAAATTCAGTGCCTGGTAGATGCAAGACAGCTGATCCATAAAAGTGCAGCTATTAATTAATAAATAATTAATAATCATAGCATTTAAGAAATGTGTGTATTTACTGATAACGTTCTCTTTCAGAGTGGGATGGAGATTACCACAAATGAAACTGATTGACAATTTTGGTTATTAAAACTATGACAAATGTACACTTTAAGAAGCCAACTGAAAGCAGTCTGGATGTATAACTGATCTACTATTTTGTAAATTATAACTAGCCAAAATAGAAATACAGTCATCGATCAATCACTAAAATAGGTCAAGTCGCACCGAAAAAGCAATGGATAGGCTCGGGCCAAATAATTCAGACAAGTTTGTGCACAGATCCTCAGGGGGTAATCTTGCAGTTTAGGCTACTAACCTCATGGCATACCATATATGCTATATACTGACATTCTGCAATTATGAGATTGCTCATGTGGCAAGTTCTCATCATTTCACATGTAAGCAGTCTATAGTCCTCGGCTTATGGTAAGGGGTTGAAACTAGCCCTAACCCCTTACGCTAGCCATATTCCTAATAGCTGTATATAGTGTATATGGTCAGCCGTGAGTTTAGTAGGCTAAACTGCGCAATTACCCCTCAGGGTAGCTGACGTAGTCAGCTGTGTTACATTCAGAATGATAACGCTGTGTGCCATGGCTACCCCCAGGGTAGCCTAGCATCTATGTGGTGTCCTCTTTAGCACAGCATCCAGGACGACATTCTGTCTACTCTCAGGGTATGATTTGCGGGAAAATAGCTGGTGGGTTGAATTTTTCGCTGTTGTGAGTCCATTAAAATTGTGATTAAAATTGTGTGCAGACTGACGAACGCATAATCTGACATTGCTAGGCTCAGAAAAAAACAGTTGTGGGATCAACTTCCCAACCCGTAGCCACGCAACCCGCCCCCCTCCCTCGCCCACGGCAATTCAAATTCACACACTCGATCTGACAGCGTCGAACTTGGAACAGGATCTGGCAGCGTTGAACTCTGAAGAACGCTGAAAAGTGACGACTTCAGTACGTTTCGTAGCAACGCTTAAACAGCTCGTTAGCTGTATGATAAGTATTAACGGTGCAATATTCGAGGCGTTACGTTACTGCTACTGATCTGAGACGATATTGACGCGGCATTATACGCAAAACCACATAACTTCCGTGTTTAGTGTTTACCGGTGAGTGTTTACAATCTTAAGCGCAGAAACTAAATAAGTAAGCAAGAATCGTAAACTGGGTCAAATTTCTCGAGCCTCTCCGTCAGATGCATGAAGTCCTTACTAACATTACATTTCAATATGCATTAGGCCTATAGGCTGTTCGAAACAAATTATTAGCCCCAAAAGTAACTCGCACGAGTACTTATCTACAGAAATGACTAGAAATCTATAGCGTGGCGCATGTTTACAAAATAGTTTACATTGTTTTCTGCACAACATGATACAGTCGAATAGTCCGATAGTCGATGCTATAACATGTTGCTTCATAGTAATAAAAAATAACAATAAATAGCTGTTAAGTTGCTGAAAAAAATTCATTGAAAAATAGACATTTTTTCTTCTCAAAATACTAAGGTCATATGAGTGATGATCAATAACGTTGTAGTGTCCACACTCCACACAACCACTTGTTGCAAAGGAAGTGTTTTGAACCGGACATAGTTGCTTCTAGTGCAGTGACCAATGAAGTTATGAGTCCAACTTTCAGTACCACTCACACTCAAGCAGATGTTCCTTACAGTTCATCACAAGGCTGAAAACTTACGATTTCAAATGAATTTTATACAAACGCTGTCCATGTTCGTTGGTTGCTCCAGTCCAATATTCATCTTATCAAAAATACTCAAATGATAGTAAAAGCTGTCTTCTGTCATCTCCGTTTCTATAATTCTTGTTTCAATGCTGTGAGAGGGTTCAATCATTAAATATGTGGTAATACATTTTTTTTATTTTTTTTACTATAAGTGTCATAGATAAAGTACACAGAACATACAGTATGTTAAAAATGTGTAATATAATAAAATATCTACTGCAAAACAAGTGTAACTACAGTACAATTGTAATTTCAGATCAAGTGTATATTATGCATCAAAACATTAATTTGCAAAAAAAAACATTAAAAAATCATTTTTTTCTCAGCAACTAAAGGCACTGATTTTTTTAAAACTTAGTAACACCCAATTCTTTACATCACATATATTTACATACCAATTTCCGATACAATCACAGAAATACATTCACCGGAAGAAGCCTAAATATCCATACATACATATCGATCACGTCTTACAATTTGCATGCGAGTAGCTTATAACAACACGAGAGAACCTGCTGGAACAGAACAGAAAATATCCCTGACCGTTTGCAGCACTTGTACTCACGCCGTGAAGACATGCATACTAACAGAGCAGTAATGAAATATAGCAGCAATAATGGCATAACATTACTGCAATGTGCCGCGAAAATGCACCTTCAAAAATATCACAATTCACGTTTGAGGTAAGACTTTTCCCTGACAGTTTCCTGACTTCTGGTCAGTTTCCTGACCATTCCTGAGCCATGACATTACCCCACATTTAGGTTTTCCACAACAGATACAGGTCTTCAAATATCCGCAGATGCACAGTTCCACAATGCAAATTCCCGAAGACTGAGACCCTTTATGTGTGCATCATGTGCAATGGTACCATATTTTACGCCATATTTCTTGCACAGCAGTTTCTGGCACTGTCTAACAGACTAAAACCAATGCAAAAACTTGCTAAGAAACTGACATCAGAGAACTGGTGAGTTTCTTGACTGTGCCAACTGCTGTCTGTGTAGCCCAGGGATGGAAGAGATGGAAACAAGCCGAACCACAAAAACAGAAAATGCAATGACGCTAAATAAACTAAATCTATCAACCAAATGAATAACAGTATAACCGACTCCAGTCATCAAAATGAATCATATCTGTTCTATGGCACTTACAACATGCACTGGTGACGTCCTGTTATTATTATACATAATTAACAACTAACAGAGGACAAAATTAGAATAAAATACTAAGTATTTTCAAAACACGTTTTTGTTAAGATACTCTCTTCGCTCCTCAAGTCAACTGCAAGCGTATAAGGCCACAGCATACATATAAAACTATTAAAACTATAGTCGTCAATCATGGAATTAACAACAAACGCTCACAATGATTATGATATGTAACAACAAATAAACACTGGATTATACAAACATATACGCACAACAGCACAAGTATTTATATCACCGATAATATATGGCCAATAACTATAAGATTAATAACACAAATACACACAAAGTGAAAATGATCATCCCTTATTGTTTTTACACTGTACGTTCAGCAACAGGAAAATAAAAAAAATCCATGCACAAAGTTCTTAAAAATTATCTTAAGGAGACCTTCATGGGGCTCAGACTAAACAGTCGTGACAACGAAAATAATTGACCAGTTAAACAAAAGAGCAAAAGACATGAATAGTAAGTAGTAAAAAAGCAGACAACAAACGAACGTCCCACATCACAATGCAATGTTAGCATCACAGAAATCCACAACGCCACTTATACATACGTTAACGATAACGACTATACTACAGCAAATAATGATGCTGCCAATTATCGAAGACGAGATAAAAGTGGCTGGAACGTTCACTGACTGGAGAGAGGTATGTGACCAAATGTGAGCATCTATAACACTAGACCTTTGGCACCTACAACATTCCAGACAGGAAACAGATACGTAACTTTACAACAGAGCTATCCAACGAGTAATTATTAACTTGTGTTAATTGCACGGCTAATTATTTTCACGCAGTTTTAATTTTTAATTTCAGTTTTGGTTTTTAATTTTTGTTTTAAAGTAGTTTTAAAGTGCAGGTAGGCGTCATCAAATGACAGAAGGCCGCCTTGCTGCTGAACGCCGACCTACATGCCTCTGATTAATTTGTGACATACGGCGCTTGGCGCTATATAAATGTGTTTTGAGTGACTGAACATAATTTCTGCAGGCGTTGCTACCTGTACAGCTCCCTGAAGCACAGGTGAGCAGCAAGTACAAAATAAATGAGCACCGAAATACGTTAGCGATAGTGGTAAATAGGAGTGCCATGAAAACAGGCAGGTAAAAAGGAACAGATATAACTGTCACAGAAACGAAACTGAGAAACAACTGACAAAAAACTAGCTGAGAGAACAACTGCTTTATAATAAAGTAAAGTCCTTCCCGAGCCATAAGGCCTTGTTTCCTTAGCCTTCAGCCAGACACCTGTTCACACTGCAAGACCATGGATACGGGGCTAGTGGATCACACTGTGCGCCTACTTACGTCCCACGGTCCCAGCTTTTGCTGGTACTCATTACACCTACCCACAAATGGATGACCACTGCCCAGGTTAAGTTGGTTGGCCTGGGTGGCTGGTTACATACCATTCTGCATTGGTAAATAAAGTAGGCCTATACGTAAATGAGTGAAGTAGTTAATTCACGCAGTGTGGCAGGAAGCTGACCGCGGCTAGCAGAGCTTGGTCAAGATCAGCAATCAAGTCTTCGACGTCTTCCAGGCCAACGGAAAGTCGAACGAGATTGTCACTGATACCGAGTTGTTCCCGCTCTTCACGAGCTACTGACGCGTGCGTCATTATACCACTAACACACAGAGCAACACAGACACTCATATACACACAGACAGACATGCAGACAGATAGACACACACACTGTATACATAGACACGCATAGACAGACATGTGCATCACTGCATCACTATACCATTAACACACAGACATGTTACCCTATCAGACATTATACAGAATAGATCAATGCCTTATACATTTATATATTTCAAGGTAGTGTAGCGACACAGTTAAGGTGTGGTGGGATATCTAATAACTGCGTTATTGCAAATTCTCTACAAAATGTGCCGGTGATACCGGAAAAAGAATTCATTGGTCAATATTTAGCAAAGAACAGATATCGATAAAAGTTGGGGGCCCATTTTTTGACTCACCCTGTAAATAGAAACAATATAGCTACATGAAACCAGGCATATGACAAACCTGCGCATGGGCCTGAACTATTCAGCCCAAACCGGCCTGCTAAAGCAGCTTGATTTCCACGCCTGGTCTGTTTCACTGACACACATCTAAATTGTCACCATCTAATTGTCACCAATGCTTACCGATGATTTTTTTGGTCCACAGTAATGATAACAAGAAAGCCCAGCTAACGCAAAGGGAACGCGCAACAGCAGTGCATGTATGAAGGCCCACTGCGAACAAATGTAAAATCAGTAAAAACCTCTATTTTAGTGCTCAAGGTCATTCAAGGTCATTGCTTTCGGTGTCAATTGAAACCCGTGTATGACTTCCTATTAGTGATTAATTGTAACCTTGGCCCTATCTCGCGCCGTTTCCGAGATATGGCGACCTTTAGGTTGAAATCCCTACCCACGAGGGCGGTACAGCCGTTCAAGGTCATCCAAGGTCATCGGCCTTGGTCTTAATCGAAAGCCTATAGGTGACTTCCTATTAGTGATTAACTGTAACCTTGGCCCTATCTCGCACCGTTTCCGAAATATGGCCAGCTATTGGTTCAAAATCGCAAAATTTTCCTACCCCCCTCTCATTTAGGGCCCGCGATTGGGGTGACCCTTATGGAATTTTTGGAAAAGCGTTACAGATCCTGAAACTAGAGTCTTTGGGGCAGCCGATGGTGAAGATTTGATAATCCTAGCTTGCACCGTTTTTGCCTGATCCACCCGTGTGACAGACAGACGGACAGACAGACAGACAGAATTGCGATGGCTAAGACGCGCTGCGCGTAAAAACTTATCAATTCTAACTAACAGGATTTCCATTACAATTTTTCACAATCAAGAGTTCCAGACTTGATCACCAGCTTACAGAATGAACTAATATCACATGAAACCGCTCAGATGGCCATCTATTCAATTAAAATGTGCCTTTTGGGCAAACTGAAGTATTTCAAAATTTTAACCTCAAACGTAGCTTTGTACCGATGACAGAACTTGTTAACAAACCACGCACTAACTTAAACTTATTTGGTAATTTAACTCGAGCCTAAAACTCAGTGGACACATTTGGGTAGGACACTGTAGCAGTTAATAGCTAGCGTAGTAGTTTGATACATGATGTACTGGGTTCTGCAGGCATTACCGGTAATAATTGCAGAATATAAAAAGAGTACGATTACTTCTAATCAAAACAACTCACGGATGCTCGGCGAGACTTTCAAAACCACCCAGACTCTCAGCAAGCGTGAATATCTGTAACACAGTACACTGTCACGTTCATAAACAACGGATAAAAATTAAAAAACTGACCAAAATATCCACGTAGAACTAGTCCAACTGCGACTGTAACTGGTTGATTATATTTGGCCAGAATCAAAATCTACAATAACAACTACAATACACAGATTGACACACATGCTTTCTGAAGTGGAGCCCACAATTTAACTGTGGCACTTGGGATTAGCATACATTTCTTCTAACCCAAAACGCAGTTATCTACACCAACTAATAACATCAGAAATGTTCAAACAAATATCATAAAGAATTTTTTAAAATCTTATTCTAAACATACAAAAGAAAATCAAATAAACATCATACTGTCATTGCAGTTTCAGGTTCTGTCAAATTATGTTCATGACAATTAGAGACACTTTTGACGTGAAACTCCCTAAAAAACGTGCTGCAAATGTATTCCTAAAATTGTAAACTAACATCAAGTACGCCTATACACTGCTGAAGATGTAAATAAATGTTTAAGTGTTGTATGAACATTCGAATGACCTCCAGACTGCCAAGGAGACAGGTTTGAAGATGTACATGGATATTACATTCAAGTCACCTTCAGACTGCTGAGGAACTTTCGTGCCTCATTCTCACCACCTTTGATGTAGAACGTCACCATGCCGCTGTAGCCCCTCATCTGTCTCTTAGCCAGGTTGTATTGCGGGTGGGACTTCAAGCCTACAACAGCAGTTAATGCAATGGCTCAGCAAAGTGGCAATGGATTGCTGGATAATGCGGTCTAGCTCTTGCATATCAGCTGCCATTGTAGACTGCTTCTGGTTGCAACTCTGGCAAGCAGCAACATGGCAAATATCCAAACCTTTACCTTTGCTCTTCAGTTTTTGTCACTGCCTATCTGGACAAAATGTAAAAGGTAACGGCAAATGTCCAGATACTGGCTACAGTAATGGTCAAAATATCAATGGCAATCCCATGCATTGTCATTAAAATGCAATAATAGACAGGGTCTGCACGTGAGTGAGTGAGCAATTGCTTAACAACACATCAGCACAAAATAGGCTATTCAGTGCCAATACTAACTATTGAATACGGCTTGTACAAACAAAGGGAAGAAAAGTCACTTACGTAACTCTCTCATACTCACTCATATGTAACATATATGATGCACACAAAATGTCTGTCAAATTGGCACAATCGGATGCACAGACTGCCACTGACCTGGGTGAACGACCCTTGTTACGCGCGGATTTGATTCAAGCCAACGTGCAACAGCAAAGCCATTGGCCATGTGAGCTTTCATGCGGACCGGCAATGTCTTGAGCCCACGGTTCACCAGGAAACAGTCAAATGGAGACGGCACTGCTCCGATTGCTGTCATATTCACACACACACTGAAATAAACATGTGGTACCATCAACGTCAACACAAAACAGAAAACAAACCTAGATAGAAGCACTAGGACAGCAGAAACCTCCACGGAAATAACTAGTGCTGCCATCTGACAAATAATACTGAGATATTGCTATCCCACCGATGCATTATTGGGAAGTGCAAAAATACTAAAAGGGGTTACCAGATTTTGATCCACCATCAACTTGTTCTTACTTTTTGGAGTCGGCAAGCACCATCTTAATTTTTTTCAGTAATCTGACAAAAGAAACAGACAAACTGTATACAGTGACTAGAATGTTAATAAGAACTAGCGTAGTAGCGTACGGCTATAACACTGGTAAGCAAAGCAAATGCACATGTTGCTACAGTCACCAGACGGCAGGAGTCATCAATTAAGTGTTAACAGCCACCACAGACAGCTTACTTACTCAAGACTTAGTTCCTCCCGTGCAGCAAGGCACATTGGGCAGCAGCTTTCTGCAAGGATGATCTGTCAGACGCCAGTGTCTTCGCCTTGCCCCACAGACAGCAAGTACACTAAAACTAAAAGTGACCATAGAGATACAGAAAGAATGCATCGTGAAACTGACTTGCTCACCATTCTGCAGGAAGCGCAGCCGGCTTGCAACGTCGTCATCGTTCAGTATCACAGCTCCCATTACAACATCGGAATGACCTACACACAAATATAGCTGATCATCATCATCATCATCATCATTTGTATCACACGCTGTGTGTCATGTTAAATGATTGCCAGTATGTAGTAAATTGGAGTCAGAAAATTCTTCGATCATCTACAAGTCCAAAACTGTATGACAGCAAATGGAACAACAACAAGAAACCTTCACAGCATAAGCATTCCTATTCACTCATAAAATTTGTACTTACAACTTATTTTTAAATATTCAAGAGCAAGCATCCTTATGAGGGCTTCAAAAATAAGCATGTAAAACTTTGGGTATTTTAACTGAAGACAAACACAGCTTCAACCTGGGCCCATCACCTTAATGATGACTACAGTCAACATTGGGCGAGTTGACCTCACTGAAAATGTCAAGCACACGAACGCATCGACAAACAGAACTGATATTGGTAATGGTTAGTCACTCACCATTCATGTACTTAGTGAGCGAATGCATCGACATATCGGCACCACAGTCCAGCGGTCTCTGCACAAATCACATGACAAACATTCAATTATTCATCAACATAATGTCCAGCATGTGCAACATTGCTGCAGCATCCAAAATAACTGCTGCCACTGTTGCTTCTGCTACTACCACTATCAGCATCTAACGCCTACCACTTTACCATTATTCCAAGCCAGTCTGGGTCCCAAATAGAGAAATCTTTCCAAGGTGCAAGACTCATTAAGCTCCAGAATCCAGGTGCCTTCCCTGTTGCTAAAAGAACAGTGTCAGAGCCCTGAATAGGGTCGACACTTACTCCAAATGAGGCACAGAATACACTGATTTCTGTTGGTTTTAACAAGAGTGAAATTAGTCAACTGAACTGAACGCAATGATCCTGTTACAAACACACTAAGAAGATGACAATTTGAAGTAGAATAAAACCTGAAAGTATGAGGACATAAATGTGTTGTCGACGACGACTATGACGCCAGGTCGCTTGTGAGCAATCTCAGCAACAGCAGCGATGTCTACCACCTTCATTGTTGGATTCGTTGGCGTCTCGAGCCAGACAATCTGCAACACAGAACAGCTCACTCTCACATACACCAGCAGGCACACATACATATTTGCAGCCTTCGATGTTCAGAGTTATAATAAAAACATATGCTGTTTTTGTTGCTCTATAGATACGCTAGTGTCATTACTACAGTGTTCAAATGAAAAGGCACCCTTGTTCACTCAAATAACACAATGAAATAACAATAAATTTGAATAACTCTTTTAGCACATGTAGCTGAAAGAATGCTAATTCAAAATATTTGAACACGATTTGACTGTTAGGTAAACATTCTTTGCTAGTCGTGACATAAAGGCAATGTCATGAAATGTGCTGTGACAACAAACTTTTGCCAAACGCGGCTAACCTTCAGCAAGTCATTGACGATTTCAGTTTGTGTGTCGGTTCTCAGGCACACTGGCATACACTCTGTGGACCCCGGAGTAAAATACAACAATCAGTATTATCACGACGTCTTGCTGGACAAAGATTTTTTCAAGACATAAAACAGACCTCAGACTTTTACAATCTACACTTTCCAGCAAGACAATGCATCGGCACACAGAGATCATGACATGGTGGAGTTTCTGGCTCATGAGACACCTGACTTCATACCTCCCAAGTTGCTTGGGCTGCAGTGGTGAACAATTTACATCAGTGAACCAGACAAAGTTCACCATCGAAGCACGGTAGTATCACAACAACTGACGGCACTGCTTGAGATGAGCAAACGTCACAACGCATTTCACGACTTTACCGTTATGTCATGACTAGCAAAGAATATTTGTCTGACAGTGAAATTTTGTTTACATATTTTGAATTAGCATTCCTTCACCGCATTCACTAAAATTTTCAGTCAAATTCGTTGTTATTTTACTGAGTTATAGAAGAAAGAAAAAGGGTGCTTTTTATTTGAACACCGTGTATGGTGAATTTCCCATTTGCCAGTTAAACTGTTTTAGGTTTTTATTTGGGCTTGTCATGTTTAAAAACTGCATCATTCTCAGATTACTCCAGTGATATGCCAGTGTTGGTAATAAGATAAATTTCCAGTTTTCCAGTTGAATGTAAGCCAAAAGTAGTATTTAAGTACACATATAGTGGACTGTAATATCTTTCCTGAAGCTGGAAGTGGGAAATCAGTTAAATCTCACCTTGGTGTTATGTTTCATGGAGGCACGGACAAGCTCCAGATCCGTTGCATCAATAAATGTTGTTTCTATGTTCATGCGATTAGCGACTTTGCGAAAATAGCGATTTGTTCCTGAAAATGTAACAGAATATGCATTAGAAAACCAACATTCGATCAACTTCCCTCAATTAGTGAATAAATGAAACAAATTTTCACTGTGAGCCATGCAGTTCAGGAGTGGTAGGACACCTAATAATCACATTATTGTTAAATTTTCCATAAAAGAGTGTACCATCTAAAGAATTTTTATAATTGGTCAACATTTTGCAAAGATATGGACGTAAGTTTGGTGGCACATTTTTATGGCTCACAGTGTACATATTTTCAGAGTGCCATAAGGCAGTAACTTCAAAAGTGATATCAGTCACATATTACAAAGAACACTTGTCCAACCATCTTGCCTGAGCCCGAAACTGATCTCAAAGCATGCACACTAATAATCCAGTCATAAATGTTATTTGGCCAACTCAGGCCCAGCCCATAATTGTTCTAGCTTAATCACTTAATCACAGGCATTCTATATCACAATAAATATGATTATCATGCACATATCAGGAGCAAGTACTGAACAATCTTCAGCACGGATAATGATAACATTGAAACTTACCTCCATAGATGTCATCCATGGAAAGAATATGGTCTCCAGCATTCAGTAAATTTGTGACCACCATCGTCGCTGCTAGACCACTGGAGAATAACAATGCTGCATAAACGCAACCAGTAGTCACAGTTATATCTTTAAGACACCAACTATTTCACAGTTTATTATTACCAACATTTCTTGAAAATCCTGATACACCACGTAAAAACATGCAAACTGTTTATGATCCTTATCTAAAATCAAGACGAGGGTTAGAAAACTGGAAGCGATTACTGCTACCACTGGAGAGTAAACAAAACAGCTCGACATCAGATACATTTTATCAATCAACCTGTGCCACCATAGCACGAGACAGGTCACTGGTGGTTGACAGTATTTGCCTAATGTTGACAGACCGTGGTGCTTTATCACTCGGTAATATAAGAAAAAAAATAAAAATATTTATTAACAAAATAAAACTCAGAACAACAATCAACACTTCACAGATCAGTACTACAATATCACATAACTTTCAGCTAGGTAAGCGGCCACCTTTTAATTAACAATTTTCCACCAGCGCATGTGTTTACCCTAAAGAAAAATAATAAACAGATTTTTATGAGGATCCTCACTACATGGTGTTGAAGTACTGTTTCTTCAGTTCTGCTTCTGCCGCCGCACCGCTCTGACCGGATACAAACAGAATGTCAGTCGCTGCCAGCTCTTCTCGAAAGAACTCATTGTCCAGATGAATGTTAGTAGAGCTTGAGCTTCAGCAACCGACGACTCCGACGACTCTTCGACGAATCTCCATCAAGCACTTTGACGACCGTAATAGACCAATACAGTTCACCAGTCTCAAGCAAACTCATCACAAAGTCCTGACAAACTGCGACCAGAACGTATTCGTCCTCAGCGACGAATAACTTCACATTAAAGATCAATAATTCTGAAACATCATCCAAAGTTCTCACACAAAACTACACTCTCTCGGCCACACCCTCTCCTCAGCCAATCATTGTCCTTATTATTTTGTAACAACAATGTTTACAAACAGTATTCTTCCACGGATATCTTGAAGATGCTTTGATTTGTCCATTTATTAATAATAATAATATCACTCGCTGGTTGTAATAATATTACAAGTTTTTGCGCTGGTAAAAAATATTTGAAGAGTCACATGTGGATATCCAGACATCAATTATTTATGGACTATATTAATTGTTCAAGCATACTATTGTTTCCATATGTTAACAGCCAGTTTAGAGATGCACGAATTAGATAAAAAATTACTATAGTATCATGCACGAGTGCTTGGACTTATGTCGTACAAGTTTGTCTCACTGTCCACCAAGGTGGAAGGTTCCAAATGTCCACGGGAACAGAATGGGGAGTGAATAGGTTGCTCTACTCTTCCAAAAAAGTGTCCTACAAACTGCAATCACACCACCATCCAATAATTATATATAAGTGCCAATTATATATAATTACCAGAAGTAATTCACCCACCATGCTTGCCATTCTCCAGTGCAGCTATACACTTCTCTGCACAATTTCTGGTCGGATTTCCACTACGACTGTACTCAAACCCCTGCAGAACATTATACACAACGATTAATTCACCTCAATTACTCCATGTAATTCACACGATCAACTGATCATACACAATGGGTAAAGTATAGTTGATGTCTGGTATTCTTCACAACGTGTGCAAATTCCTTGGTTAATTAGTTATACATAAACTCTGACCTCATTCGTACGGAATCTTATCACAGTGTGAAGCCACAGTACAAACACATTTTGGTTGAATTATGGAACTTTCGTACCAAGGAACTTTCGTTCCCTGTAACTTTCGTTCCCAGGAACCTTCGTTCCCTGGAACTTTCGTCCTCAAGAGCGAAATTTACATGGAACTTTCATTCCCAAACTCTAAGATTATTATTTTCAACAAGTTAAACACTTTGCGTTGGCGTTGCAATTTAATTGTTTACTTGCTAATCCGCAGGACTACACTTATGATGTAAATAAAGCGAAAGTAAATATAAGTGGATAAGTAAATAAAACACTAAATGTAGTGGCATGCATATGGCGACAGGCAGTATACGAGGAGTAGATATCTACTAGTACTGTCGGCTTCCCCTAGCGACAGCTGGGCTCTTGTTACGGTTAGGCTATTACTTATTATACATATTTATATATTCAACTTAATTGACCAAACACAATGGTAGGACATAAACAAAAAATCAAATAAACATTAAAAAAACCAGGCAGAATAATAGCAGCTCAGACAAGCGCATTAATTAAGTGCGCACGTGTTTCCGTCTAGGACTAAAAGTTGACTAAAAAAGTTGACTAATTTACCCTACTCCAGCTAGTTTCACTAGGCCTATAAGCCTCGAGGTCCTGGAAAAGAAATCAGCGGCTCACCAAGCAAATGACACTGCTGAGCGAAAACGTTTACAGCACGTTTTTCGGGCTAAAGCGAAAGCAGACAAGGAAGCCTACTTCAATCGACTG
>Ga0209052_1000238_pt1 | contig 17027 bp, 9 predicted proteins | sample WorMetHEROISLAND_2_FD_187409 | JGI IMG/M metagenome (GOLD analysis project Ga0209052, IMG submission 187409) | Marine gutless worms symbiont microbial communities from Max Planck institute for Marine Microbiology, Germany - Olavius sp. 4 HERON... | ecosystem: Host-associated > Annelida >...
CCCCCTCCTGTTCCGGGTGGCCTCACGTTGGGCTCTGCCCTCCATTCTAGTTAATTTTTATTATGATTAATGTGGTGCCTTCAGTGCTCTGACACTATTGGTTAGTTGATCGAAAGGCCATCGGGCCTCAAAAAATCCAGTTATAGCAATTCCAGAAAGTCACTTTTGGGAACTGGCCTAACCTGGAGCTACTGTGGATAAGTAGGCTAGCTGAACAAAAACTGGAAAGTAGTCATATTGATTATTGATCATTGAGGTCAATATGCCCAAATTTCTCATCTGCTTCAGTTTGATCACATTTCTGGTTGTAGACATGTGAGCTATGTTCACTTTACGCTGAGACTGATGAAACACACTAACAGATGCAAAAATAATAGTTGCAAAATGCAAACGTTAATATCTGGACTGACTTGCAAATTTGGCTTCGTTAGCCCTATTGTGACTGATGGCTTATTTTAGCTTCTGTCGTGGACAATTAAGTGTGTAAGGTTAAATTTATCAATCTATATATTAACAGTTAACGGATGCACATAACGAGGAAGTGGTTACTTTTCAGTCGTTGATAACTGGGTTGTATAAGCTTGTAGCGTTTGCACGTGACAGGTCCATTACAAGGATAGAGTAGGAGAATGGACAAAGCCTTTGTGGAAGGGCAACAATGGTTTACGAAGTGTAGACGGCTGCATGATGTAGGGATAACAAGCTAACGCGTCCTATTGGTAATTACGAGTCGCAATAAAAAGCATTAATTTTCCTGTACTATATACGCTACTTTCACATTGAAAACTTGCACTTTCGACTGATTAGGTTTACACGTATCAGTAACTATTGACCTGGATAAATTGCAAGAATCTTGACAATCAATCAGTTAGGTATGCCAACGTGTCTAAAAAGTCAAAATTCTGACTGAAAGACGTAGCTGACACTGGCTGCGTAATATTTTATTTTTAATTTTCTGAATAATTGGGCATCCACTGCACAATTTTAGCATGTGCGAAGAAATGCGGCGAAGCGAGTTTCAGTATGCAACGCCGTAGGACCAGTGGTAGTTATTTTTAATTTACGCGCTGCAGCCCTAATTATGTAACACCTCCAATCTGTCGTAATTCACAGGTCTGGACAGTGCCACCCAGGCACCCACGACGGTGAGAATGCCTCGCTGGCCCCTGGGCGCACCTGCCGCGTATCCATGCGCGATGCACTATTTCGTACGTTGTACGACGTAGACAATACTGAGTGCTCAGGCTAGCCGTCTGGAAAAGTGTTTGTATTAAGTTGTGTTTTGATTTCGATTTAGCTGAAATGAAGTGGTTTCTTTACTTGTTTTGTGTACGTTAATGCTATTTTATGTGATTCATTTATCCGAATGCAGTTGTGTGCTGTCAATTTTCGCATTTCACATATTTTTGTATATTAATCAGCTGACGGTCGACGGTGAAACATCAACAACAAAACATGTCGATGTTGCCGGCCGTTTTCCACCCGTCCGCACCGGTGATCAAGCGTCTTCTCGACCTGAAGAAGGGCGAGGATAAGTCAGACAGAATCTGGCCGGAGAAAGCCGTGAAGAGCCTCGTGAAGAAGCTAAAGAAGATCGGCGGCTTAGAGGAGCTTGAGAAGGCGCTCACCACTCAAGACACCAACACCAAATGCATTACCATCCCAAGGTTCACTTTGCGTGTATTAGAATTGTTCAATGTCTTTTGGCTCCTTCTTTATTACTGCCCGGTTAGTTTTACCCGGTTAGATAAATTCTAACCTGGTAAATGTTGAAAAAGAACGACTCTGCCCGGTTAAATCGTGGACACGCCTTCCATCCAGTGCCTGCAATCTGATTGGTACGATTGATTTCTTTGTTTATTACCTTAGTTCTGTTATTTATTTCTGTAATTCATTGCTTTATTATTAGTTCAGTAGTAGAATATTTGTGTATATACTGTAATATGTCGGGCCGAGCCGGTAATTAGGCTGTACTGGCCGGGTTTTAAGCCAGACCATTACGGTCGTAGAGATGATCGGCTATTAACTTTCAAAGTAAATTGGATATCATTGTAGTAGGCCATCAACTGTGCATTGAAAAACGGGCACTGAGTGATGTGAGCACAGAAATATTCATTTATTATTCATAAGTTCATAACATTTATATTTCACCGCTGTAAAAACACGACATACAACTAAACCGCCATATTCACTGAAAACAACAACATAAACATCGCATGTGATTGGCTGAGGCAAGACAAACCCCCACACCGCACAAGTCGTCCACAGTTTTTGACCGGTTAAAAATCAGGCTTACCCGGGTTAAACCGGGCGAGAAAAAGAACGCAAAATTTTTTGACCGGTTGCTAAAAAAGAACGGCTTGGTATAGCCCCGGGTTGAACCGGGTTAAACCAGGCAGTAATAAAGAATGGGCCCTTTAATGCAGGCCGGATGGAGATGGGTTTGGTTGAACCACACTGTGAGCCAAAACCAGGAAACATTGCATAAGGATAATGAGAAGCATCACCACAAACTGCAATTTTCAAGCTTGAGATGCATTTGTGGCAGGGGCTTTGCCTTGAATGTGACACGGGGAGCTTGCAGAGCTCACCCAAAGTACTCACTAGCTGGATTAGTGCGGCCCAGGGGAGCGGCAAAGTCAGACCTGCCTTTGGAAAAGTTTGGTTACGGGCATGCAATGGTGTGGTTATTGACGTTGTGACTAGATCACTGGATGGTCGTCTGCAAGTGTCACAGAAGAAGGGACTGCCGCATGTGATCTACTGCTGTCTGTGGCGCTGGCCGGACCTGAATAACCACCATGAGCTGCAAGCCGTTGACAACTGTGAATATGCATTCGGCTTGAAGAAGGACAATGTCTGCATCAATCCGTACCACTATATCAGAGTGGAAGCACCTAGTTAGCATTGCATTAACTTGTGTTGTCGAACATCATTTTTCATATGCGTAGGGCTTTTTAATGATAACATCTTTAACATTTTAATAATCTGGGATATTTTTGCTTGCTGATCACATTTGAAGTAATGTGTTTGGCTATCTCTTGTGAAACAGCAATTTAAGATGTAAATAGCTTACTTAGTGTGTTAACAGAGGGATTGTAGAGTAGTATTTTTCGAGTAATGTGTAATTGCCAGGCATGAATCATCTTACCCAATGCTTCGTTATACTTTTTGTAAGATGTAGACTTGCAACGTGCATAAAGATTAAGAAGGTATGGCGGGTGTACCGTGTAGGGAAACTCACTTGAAGTAAACCTGGTCTAGGTAAAGTCTGTTCTGGTATAGTCGGTCGATGTATGCAGCAAAAGTTTTTAGATCACCCTAGCGTTTCGGCCAAGTTTACTATCTATGCACAAAACCATCGATTGACTTTGCCTAAACTGGGTTTACTTTGACCGAGTTTACCGGCTCCCGGTATGGCCTGTGAATGAAATCTGTGACGTCAACACAGCACCAAAGCAGGTGTTGATGGTATTGAGTAAATGATTTGGTTTAGCCAACCGTAGTACAGAAGGTGAAAGTTGATTTGATAAGTATACTGCAGTACTGGATACTGCTGATAGTTGTGTAAGTACAGGCCCCATGTGTGTCCCAGGAACTGTAGAATAGTCCCGGACTCCCAGTCTGCTTCATGGTCGGATGGCGTAAAAGACAAACCAGGCTGGTTTGCTTTTTGCTGTTCGTCACCGCCAGTGCAAATGATTGCCTGTAGTGAACATCCCCAAAATGATATCTCAACTGGAATGTAAAACTCTGCTCACTCATTCACTCAGTAATTACAGTTCGCCAGATCATTGTAGTGAGTTTATTTTAGAAGCAGCATCAAGCTTATAAGTTATAATGGTGCTCAGCAGTGGCGTCGTGGGTTGAAAAGGTTGGGGGCAAGTAATTGCAATTTTCCAATAGATAGCTGCAAATTTCGAACAGAGGTGATATGTAGGCTCAAAATTTCAATTTTTCTGCTACTTTTTTAAGTTTTTTCAATATGGGGATTTTCAGCCACAAATTTATGTATCTTCTGGATGAAAATTTTCTGACAGGTTAAAATTTAGGTGACAGTTGCCCGTCCTTACTCCCTGCCATGATGCTTCTGGTGTTCAGCTCAGTAGAGTAGCTTTGATGACAATGAAATGTGGCTGGCACTGTGCGTGCTCACTGTTTGCGGTCTGTTTGTTAGTTCTGGCTCCTGTGTTGGTGCCGATGAACGTTGGTGACGTCCCCAGTCGTTTGCCGCCACTTGATGACTATCTCAACACTGTACCTGGAAACACAAACTTTCCTGGATTGGACAATTCTTCATCTACTGCAGGTATGCATCTTCTGCACACCATGGAAATGGATTTGTGGTTGTGTACTGCTGGTTTATTGTCAGAAGATGGAGGGAGCTTGTTAATGTTAGTTTTCCGTGCATTTTCTGTCTAATTCCCACAGTCGTGACTCGTGAGCATCTGAGTTTCATAATTTGGATTTTTTTAAAAGATTTATGCTCTACACTGTGTCCCAAAAACGCCACACTTGGACATTTCCAAATCTTTGCCAAATATTAACTGATTTTCAAGATGTAACTGGAGAATGTGACCACTGTGGATGAACTGGTAAGCCTACTAAGCCATGAACGCCAGAAACAAACACTTCGTTCAACACGCCAGATATCCAAAGAGATGGTTCTAGTGTAGCATCCTACAGATCATTCACCTCGATCTTGATCTGAAGTGTCTTGTTCATTTACCAACACACTTGCTGGCTATTAATGTTAGTTTTGCTTACATTTATATTTCACACAGTAGTGTAGTAACACAGTCCAGCCACTGCTGTTGTAATTGTGAGCTGGTACATTTGCTCAGATCATTTCACATGGCAGATCAATGTGACCCCCATTTTCATCATATACAGGCTTCTCACTCACTCACTCATTTCATCTATAACCTTGTCAGTATCATATCCCAGCTTAGGTTAAACTCAAATGTCTCTTAACTGAACTTCCAGGATTGCTGGATTAGCACAGTTTCAGTGCACTGCATGAGTTATAATACTTCAGAATACAATACATAGTATAATTAATAGGGCTGTGGAAATAATTAATCGACTAATCATTAAAAAGTGAGTCGATTAATTTTTTTAAGCGATTAAAATTTCATTAACATTTTGGACATCTTAACAGCCTAAAATGACTGATGATGAACGTTTGTAATCTAATTTTATTTTGCATAGGATGACATCAAGATGTGTACTTGTATAGTGTTAGCTTAACCATCTACACTTTGTGAGCTTTGACTGCACAGCTTGTGTACTGCATCATTATCATATCACTGTTTCGATTTTGCGTTAGTATGCGGAAGATAACAACAACAGTAGTTGAATTCTGCAGTTTTCATGGTCTTTCTGATTGACTACAAAAGTTATACAAAAGTTAATCAAAATTAATCCATTAATTTTGATTAACTTTCGGAGATTAATCAGTTAAGAAATTTTTAATCAGTACCAGCCCTAATAATTAGGATGCATGTATTTTGTACGTATGTTACAGGTTCTCCTCCTCCTAGTTATTTGTCAGAAGATGGAGAGAGCCCATTAATGGGTTAGTTTTTTGGGACATTTTTGCTATAGATACATTGATGATCATCCTGTCATCTGTATTTTTTTTGTATTTTTGACTTTTAAGTGTTTTGAAGTCTTCTTTGTTAAAATTGTCTGTACATGACTGATTGGAATGTATGCAACTAGTCTGCTACTCTCAACCACCTGCACGTCCACTGCAGCAGCTGCTTCATGGTTTTAAATGTCGATCAGACGATCTTGCCCTTGATTTAGCTTATGTACAACATAACACTTGCGCTGTCTCCAGTACCATTCTAGAAGTTGACAGGAACTACTAATGTGTCTAAACGTGCTCAGTCTAGTAAGCAGGGAAATTGTAATAATTTGTAGTTATCATTTTCACGTGTCTGTTTGTGTACAGGATTTGGTAGTGATGACGGGGACTTGGCCAGCCTTCAGAGCAATGGTAAGGTGGTGCACATTTACTGTATATAAACAATGTGTGACAGTTTAAGAGACTGCCAGTCTGTGGTTTTTGGCCTAGCTTCACTGTCTGATGATTAGCTATGGTCGCTGGTCTTACTTTTGGTTTATCAAAAATTCACATTGGGCCTAGTTGTTACTGCATGCTGAAATGACAGCTGTATTGTTTTTCAGCATTGTCGCCAATTTTCTCTGTCGACACGATAACTCATGAACCGCTGCACTTAGCTTAGCCTATTGAATTACAAGGTCAAGGTCGCATGGGTTTTTGTGCATTTTTTGTCTACATCATACCTGTGGGCAGTACTTAACCTTGAGTCAGGGTTTTGCTTCTTTGCCTTACCATTTTGTGCTTTAATTCTGTTGATTAGGCATCTAGTCTGTAAAAGAACCTGCTCCAGCAGTCCCCAAAAGATTTTAGTTGTTAGCTTTAATTTTGGTTTCACTTTTCGGCACTAATTTTATGCTAAAATATGTAATTAATAAGCTAATAAATAATTGATTGGACGGCTGAATACAAATGGCTTACAAAACTTAGTAAACTGAGTGAAAGTATATTATTACCTTATGTTAAGTATGATTGCTGTTCTTTAGTAGTATTTATATGTGCCTCAGTGATGTGCTGTTTAGTCTGTTTGAGGTCATTTAATGATGAAAACAGCAGATAGACTGATACAAACATTTCAAACATGACTCAACCAGCTGTGTCAATGTTGCCTATCACACTGCAGTTTTCTTTGTGCCAGATTCTGTACAAATGTCCCCAAAATGACTTACTGATTGGTCAAATTTGCATTATTAATTTGATGGAGGGCACCACGTTATTTAATAATTTTGTGGTATTAAATATTCTACGCTGAAAATAGCATACAACAAAATAGCTGATGTTGATGAACTCAAAACACGTCCGATCAATGAGTGGGCGCAGTTCAACAGGTCAACCGTTGATGCTGCTATCAGCCAGTGGCATCGTTGTCTTTGTAGAAAAAATTTTTATGCTTGGCACATTGATCATAAATTCAGAGAATTGAAATTACCGGTATGTTATACAAACTTATAATTCTGTATACTATTGTACTGATTGCAGAACAAGTGGACAGTATGGATGTCGACAGTAGCACCGATGGTATGTCATCATACGCTTACAATTTTAGTTTATTAGCAGCAACACTTTATATAGTCCAGTTCGACTTGCTGAGGATTGTAATGAGTTACCATCTTCCAACTGAATTTTTTTGTCTTTATAAAACGTGTGATGTAAAGTTGTAACAGAAAATAAATGTTGATACAAAACATAGCAGGCTTTCCCTGAGCTGACTGCTGTTCAGCTACTTCCTGTTAAAACGTCAAACTCCACCCTTTATCAGTCTCATCAGGAACTCAAAATAGTTGACAATCACGGCCACAACATTACTGAATGTCATAAGTAGTAGTTTAAAGCGGCTTAGTGTGTAATGGTTAGGAAGTTGGTTACTGTATGGATGGGTGACTGTGGACAGGTAAACCATCTCAGTATGTAACCATCAACTTAGCCTTCCATCCCTGTGGGGTAGGTAGATCGAGTACCTGCCTGTCTGGCTGGTGTTAACCTGTGTTGGGTAGCAGGTCACACTGTGTGATCCCATGTGATGTGACGCTTCATGTCTCTGAGATGGGTTACCATTAAGAGCTATAGACAACATTTTAACTGTTAATTGATTGCTAACTATTTGTTGTGTAATGAAATGATAGTGTTGTCGCCGCCGGTGTCGTCCCCGACAGTTCCGTCGTCCGTGCAGCCGGTGAATTACACAGAGCCATCACACTGGTGCAGCATCACGTACTATGAGCTAAACTGTCGCGTCGGTGAACCGTTCCACGCATCGATGCCGTCACTGACTGTCGACGGTTTCACTGACCCATCAAGCAGTGAACGGTTCTGCCTCGGACTTCTGTCCAACATCAACCGTACACAGCAAGTGGAGCTGACACGTCGGCATGTCGGTAAGAGCGTTTGACTTGCGGCTTACTGTGCTTGAATAAGATTAGATTAACGTGTTGTAATTTTCAGCAGATTGCTATACATTCTGTTATCATCTGCTTTATGATGGTGTACTATTGTCTGCCACATATTTGATATGTGATAGCTTAGCTCAGTGATAACGTCATTGGTTGCATCAACAAAGTTACTCGACATCGAACTGAGTCAGTACTGAGATGCGTGACCGTTTGTGGGTGTACCATCTTTATATTCGACCAAGCCACCTGGGCCAACTCAGCCTGGCCATCCCTTTGTGGGTAGGCAAAATAAGTACTGGCAATTGTGATGGCCAACATCAGAAAAGAAACGTTGAGTTTTGCGTAACAGTAGGCCCTGTTACCAATTGCTGGCATACTTGCCTATTTGGTTAAAGGCGCTGACTGTTAATAGAGCTGGCCGACCGTGGTTGTATTCTAACTTAATTGGGTTTAACAATCGCCAGGTCAAGGTGCCAGAAAAGGGGATGAGCTTCCATGCAAAATCTTTTTTCTCTTCTTCTTTATTTCATACATTTGTTGTTGATTATTCGCAATGAATAATTGCAGCAATTGGTGTTAGGAGCTTGCTGTGGGTAACTGACCCATTTTGTTTATGCCTATTTTGTTTGTGCATTATATAATGTGTAATGCCAGGCCAGGTGAGTGCTTATGGGTGCAAGTTTTTATGTCTGTTGCAGGTAAAGGTGTCCGTCTGTACTACATTGGTGGTGAAGTGTTCGCTGAATGTCTGAGTGACAGTGCTATCTTTGTCCAGAGTCCTAACTGCAACCAGCATTATGGCTGGCATCTGGCTACTGTCTGCAAGATTCCACCAGGTCTGAGCTTATTTTACGTCATTCGCTGCATTTTTTGTTGCAGCTGCAGGCCCAAAACGGTGGAACAGTCTTCCAGTTCATCTGAGACAAACTGACATTAACTTTGGACAGTTCAAACGGCTGCTAAAGACATTTTTGTTTGAGTGTTGAGATCGCATCACGTTGGGACTGACTCCGAAATTAGTAACTATTAAGGTTACTTACTTACTTACCTCTGTCAGTTGAATAGTACAGTGTGTGCATGTTTTAATAGCTGGTCTGACTACTCAACACTATTTGCCATATCTGGCTGTCTGCACATATACGTGTCTGCACATATACATGTTAATAAGATGTATGTGATTCCCAATAACTTTCGTTGCTATGCACTCATTAAGACCCAGTTGGTTTTGTGTTTTTTTTTGTACAGTTGGTGGCATAAACAGTCATGCGGTTTTGCTTTATTTTTGCAAAGAAAAGAGATGCAATTACCATTTTTGTTGTCGGAACTGGTGTGAACATTGCAAGACAGACACACGCCCACTGTCACGGAGCATTTTTGAAACTTCCTTGTTTGCCGTGGTCACCACAGTTTAGACTATTTAGCCTCAGTGTTTCTGAGGAGAAGCACTGAAGCTGAATTAGATGATTTTCAGAACAGGACTTTCCATCGTATCCAATTTTCACTGTGTAGCATTGTCTTGTCACCTTGCAGCCTTGCAACGACGTCACGTTACAGCACGAATTGTGAATTGTGAATTGTCTTGTTACTAATATTGCTGACGGAAGTGTGACACGTGAACTAGGACCATAAAACAGCGTGGACCATAAAGTTAGCACATGTAAAGTCTTCAAGTGTTTGTTGCTAGTATTGTATTTGCTGTGCCTCGTCATTTCATTCAACCTGACCAGCGTCACTGCAGCGACATTCACAGGCTTTTGTTAGAGCTACAGATTAATCGCAGTTCACGCATGATTGACACATTAAAATGTTAATTGCAATTAAAGTAATTGATCACAATCAGAAGTTTAATCGCATTACGGTTCATTTCGCTTGCAGTCTTGAATTCTGTGCACATGGAAAGCGAAAATTCAGAGTTACTGAACTTATTCAACTTAGTGCTTATGAACATGCCTTAAAAGTATTATTAACAAACTGCATGTTGCAGACAAGTGCAGTAAAGTATATGTGAATACTGGATATTAACTTGTTTCTGCTGTGAAAAGTGTTGTTATGTTCTTCTTTAATTAGTGTGCAGTTAATATTTTTAATGGCACGGTTAATCACGATTACAATTTTTGTTGTTCTGCAGCAGCACTGGCAGGTGTTTGTTACTGTTTCTGATGCAGGATGTAATCTGAAGATATTCAACAACCAGGGGCAGCACTGGCAGGTGTTTGTTACTGTTGCTGATGCAGGATGTAATCTGAAGCACTGGCAGGTGTTTGTTACTGTTGCTGATGCAGGATGTAATCTGAAGATATTCAACAACCAGGAGTTTGCATCGCTGCTGGCACAGACAGTGAATCGTGGTTTTGAGGCCGTCTACCAGCTGACGCGCATGTGCACCATACGCATGAGCTTTGTGAAAGGCTGGGGTGCTGAGTACAGGTGTGTAAAGCTGGTAGTGTTAACAAAATAAATAGTCAACTTATCAAAATTTAACAATTAGTTAATTATTAATTTATATTAAAAACTAAACTGTGATCATTGTCCAAGCGCACATGTTTTCACTTGGAATCGTTATTAGTTATTCAGCTGACAGCTATCACAAATGCGCTAAGATACAGTCAGTGGGCGTTTTTCATCCCGTCTCACAGGCAGACTAGAATGTTTACATTCTCCACACAATTTTAGTGTTTCTAAACATAAGGAACTTACTTCAACTTAGTGGTCTCTAGTTTACAGGGTTCAGACACCCGGGTACGTACCCAAAAAAAACCCCAGTGGGTTTTTTTGGGTACACCCACCTAAAAAACCCCCACCCCAAAAAAACGCACACTTCTACTTTAACTTAATTTTAGTTTATACTTTATATGCCACTAATAATGCAATTTTTTATTGTTTTAGAGCTTTTAAGGCTTTAAGTTACTGAGTTTTTGTATTATTTTACCTATTTTTCCTGCTTGTCCATAAAACCCAAAAGCCCACTGGGTTGGGCTTTTTAATAAAAAAGGTTTTTTTTAACCCTGCTAGTTTACAATGTTTTCTAAGTAATATGCACATTTGGTGTGCTTAGATGTGTTTTGATACTAATTGTCCTTCATCTTGGAAGTATCACTTCTGCTTATGATACAAATTATAACGTACTGTTATTATTATTATCTTTGTCATCATTGTTTATCACATGATTACTTTAGGTGAATTTTAAAATAGTTGTTTCATGTGGTATTTTTATGGCTATTTTGCTATTAGTTATTTCAAGCTAGATGCAGCCCATTTGAGGTTCTTAGAACATTGTGTACTATATAAATGTGGTAATATATGTGCTAATATATGTGCTACTTACTTACTTGTTGCCCGACCAGCTGTGTTAGAACACTTACGTCACCCGTTTGTTGATATATAAACTGAGACTAGCAACATGTATAACAGTTTAACTCTCCTATTGCAGCTTATGAGTTGAAAGTCATTTACATTATGACATAGGTAAAATAGTAAATGAAATTGATAAATTGTTTCCATTCAGTGCGAAAGTGTTGCATTCATTCTGAAATCATGATGCTTTTCTACATTACTACAGCCCATTTCTATTCTTGCCCTGTTTGTTAATTTAGTGCATAAATCGTGTGGTCCCAGAGCGAGTGCTAAAACTGCATCCCACAAGTATTGCAACAGTCATTTTGCACTATGACCAAAGCTACACCAATTTCAACTGAAAACTGTTTGAACTGCGGTCACATTCAGATTGGTTGCTGTTTGATAAAGTTGTTGTCGGAGATAAACTGCGTGGTTGTGTAGACCACAATTTATTGCATGACCTACTTCATCATCCTGTCTCTGGCCGTAGACGATTGAAACTTGTGTCTTGTCTGTTTATCACATGCACGTCCCGTGCAGAACACACCATCGATCACAGTCATGAAATAAGCACGTTTCAACAAAGTCCGGAGTGTAATGCATTATGCCTCGTTGCACTCGCATAACACACTCTAGACCGTGATGGAGCGTACGTAGTAGACATATGGGTTATCAGGGTGGTTGACGTGTGTTGGCAGGCGCCAGACAATAACAAGCACTCCGTGCTGGATTGAGATACATCTGAATGGGCCGCTGCAGTGGCTTGACAAGGTCCTGCTACAGATGGGCTCAGCACGTGGCCAGTGTACAAGCATGTCATAAGCACAGCTGATGGAATCTGATGTCCGAGTTGGTCTACATCGTGATTGTTTACAATGACGCTAGCAAATGGTGGTTTGCTGGATGAAGACTAACTCTGGCTGTGCAGTAGTTATTGCCAGGGGCAAGACGACTTTGTAGTGACATTGTAAATATGCCTACATCTGCCCGAGCCAGTTCTAAGAGGCTTTCGTTGTCGGTGATTCACTGATTGAGGAGTTGCATGTCTAACGGCTGTGTTGAGTATTTGACTTGTGTTGGAGTGTTTATCCGGTGACACTTTGCCCCCGGTGAGACTGAGATGGCCTTTGTGCATTACTTTGTGACATTTGTGCATGCGTTGAGTAATGGACTTGAATGCTGTGACGAAAGTTCGCCGAGTGTGTGTGAACAGTCGTTTGTGTGCACTGGTCTGTTGATGCTTAATAACTACAACTGCTGTTGGCGTGATTGTACTAAACCATTGAAGCTGTGTTATGTAATGAACCTGATAAGAAGAAGATCATAATAATGAATGTACATACCTAAGGTATTCTGTCAATGTGTAGCATGTTATGTAGTGCTTGTAATTGGCACAACATTTAAACGCGTCTGCGTAGTCACTTCTTTTGTTGAACTTTGAAATGGATGCTATGTTATGTCCTGTACATACATTACCGCTACGTGTTGTTGTTTTTGTGTATGTTATACAGCATCACAGGATTTGTTTTATGGTGGGTGGGATAATTTTTCTGGTGGAATTAATTATCGGCAAACAGCTGCATTCTTTTAGTTAAAAATCTAAAAAGGAATTAGACCCTCTATAGCCCTGACTGCATGCTACTTAGCAGTCAGTTCTGCTTCTGATGCATGCTCCGACTTCAGTTGTTTGGTTCGGAGTTATAAATAGAAGTCGTGAAAACAGTCCGGTTGTCATTGCAGCAGTTTGGCTATGGAGCCACGAAGCTGTGAGACTTCTGATGAGCAGCATAAGACATGTTCACAAACGTAAACTGTTATGAGCATTGTCATGAGGTGGGTTGATGAAAAGCATGTCTTAATGTATGTAGATTGTCAGCATGGAATCATGTAAACATTATTGCCAACCGTGTTAGTGTAAGTTTTGACGGATGTGACGAGACTTAATTTACATATCTCTGCTGTATTTATTGTCTGAAGATTGTGATGCTGTCGTCTTTGTTAATGTTTTTGCGACGATACTGTTCATGCTGTATTGACAGTTTGTGTGTAAATATTGAATATGTTTTGCATCTAATTTGCATGTAATGCTATGTGTAGTATTTTCTTGTAAATGGCAGTTTATATTTTTTGCATCATTTCATAGATACAGACTATGTATTTATGTATTGTAGTAATAAGTGTTATTGAATACTTGATATTTTAATCCTACATCTCTGTTATTGCTTGATCTTGTCAGTGTTTTGTGTGTGATGTTACTGTTAGAAGTGAAAGTTCTTGAACAGTGTTAGTTGTGCAACGAATGGAGTTCCATCCTAACAGGCTTCATCCTGTGTTTTTAGCTCACGTTTGATCTACTGTTACTCCTACTGCTGCTGCTACTACCGTTTTAGGTTCTTGTTCCTAACAAAATGATGTTTTATTTGCAGCAGCGTATTATCAGCTGTTCATTATTTCCTTTAAATTGTTGGTGGGGAATGCACATTTCCGTGTACGGACTCTGGACATTTCCCTGTTACGCGGGTCAGCAGCATTGTGGGTAAAGTTGGTGGGGCAAGATGTTACAATTTTCCAACAGACAGCTGCAACAGAGGAGATTACGGGTGCTTGGAATTTCAGTTTTGCCCCTAAGTTCATCCAAAATGTGCCCCCCCTCCCTGCCACGACAGCACTGGCCCATGTAGGACAGTTTGTCGTGATGTACTTATAATGTAAAAAAGCAGTGTAGAAATGCATGCAAGCACGATGTCATTGCATTATATTCTGAGCTTGTTAGAATGCGCCTTCAAACTACAAGTGATCCCACTAATGTTTGAATTGCACCTGAAGTACAATGCACACACAAATGTGTGATTTTTTGCACTCAGCTGTTGTAAAACTTTAAATGATGATGTGACTTGTAAAAATGTTTCTAAAGTAATTACTCTAATGTGATGCTTTGAGTCCGTGAAACTTTGCTAAGTGGAATGAGTCGGTTGAGACCTAATACCTATAGATGTTGTTCTCTGTCTTGGCATGAGTGAAGGTTGCACCCAAAAAAGTTAATTACGTTTGTGCATCATACTGCCCCTCGTTGGCATTTTTTGCTGTTTTTATCTCGTGGCTCGACTAATGCTCATTTTCTTTAGAGCTATTCCACATCGAGTTCAGAAGACGAAAAGCTGATCACAACTCGCCCTTAGTCGCCACACACTTGTAATGAATGCTGCCACTGAGTCAACACCTCGAGTTGACTTGAAACATGACGCTAGGTGGCTTAATGGCCGCTTTGGTTTTAAGCCACTTGAAATGAGCTGAAACTGTGTCCAGGAAATGTCATACCCACCAGTGGGTAAATGTCCGCTTTGGTGTTAGCCGGGATTTGTCTGTATGAGGGAGTGTCATGGTGAGTGTCTTTGTTAGTCTGCTGATAGCATGTGCTGATTGTTACAGGACTGTCTGTATTCTCTCACTGTATTCAACAGTGAAAATTAACTAATCTGTGTAAATATGCTCGACGTAGTGTTTGTGTGATTTATTACCACTGACTAAATATTACTGTGTTTTGGTTTGTTAGCAGAAATATAGTTCTAATTTTGACCCAGCCAGGATTAGGTGCCATTAGGTTGATACCTTTCGAATTAATGCGCCGTCTGTTGTAGTTTTTACTGCTAGGATGTAACATCTGATTGTATTGCAATAACTGTATTACTGCATGCTAAACATCTAGTTATTGGACATATTACACTGTAGTTAGCTCTGTAGTCTATGCTGTTGTTATTTGTCGTGATGCAGTTAACATACTCGTGATAAAGTGAGTCGAGCTTTCTTTGAGTCACGGCCCTTTTTTGCTTGATGAAGTTTCGTGTAATTTTTCTATACAAAACTTGGCAGTAGTTTCTGACATAAAAATATAGTACAGACAAAGACAAACATGATTTTGACTGAGTAAAGTGCAAAAAGTGTTAGACATCTAGAATTGCATTGTTTTGTGAGTGCTGACTGCTGATTGGCTATGAGTGTGGTCTAGGGATTGTCGTGTTTGAGAGTTATGCCATTTCACACATCTACGTCATTTTGTACTATTTGCGATTGAATTAATTGTCGCTGATACAGTAGGTAGGTGCTGTGCATGCTTGCTATCTGTTGTACACTTGTTGTGTAATCTTCCTGTGGTACTGTATTGTTAATATCACTCCTTGTTGCTGTTGAGTGATCCAGCATTAGCATTAGGTGCAGTGCAGCCCACCAGTCTGTGCGGTTCTGTATCGATAGTCCGAAGGTCCAATAGTCCGACCGCTTACCCGAGCCTTAGTACCGGTAAATGTATTCAACAAGACAGTAACAATAGCAGTCTACAACATGTCCATTGAGAGTTTGCTCAGGATAACTCTGTGAATTAATTAATGTGAGTTTTCATCTGTCACTAGTCATGCTAGGATAAGTGACCTTCGGACCTTCGGATTATCGAGCCCTCGGACAATCGAACCTTCGGGCTATCGAGCAGCCACTGTCTGTGCATTATTCATATTGATAGAAGCGGTTTAAAGTGGCCTGAATTTAAAAAAAAAGAATTCTGGAACCACCACTGTGTCATATATTGGCATCAGGGTGGTATTTGTAGGGTGATGGGGGACATGTCCTGGTCACTGGAACTCCGGATCCCCCAACACTGGAATTCAGTTTTGTCCCAGGGTGGGATGGTTAAACCCCCCTCCCTGTCACTGGTATTGGTAAACTGCTCAGTGGGCACAGCGCAGTTTAGCGGTGGTTTAGTTTTGGTTTACAAAGTGCTTAGATGTATATAAACGTTTAAAGAAATACCTTTTCCGTTGTTTTATTCTCATTCCCATTATATGCCATGTGGTTATTCCCATGCCCATGGGAATCTCATTCCAGTGCGATTCCCATTCCAATGCGCAATCTTGGACCACATAAATGCGTATTTCACCCATCACAAAATGCACCAGATTGCACAGAATGATGTGTACCTATATTTTCAAGAATTGTTTCAGGGTAACACCCCAGAGCCGCATAACTGGAAAAAAAAGACAAGCCACTCTCAGACCCTAATTCCTCCTTGGCACGCGTCCACCATCTCACTCTTTCAGAGCTTCCCGCAGCTTGATCTAGTATATTTGGCTAGACACTATATGATATCCGTCCAGCCGTCCATACCTCCACTCAACAATACACAAGCAGCTGAAGATTAATGAGTAATTTATTTATGATTAGGCAAAATAAATTAGGAATAATAAATGCCAAAATAATGACATTAAGTGTGTGATCCAGACAATAACGTATTCAGCGACTTAGGTAAGCAATTTGCTGGTCGTACATTTCATCGGCCGATTGTCTTTGGAAACTAAACCACGCCCTAGAAGTTGGCCGACTTTATCGATCGTCTGACGCCAGCTTTAAAGCAGGAGTCAGACGATCGATAATGTTGGCCAACTTTTGTGGGCGTGGTTTATTTTCCTGAGAAAATCGGCCGATAAAATCGTTGAACCATGACACACGTCCAAAGACGTTACATACGTAACGTCTTTGCACACGTCACTTGACAGTGACGTCATAAAATGGCAGACGATAAATGCGCACACGTTTCGATGTTGTTTGCGATTGTGACTGCGAAACAACATAAAAAGCGGACCGTATAAGTTCGCCGTTGGTTGCTCGACAGATAAGTAATTTGC
>Ga0209052_1000239_pt1 | contig 17012 bp, 9 predicted proteins | sample WorMetHEROISLAND_2_FD_187409 | JGI IMG/M metagenome (GOLD analysis project Ga0209052, IMG submission 187409) | Marine gutless worms symbiont microbial communities from Max Planck institute for Marine Microbiology, Germany - Olavius sp. 4 HERON... | ecosystem: Host-associated > Annelida >...
ATAAGTAGTCGGTGTAATCAATTGCTATTTGTGCGTTTGTAAAAATCTTGAAGAAAAAAAACCAGAAATTAGGCGCACAAGGTGAGCCGGTGTCAGTAAGTAAAATTCGATTTGGGCAACAGCCCGTTAAGATGTGACCCTCCTTTTTCCCATAACGATCTACTGGGTCGTTTGAATCAAGGATGGCCTATGTCCGAAATATTTGTTATGGGACAGAAGCAATCTCCTTTTGGGATTTGCAAACCTCCAGAATTATAAAGCTGGTTCTCTGTTCCGGATCCGAGATGATCGTCTCTATCAGGCCACATCTATTGATCAAACTGGCCGCCTTTCGGACCGGAGGTTGGGCTGACACCTGAACATTACCCGAATAGCTGATCACCAGCATCGCCTCGCCGGGGTGCAATGATAGCGGATCATCTATGATCGGAAAAATACTGAGGTTGAAATGAAAATCGGTCGCAATGCGCCCTGTCCCTGCGGGAGTGGGAAAAAGTATAAAAAATGCTGCCTGGACAAAAACATTACACCACCGGAAGCCCTTAACTATAGACGCCTTTCCAAGGCGCTCGACGAGCTCATGCCCAAATTGATCGATCATGGCTTCTCGGTTTTCGGTCAAGCGGTTGGCGGTCTGTCCATGGCTGAATTTTTCGGGTGGCCTGATCCTGAAAAACTGCCGGATGATAAGACTGTTGAACGCATGGACATGCTCTTTTGGCCCTGGTTCGTGTTCAACTGGGAATATGATTCTATGGAATTTGAAGACGATCCGCCGGAAGTTGCGGAAGGGGCCACGATCGCCGAACTTTACTTAGAAAGTCAACGTGTCGATCTACGATCGCCGGCCGGCTGTTTAATTCATGCCGCCAGTCGCACCCCCTACAGCTTTCTGGAGATTCTATCCGTTCAGCCGGGAAAGTCACTTGATATCAAAGACGTAATGACCGGCGCGGATATGATCGTGCAGGAACGCGCAGGGTCTGAGATGCTCTCGAAAGGCGATATCGTATACGGCCGGGCCATAAAAATTGACGATGTGGGCATGTTTCTCGGATTGAGCCCCGTTGTGCTGCCGCCCGGGATTAAACCGCAGCTGATCAATCTGCGGCGGTCCTTATCAGGGGGCAGGAAAAAATTAAGCAACTACGATTTGTACGATTGGGATCTGGAAATCCGGGAGTTTTTTTTAGAAATGGACCGGATGCTTCACTCCCCGCCGGAATTGAGAAATACCGACGGTGATCCCATGGAATTTCACCAATTGACCTACGATATCGACTCCGCTGAATTGGTGATTGAAAAACTGGCCTCCTTGTGTGAGACCGAGTCTATCGAAGAAATACGAGCCGCAGCTGTTATGGATAAACACGGGAGCATTACCCGCGTGAGATTTAATTGGGATCAGATCGGCAATCCTATTCAAAAAGCGATGCCCAGCACCGTGCTGGGTAAAATTGAAATCAACGGCAAGCAAATGACCGTGGCGGTGAATTCAGCACAGCGCGCAAAAAAGATTCAAAAAGAAATTAAAAATCGTCTCGGCTCAGCCGCCAAATTTCGGCTGGATGCCATCAGCGATTTGGATGCCATGGTCAATGCGGAGGACGGAAATGAGCCGATGACGGAAAACGATCTCATGGATTCACCGGAAATCCAGCGGCACATTGCGCAAATGATGCAGACTCACTGGTACAGCTGGGTTGATCAGAAAATACCGGCGCTCGGCAACAAATCGCCCAAACAAGCGGTTCGAACCGCCGACGGTCGCGAAGCTGTCGAGGCTTTATTGCTGGATGCTGAAAAAATGGCCCGCAACGATCCCATTCGTTCATCCTTTGAAATGGATTTTATCGCTGGGGTCCGCCGCCGGTTAAAATTAGACGAATCCCTTCAGCCGAAATCCCGCAAACCCGACGCTGAGCAGGTGTTTGGGCGGATTGCGCAAATAAAGGGGCTTATCACAGCGTTCGGCGACCAAAGACTCCATGATACTTACACCGGTTTTGCATACAGCTTATGCGATGCCGCAGCTGTGAGCGACCTGCTGAACATCCATCGCGGCCGCATTGAAATTTGGGCGGCTGCCATTGTATATGCGATTGCCCAACTCAATTTTTTGTTTTCCCGCGAAACCCCGCACCATCTGACCCCGGACGAGCTTTGCAACTGGTTCAATGTGAAAAAAGGGACAGTCAGCAGCAAGGCCTCCTCGATACGCCATACCCTGGATCTTTTCTATGATGACGAACGTTTCTGCGCGCCGCATGTCACCCGTACATTTCAGTTTTTGGAGGATGAAAACGGTTTTGTTTTTCCAGTCGCCTCACTGGAGCCCGACGGGCATCGGCCGATGGAGCCCATCCCACTCAAACCATCACCCGAAACCGAGATACCTGAAAAAACGGCCAAAGTGAAACCGCCGCCCAAGAAAAAGAAGAGAGACGATCGGCAGCTTTCGCTATTCGATGAATAGCTGCGGGCTGCATACTCTCAAAGGCGATCGGAAAGGGCAGTGCGCCGTATCGATCAATTCCCTGTCCGGGCTTGCACAAAAAATAGGTGTCTCGTGGCAAACGGCAAACGAACTGCTGCGGGAGCGCAGGGCGGTATCTCCCGCCATGGCAATGAGGCCATCCAGACTGTTTGGAAACACGCCGGAGTTCTGGTTAAATGCCCAACGTGCGGTAGATCTCTGGAATGCTAAAAGGGAAAATAAACTTGAGATTGAGAAAATCAAGCCGCTTGAGGCTGCCCAAGGAAGACCTAATTTGGGCAAGCGTTTAGGCTTCGGGTATATTGATCTCAGCGGCCGGTCATACCTCCGACAGCCGCTTCAGCGAATACAACCATCCAGGCCCTTGATCGGTTTGGGTTTTTTTTCGTGCCTGGAGTGGAATAGGTGACCAAAGCGGCGGTAATTCTCCGCCACAAACTTTTTGTTCCGATGATGCCCGAATCCGCATAATAGCGCGTGCGGTGGCGGAAACGGATGAATCGGCTGATTTAGTAATCCTTTTTGCGCTCTTTAGCAACTACCATGGGATCGATGACCTGCGCCTGCATCTTGTCCGGGCTATTCAAGGACCCGGATAATAAACACGACAAGGAAAAATTTTGGACTCTCCTAAATAGCTCAATTCGTAAAACCGTAATCATCTCGTATGACACAAATATTATGGTTTTATGAATGTCCCAAAAATTCTTGGAGGGAGGGCTGGGCTGTCACGGCTGAGCTATTGAGACCCGCCAGACGAAAGGGGCGGCAATGTCCAGCTCTCTACTCTACCCATATTTTTCCCAATTTTTACCAATCCGGTGTGTATTCATCATCACCGACTCGCCCGGTGTTATTACTATCCATATCGTCAAATAAATCGGAGATTTCCTGGTCACTCAAATCGGGAGAATGATGCCTCATTAGGCTTTCGAATTCCGCTTCATAAAGATGGCCATCACCATTGGCGTCAAACTCCATTGCTTGATCCCATCCTATGCTATCTGTTGTTTGTGAATCGTCCGGCTCCTCCGGGGCTGCCAAGATGATGTAAATGTTGTCGTCGTCGTTTAGGCCGGTTCCATTGGGGCCATAGGAGGCAATTGCGACGTAGTCGTCACCATCAATTTTATAATCAGGGTCCCAGAAGTAGTCGTTGCCCCAGGGATCCTTTGGAATACCCTTTATGTAAGGACCAGACCACTCTGGATAGTGGCCATCGGTAGCCACCAAACCTGCTTCCGGTGAGCGAAGATTGTAAATTTCATCGTCTCCCGTGCAAACACCGGCCGGATTTTTAGGATCGCCCGCAGTTGGCCACAACCCGGTATCAATCGCGAGGGCTTGGATCGCAAATTCAATCGTATCTAATTCTAGTTTGGCCCTGGAAATTTTTGCCTTGGTGCGGTAGCCTAAAAAATTTGGAATTGCAATCGCTGCCAGGATACCGAGGATGGCAATTGTAATCATCAGCTCCATTAATGTAAAACCATTTTGAAGCCCTAAGTCCCTTTCCATTAAAAAAGAACGTCGCAGAAGCCATCTAATCTCATCACGCATGTCCCCCCCTCTTTCAAACGGTTTTGCTATGCTAGGCATATCGCAACCGTTTGAAAGGTGCGATCGCTGCCCGGCAACCCTGCTGCCATATCCCGCTGATTCGGGAGTTAGGCCAGAGGCTTTGCGTCCCACCCTTTCAAGTGGTTTGCTATTATCAAGCAATCATTTTGGCGTGACTGATCATTCGCAAATGAGGATATGATGACTTTAGTTGCATATTTAATGCCTGATGGCTTACTAATTTTAAATTTTTGCTTCAAACATCGAATCCATGACTAGCGCGTATAAATATCTTTTTTGTAATTGGCCTATATTAAAAGACAATTTGAATTACGCGATGGTAATTGCTTTTGTTAACAAGGCCTGATGGCGTGGCCTGATTAAGCCGTATGAGAGAAGTTTTACTAGTGAAGAGTGACATAATTTGGCTGATTTTTTAACAAATTTTGTCAATCGGTTAAAAGATAGGACATTGATTTAAAACTGTTAAAATCAGTATTTCACAGCCAGTTGTGGCACAATTTTCCCGAGGTATTCATGGGTTTTTTCGATAAGATAGAGAGGCAGGGATATTAGCGTAAAAAACACCTTTTCACGCCTACAATTGATCCTGACAATTGCCCTGACCTTTTGAATTGATGGCGGATCAAGATTTGACTGCTTTAATCTACTCCTTTAACTCTTGACACAAAAGGCTCGCCCATCTTAAAATTCTTTGTATCGAAACCGAATTCTTATCCGTAAAAGTGAGTATGATAATCATACATTTAAAGATTGGGATGGAGTACCTTAACCCGTGCTCTCATCGGATAATAAGATATTGCCGGTTTCATTAAAAACTGAAATAAAATCATACAACCTGAATGAACTTTTAAAAGTAGAAGGCGAGAAAAAGTAAAGAAAAAGAATATCGATTCAATCCCGCAACACCATACTTAATTCCTGGCTTTTGCTTTAGGTTCAGTTTGTAATTCCGGGAACACCATACTTAGTGCTTGGCCTTTGGCTCAGGTCCAGGTTTGCCCAAAAAGCTGATTCTTCGCTAGTTTCTAGCGAACTAAAAGAATTACTGAAAACCTTATCAAAGAAAATTGCGAGCATGTCAGAATCTTTACCAAAAGAACTATCGAAGCAGGTTGCAGACGACCTTCAAACATTAACGAATGAAGCCATTAGGAAGAAACCAATAAAACAATGGTGACAAATTAATGCGGATGGTACTAAGGAAGCCGCGAAAACAGTTGGTGATATCGGCCTATGCGTTACGAAAAGTCTTGATAAGATTATACCAATTTTGGAGAAATTGTAGTGCATAGTTTGTACTAGAAAACAGGATTGGATTGGTCGCTGTTGCAGACGCCTACAGCCGGGTAACGTTGTTTAGATCCCTTGAGTAGCCTATGCCGTGAGGCCACAAGGCGTCGGCTGACAACCAAAAGCTTTGTAATTAATCAATTGAGCGTGGATGGCGCCGAAGATTTTCTGAGGTCCGAATGGACCTGAACATGAAACTATTATCTGAATTAAAAATAGAAAAAGAAATCGCTGCTTAACCGATGGGTCACCGCACAATAGTGCGAAAGATTCTTGATACTACCTTTCCCTCTCTTCTTTTCTTCTTCTTTACCAAGTGTAAAATTGCTTGGCATCTGTATATCAAATTTATACCGACATGATTTTTTTGTAAAGCAAATAGACACCTTGATTAAGAGCCCAAGTAGGCTTTCAAGCTGGCTGTAATTTTTTCTATATTAATTCAGCATGATACTCCGTTGCCGGCTAATGGTTGATTTTGGCGATTTTTGGCACCAAATCTGCAAATCGAATCTATTACAAGATCTTGATTGAACCTTGAGGCTGATGGATCTGCGAACGGCTAGCTAATTTTCCAACCGCAACAAGTGTGAAGGGAGGATTGAAATGTCTATCGATCCGAAATTCCTTGAAGCCCTGATGTTGTTGTGCTTTGGCTGCAGTTGGCCTTTTGCTGTGTTTAAAACGATTAAGACTAAATCGGCTCGAGGGAAAAGCATCATATTCTTGAGTTTAATCTTTATCGGGTATGTTGCAGGAGTGGCATACAAAATCACTGCCAATTTTGATCATGTAATCTGGATATATTGTCTGAACGGCTCAATGGTGTTTACAGAAATAGCACTATATTTCATCTATCAACAGAAAAATAACTCGCCATCTCAAAAATTAATTAAATGGTATGATAATTTTTTCCGGCTGTTGTCTCTTCGCAAACTGTCTGTCCACTCCAATTAGGGATTGCTTATATTGATAGTGCAGATGTTTATCAATTTAAATCCAGTCAAAGGAGGTGCCCGATGGCGAATGATTCTATACTAGATGGCAAAAAGGTTCTAGTCGTGGATGATGAGCTGCATGTTTTAGAAGCCATAGAAGATCATCTGGATATGTGTGCTATCGATGCCGCATCGGACTACGATACTGCTAGACAACACCTGAAATCAAATAACTACGATATCGTTGTGCTCGATATCATGGGGGTAAACGGTCATGAATTATTGGCTGATGCCAGAACTAAAAATATTCCGGCGGTGATGCTTACATCCAATGCTCTAAATCCGGAAAACTTCGTTAAATCGATGATTGGGGGAGCCTGCGCCTATCTCCCAAAGAACAGATTAAGTGACGTCGATGTATTTCTAACTGATGTGCTCGAGGATGGCTGTAAAAAATCGCGAATGCTTGGAAGGTGGTTTGACCGGCTCAAGAATTATTACGAAAACAAATTCGGAGAAGGTTGGCTGGATGAATACAAAGGCTCCTGGCATTAGTTGCAATCGAAACTGGTGCGAGATTGGCGGCTCTAATAATTAGCTCCTCAGCAAAAAGAACGGTGTCAAATCATGGTCAGTTACATAGCAGATCTCGCTAGTCATTAATTAGGACGCGACACCTATACTCTTTTCATGGAAGGAAACTTTTGGAGGGTGACGAAACCGTAAATCCGAGGAGCCCCAAGCCCCGTCCCGAGGAGCGTCCCCAAGCCCCAAGCCCCCAGATATGAGATCTGCTCATCAAGTACGTGGCGAATACGCCGCCTCAAGTATAGGCAGTTCCCACTGATCGGCTTTGATTCTGTTAATAAAACCTTCATCGGGATCATCATGGTCTCGTCGGAGCAATGCGACGACTCTTAATTCCTGTATCTGACCCAGCCGCTTGGACCACTTATTGACCCCTTCATTGGATAACTTTGCTACGCAGCAGCCTTCATTGTCGTGAATCTCAATCGAACTACCATTTTGATGAAATACAACACCCTGGCCAGCTTCTAAATTGCAAAGTTGTTTATGTATTCTATCGTTTCCGTCAAAACACCCCGCATAATCCATATAGATTTCACTTAAACCGATGAGTTCATAGCGCTTTTCCTGTAATTCCTTTTCAACAATTCCAATTCCGGTATACGTTTTTGGTGCAACAAAATCTCCCCGAATTTCCCTAAGGAACGGATTTGATCTGCTTGGAGATTTCATCAATCGAAGTGTTTCCTCAGCGCGTGTCATCCCAACGTACATTACGCGCCGTTCCTCTTCCCACTCGCTTTTCCCGCTGGGCCTACCCCAGTCGCCATCTAAAATAAACACATGCGGAAATTCCATCCCCTTGGACGAGTGAATCGTACTGAGAAATATTCCTTGTCCTAAGATCTTTTCCCTTCGCTGCTCCGCGGTGAATTCATAGAATCGATTAATGGCCCGACTGACCGGCAGCATACTATTCGAAGTTTCATCTTGATAGTTTTCGAAAAAAAGATCGACCATCTGCCACCATATATTTGTGCTCTTGCTTTGCCTTAAGATTTTGATTTTGTCAATCAGATCCGAGGCTCGATAGTTTTCCTTTTCATTGTCAACCAGCCACTCCAGAACCGTGTGGATCTCCCTTACCCGGTGCAATGGCAACCCCTGGTCCAATGTGGTACGAATCGAATAGCCACTGCTTTCCAAAATAGATCTTACATTTGCCAACGGCGCTTTGGTTCTGCTGAGGATGGCGAAGTCACGACACTTTAATTTAGGATCTAACACTACTAACCTGTCGAGTTCATTCTTTACATAACTAGCCTGGTAAACAGGATTTTTAACCGAAATGATCTGGACCCGTCCTTGGCTTACTGGATCCAAGCGCTCCCAACGTCCGCCCGGTTTATTGTGCTGCCTTTCGCGGTTAATGCTGATCGGGTGCTCGATCTTCATTCTGTCCCGATTAGCACGGATTAGGGCATTGGATGCTGAAATAATGTTTTTGCTGGAGCGATAGTTCTCGGTTAGATAAACAACCTCCTTGCTGTAGTCGGTCTGAAACTGTCGGATAAAACGAATATTGGCTCCACGGAAGGTATAGATATTTTGATCATCGTCGCCTACAGCCATTATTGCAAGGCGATTGTCCTCCTCTGACTCTAACCTGCCGGCAATTGCAGATACGAGTTCATACTGGTCCTCATCGATGTCTTGATATTCATCGACAAGAATGTGGCTGTAACCAGCCAGTAGACGATCGCGGTGTTCGTCCGGCGCAGTGCCTGGGATATCCATTTCCCCTTTCAGGAGCTTAATTGCATCTTTGATTATACGATCAAACTCGATATTGTTTTTGCTGTGTTCAACGGCCATATCCCTGATGGAAATACCTGCCAGACGCATGGCAACTCCGTGATAAGTGGCGACAAGGACGGCGTTAGCCACCTTGCCTACCAAAGCACGCAGTCGTTTCTTGAGAACCATGGCAGAACTGTGGTTGAAGCATAGGACCAGGATCTGGCGCGCAGGTATTCGCTCCACCTCGAGCAGATAGGCACAGCGGTGTACGATTACCTTCGTTTTTCCCGAGCCTGGTCCGGCGAGAATGAGCATGCTGTCATCCACAGGCCGCCCGACGGCACTTATTTGGAAAGGATTGCGCAGGTTTTCAACGATCATTCGGTAAGATTCCGCCGTAGTTGCCTTGTCTAACAGCGTTTTGTCGCCTTCAAAATACTTGTTGATAAATTTAACGCGGCCTAAAGTGAAATAATCCAATACCAGCGTGAGCGCGCGAGCGACTTTTTCAAGTCCCAATGTTGCATAGCGCATCATTACATGGACTTGAAGCCGCTTTTCCCGATAATGAACTGCCAGTGGTTTGTAGTCGCCTTTGTTGTAATAGCGTCCTTTTGCAGTTTTTGCTAACCGCAAGGTCATGGCTTGCCGGAGGACGGCCAGCCCCCCTTGCAGCTCGATGATATGCTGCTCATGCAGAAACATGAGGGCACGCTCCATAGCCGGGAGCACCTTTTTAACCTCGGCGCTCAACGTGAGGTCCCCTTTTATTGCGGCAGACAACTCATCGCTTGTAAAAACGAGCCTCACATCGCCGGTAATTTGGGTGCCGGTTTCAGCCGCTTGGTTTTTAGAAAGTTCCAACAACCGACGCAAAATCACATTGGCGACATTTTGTCGCAGGAAAATGGTTTTTCGTATATTTTGCCAGTTTCTTCTTAATCTTACCTGATAGCGGTTCCGGTCGATATGCCCGATCTCGAAGCTGCCCGTGGATGCGGCAAAGCCCTTGCCATCGTAGGATATCCCTTTTACTAGTATCCTCAGGATATCCGGGCTGGTTTTATATCCCTCGTTAGTTAGTTTTTGGTTGAGGCGCCGAATATCCAGTTCAACCCAGTCTCCACTTTCGGCGTCAGGATCTTCTACCTGTAGCAAGCTGATGAGTTTGTTTTCAATCTCGCAAACGGCTTGGAAAGTTTTTAAAGCATTGTTTTTACCTTTTGGACGGAACGTCGCGGACAGCATCAGCCCTTGGTCGATCAATCCCGCATCGGACATGTCATGCATCGCAGAAATAACCACCTGGGCGGCCGTTTGCCCCGTTTTTTGTTCAATTTCCTGAATAAGCTCTTTTTCAGGAAAAAGCGCTTCTGCAAGTTCATCAGCCCTAATTCCGCGATCTTCAGGGCTATTGATAATTTTTTGTAGGATGCTGAGCCATAGATTCTTGGCTTGGGGTGATATGTTGAGCCGATCCATAATGGCTTCTGCATCTTTAAGCGAATCTACCGACGGTTTACCTTGAAAAACCTCTGTGAGATTATGATTTCGTTGAAGAAACCCGGCCCGCTCCAACCAAGCGATAGAGGTTCTGACTTTGGTATCTCTAAACTCGGGTTTTATGCTTTTCATTTCAGGCCAATCTTCATCACGTATCAGTTCATCACTAGTGACGACGATTTCGCCATACTTGTTCTTTTTTTTACGCCGCAAGGCCCGAAGTGTGCGTGCAATTTCCTTCCGTCTCACTTCGGACATAGAACCCATGCTGAATTGCTGCTTTGCATCTTCCTCATCGTACAGAAGAATGCAGTGTGCCGGTTTCAAGTCACGGCCTGCTCGACCGGCCTCCTGGATATAATTTTCAAGTGACCCCGGCATATTGAAGTGTAATACCAAGCGGATGTTTTCTTTGTCGATCCCCATCCCGAAGGCGTTGGTTGCACAAATGATGGGTATAGAACCGGCTATAAAAGCTTCGATAATTTCGCGCTTATCTTTGGAGTCTATTCCAGCGTGAAAAGCCTCGACGATCATGCCTTGATGATACAGGAAATCTCGAATCTCCTCCGTGGCTCCTCGTGTGGCGGCATAAACGATAATTCCGCCTGGATCTTCGTTGGAATCAAAATGCTCTTGAATAATCTCGTAGGTTCGTTCAAATTTTTCAGATTTAGAAAGCGGCACGACCTCAAAAGAGAGGTTTTGCCGTTCGACGCCTCCGGCAAACAGCTTAAGCTCCTGGCTAAGTTCCTCCCGGAAATGGGTGCTGATTTCTTCGATTACACTGGTTTTGGCAGTTGCCGTAAAGCAACCTACCGGTGGGATCGGCTGGTCCTGTTCTTTTGCAAACTCGCGTATGAATCGGGCGGCATATAGATAGTCCGGCCTGAAGTCGTGCCCCCATTTAGAAAGGCAGTGCGCCTCATCAAACACCCAGCTGCCAATTTCACGTTGTTTGAGAACATTTCTGACACCTATGCTGCGCAACTGCTCCGGTGAAAGGTGTAAAATCGCGGTATCACCCAATCGAATTCTTTCAAATACCTCACCACGTTCAGGTGGGGTTTGCAGGCCAGATACAGACTCAGCAAACAATGTACCTGTTTTTTTCACTAGATTATCCACCTGGTCCTTCATCAACGCTTGAAGCGGCGAAATGACAACGGTCAGGGTCCCCCGTCGCCAGTATCGGGTCAGCGCAGGAAGCTGGTAACAAAGCGATTTGCCGCCGCCAGTCGGTAAAATACCCATGGTAGGATGATTACCCATGCATTCAAGCACGATTGCACGCTGCAGGCTTTCGCCCTCTTCAGTTTTTGGCGCCATGCGAAATGAAGGGTAACCAAAAAATCTAGTAAGCTGTTTTTCAGGATCGTGATTTTCCGCACAGTATTCGCATTGTTCATCTCCGCAGGGAATTTCTCGCAAGGCCTGGATGATGGATGAGATCTCAGGAAATCGATATCGAACCCACGGAGGGAGCACTGAGTTTCCGCCTGCGACCTGAAGCCAAGCTAAACAAAATGCTGCTGCAGGCCGTTTGGCGTCGTCGGCTAATAGGTCGGGAATTGTTCTATTGACTGCGTTATTGCATACCTTGCCATGCGCTAAACGGATAAAACATTCGAGGGCGTTTGGGAAATCGCCAGTTGACCCGGATGAAATCATTGAGAAGACGGATGAAATACCATTACCTGAAAACCCGTTAAAAATACTACCATGGAAGCAGTACCGATAAAAATCTATGAGGTCAGGCGTCTCTTCTGAAAAATTTAGGAAGCTACCCCACTGGTCCCTAAAAATTGATGCAGCTAGTTTCGCATCTTCAACCGGGTTGTTGATGGTCGCTCTAACCAGTTTATAGTCTTTTACGAGACGATGATAGGGGTTCTGAGGAAAGGCAATCGGGGAAAGGTAGAGGGTGTCTATAACCGGCTTTTTAAGGATCTGAAGCCATGGAGACGAGGATTTTAAAACTGGAAAATCATGCCCCAGCAGGTTGTGGCCCAAAACAAAGTCAGCATTCTTTGCAATTTCGTCTAACTGTTTTAACGTGTCTGCTGATCCAGCTCTTTCTTTTTTTTCGAATACATGATCGTTCAGTATGGCGCCTATATGCCGGATCCGGCCTGACCTTGTGGTTTCCAAATCAAGCAGCAGGGTTCGGTTCAACAATTCAGATAATTGTGTTTCTGAATCTGTCGATGTCCGCCAGGTATTGGCCAAAGAAATACCTCTTGAGGTTGATAATCAGGTAACGAACTAAAAAGATAATATATTGCAGCTCTGAATTCGTCAACGTTTTCCGATTTTCAACAAATGTTCATCGGTAATTGGTTCACTTTGCCAATCGGAGTTAAAATCAATTTCTTGTGAGCTCGGCAAGGGTTTATGGTCTCTTGCAAGATTCCTAATCATTATATGGGAGGGCAACAGCCCGGGAAGACTTGACCCCCATGTTTTTTCCGAAATTAGGATTGTTGGACCTATAGGGCATTATTCAAAAAATTTTTCTAATCTGACCGGATAAAATTAGCGCGGCTATCGATATTGCGATGAGTGGGCGCCAAAAAAGCCGAGGTTCAAGGATAAAAACTTTTGGAGGAGTACGAATTCGTGAATCTGATGATTTCCCTTATATAGTATAAATGGCAGCGTATTAGAGTAGAAGTTAAATCTTTTCTAATATCAAAATGTATTCATCTCTCATGGTATTGGCGATACCGGATATCCGCCTGGCTAATTGACGAACCGGCGTGAGGCTATGTTTTGCAGCAATGTCCATAAGGATTCTATGCAACCCCGGCACCTCTTCCGGTGGCATGGCAAGTGCCTTGCTCAGTTGCCTGTCGTTTGTCCCCACCACCATGGTGCAAAATCTACCGGTCCTAAGTACACGGGCACATTCAAAAAGCACCTGATTCATATCGTGGATATAATGATCATACTTTTCCCGCAGTCCTCGTCCACGCAGACCGACCATGCTTTCTTTTAACTCTGAGATGTCTTCTCCAAGGTAGTTTAAATGAAACGAGTCGTTTTTAAGGTAATCAATTGCAAAGCTATACGGCGGAGAAAATAGAACGCCATCAACGCTTTGATCCTCAAGTGGTAAATAGCGTGCGTCCCCTTTCAATGCCCGGGCTTCAGCCAGTTCGGATTCCGTGCCTTCTAAAACCCGCTGGATCTTCTCCACTACAAAGACATAGCGCTCTAAAATTTTTTGGAACTGCTCAACAGGACGCTTGCGATTGCTTCTTTCCGAATAGCCAGCACTGTCAAGATAAGATAGCAGTAGAAAATTGTATACCGCCTCATCATCACTGGATATTATTTTTCGGTATTGGTTTCTCCCCCTCGTCTCAAACTGGGCACTCTTTTCCCTGACAATATTTCCACGGTGATTTCCGCGGGATCTTGACTTAGCCTTGCTTCCCTGTGCCGATTGTCCTACCGTCTCCACAAAATGATTAAAAATCGCTTCATAATTATTCAAAGCCTCGTGTAGTGGTTTTTGTGAGATCACTAGACCATCAAGTTTTGCCTGGGTCATAAACCTGCAAAACGGGCTTGCATCAATGCCGATGGATCTAATTCCCATAAGGCTGGCTTCAATTAGAACCGTACCTGAACCCATCATGGGATCCAATACCGTCTCGCCTGGCTTGAGTCCCATTACATTGATCAAAGCTTTTATCATCTGGGGGTGGAACTTCCCGCGATAAGGGAAAAGGCCATGGGTCGCATAGCCGGTTTTAAATTGGTTGCTGATAAAAAATGATCTTAGACGTGATGAAGAGTGCTTAGGCAGCCGGACCGGCTCGCCGGTACACATCAGATAATGGCGGGTTAATCGCTTGCCGACGCGGGCAAAATAAGCGCCATTTTGGACAAGATCGTCCTCACTTAGCAACTGGCTTTCGTAAAATGCCAAGGCCAGTTCATAGACTTCATTTAGTTGCGGAATGATCTCCAAATGGCTCGGGAAAATACGGCCGTACATCCCTTCCGATAGAACATTTCGAGCCGCATTCGAGTGTTCATTAGCAGCATGCTTTCTCGTTCTCAAAACGGATTATCAATCCCCCTTCCCCAAGATGGAGTTAATTTTCAGGATTCAACATAGTCACTGTTCTGATGAGGCTCGAGGTCGCCGTTTTCCAGGCGCTCGACAATTACATCGCAGCTCTCCAACTCGATGCCTATCCACCGCCGATTTTCCCGCTCGCATACATCAAAGGTGGTACCGCTACCCCCAAAAGGATCAAGCACGATAGCCCCCGGTTCAGTCGATATATTGATAACCCGATACAGTAATTTAGTGGACAGTTGATTTGAAGTCCTTTTTTTGCTCTTAAATTTCCAGTGCCTCACAGGTGGTATGTCATTCCAAACATCGGTTAGGTTGACACCTCTGGGATTCATCGCTTTTCGATGCCCACCATAATCCTTTATCTCTCCCCCGCAATGGCGGCATGTTTCGATCGGTGTTCTGATCTTGCGATAGGTCTTTGGCTTTCCCTTAGTATAGTAAAGAAGGCTGTAATGGGACGGATACAGCCGGCCGGGTATCGGCAGACTTAGCTTAATATTGACAGCAATCCAATGTCTGAAGTCCAGTTCCTCTTCGATTAGATAATTCCCCAAAATGATATTCCATTTGGGAATATTGTATATAAAAAAAGACCCGCCTTTCTTAAGCACCCTTGCGCATTGATGGATCCATTGACGACACCAGGATAGATATTTTTCTGGTGTCAGGTTGTCATTGACACGACCGCCATAATCCTTTTTGAGGTTAAACGGTGGATCGGCAAAAACAGTGTCAACTGTCTCTTTTTTAATATTAGCCAGGATCTGCAGGCAATCCCCTTCGTATAGGATACCTTTCTCCGTGGCATAGACCGGCATAGGATAAAAATCTCGATTTATTTTAGACAGTAACGGGTGGTCAAAACCTTTCCGCTGAACGCTAAACAATTTTAATTGCCCCATATACCAATACCTTTAATCCATTTTTCCAACTCAAGTAATTCCCTATCTTTTGATACATTTATGGACTTTTGTCAAGACAAGGTATAATTTAGAAATCGGGCTCCCATTCACATGATCCATAGGATGGAATTCCTCTTTGAGACGTACGTTCGCAGCAGGTTTTAATTAATATTCCGTCCCCACTAGCGCAGATAAATAAGAGTATCTTACCGTAATTGCTAAGTATTGAAAACTATGGTTTGTTCAAGCACCAGCCGGCTTTATATTATTTCTAATTGACGGGAGTTTGGTTTCAGAATTTCATCATTATTGTTGCCCAAATACACTTGGTATCTTAGATTATCAATTGTAATTTCCTTTCCGGTGTCTGTGGGCACATATGTGTTGCATTGTTCGCTTAAATATGGAGCAGTAGGATCAAAAGAATCAGGTTCAAAACCTATTTCCAATAATGGCAAATTAACGTTATCTCGATAATTCCTATTTTCTAATTCCACAAAGCTCCCATTTCTGTTACTTACTGGCCATATCCTACATGCGCAGTTTTTTTTGTCATTCGATGTTATAAAAACTCCCAAATCAATAAAGTTTGACATAAACAATGAATTTAATTTCAAAATAGCACGGAAAGAGCTGCCGATGTTTCCAGTTTCAAATTCAACCCCTACCTTTATTTTGCTGTTGATTTCCTCTTTGTCAAAAAAATGATGCAATTCTTCGGGTATGTTTGAAATATTGAACAATTCTCTTTTGTAATACATGCCGTAAAATATAGAAAAATATGGATATATTAAATGTTCAGATACTCCTGAAAATTTGATATATGCGTGCAAAAAAGGAACAACATTTTCCTCCTTCATTCTATATGCAGTGCCATTTAATTCAAACTCACCATACCCATCAAAATTTTGACCGTTAATGGTTGTTTCGCCTTTCCAGCCGTTAATTTTGGCTAAGTTATCTTGGAAATTTTTTGATAGGTAGGGTGCTGAATTTACGACACAAGGTGATACTCCACCTTTGCGCTTTGTGGCGTACCAAATTGTGTCGTTAACTATAAATCGATCATTATCCGTAGTTATGTTGTTCAGAGCCGTGGTAATAGAACCATTGATGTAATCAGATATTTTATCGGATGCTATTGGAATAGAATTTCTCAGGGTAACAATCATTTCTATGTATCTATGTCCATTAATAGTCTTGTTTCTCGTACAAGCTCTTCCGGAGAAATTTTCAAGACTGGCGCAACAACTAATATTGTCCTCAGTGAGGGTTGGCGGAGACCACGCTCTAACAGGGAGATGTAGGTCCTATCTAGGCCGCTCTCCGACGCTAATCTTTCCTGGGAAAGTTTAGCTTTCTTTCGATTTCGTTTCAAAACATTTCCAAAAGCAATCTCTGGCTTCAAGTTGTCTCCCCCATTAACTTAATCAAGAAACTATATAGGAGTATTGGCAAATAAACCACGGACTATAGTCTGCAAGATTTTGTTTGCAGGATCTCAATTGTGAGTGGGCTATAGGGTACATTTCACGGATTTAGGGCTTGCAATATTCGAGACCTTTGATTTCCGAACTGCATGCTTCGAAAAGCCCAAATATACCTGTGAGGCGTCGCTTCAGCGAAGACCTACGCTTAGGACTGTACCACATCATTGTGAAGAAAATTGATCGAAGAGAGTTTTTTAACAATATCTTTTGGGCGGGAGGACTCTGAGAGTCCGCAAATTCTATTCGCAATTCTTGAACGAATAAGGATAGATTGTGAGAGCGAAGCGAACCACAATCTTATCCTGTAGTTGGACAAGCCCGATATGGGAAGCACGGATCCTATATATAAGCAAATATATTTTTTGGGCGCAGGAGGCGATGCAG
>Ga0209052_1000240_pt1 | contig 16998 bp, 13 predicted proteins | sample WorMetHEROISLAND_2_FD_187409 | JGI IMG/M metagenome (GOLD analysis project Ga0209052, IMG submission 187409) | Marine gutless worms symbiont microbial communities from Max Planck institute for Marine Microbiology, Germany - Olavius sp. 4 HERON... | ecosystem: Host-associated > Annelida >...
GCTATACCAAAAGCAGTTAACGGATTATGAAAGTACTTGTCTAAGCAGGGAGGGATATTTTTATTCAAAAAAAGAAGGGGTCAAAATTCGGTTGTCGGAGGGGGTCAATTTTGCGTTGACATTCCGAGCTGTAGGACAGTGTTGGAGGCAACATCGGATATATCGCTATCGCGCGACCTGTTAGAACACTGCGCCATCTTAGGCACAAGCATCGGTTAACTTGGGAACGCAGGTAACGGCTGATAGCCAAATAGATACCCACGGTGCGGGTTTGTCACCCACATCCCTGGAAGCGCTTTCGGAGTTGGTGGGCACAATTGAGAATGGCAAATAGACTGTGGCATATAAGCAACCCTTATTTTCGAATATATATCGGTTAATTATTATTAACGATAATGAATATAAAGGCCAGTATCGATGGAAAGAGATAGGGATATTATTAATAATATTAGATATATCGAGTTATTAGATTTTTATTATATGAATCTAATAATTAATTTATAAGTATAAAAACACAATATAATCAGTATAATAATATTAATATCTCTTCTTGGTACTTTGATTATTTTTATAAATATAATTTTATGTAAATTTTTTTCTTGACAGCGCATTTTTCAGATGCTAATTAGGTGAAAAAATCCCTCAATAGACAGGGATGGTGATTTACAGGGTGTTGAACACGGAAAATACCCCAAAAAGGGGAGAAAGGAGGGAAGCAAAAGAATTGGGATAGCCAATGGGGCTGGAAACCAAGATTAGCGGATCTCGGCTCCTCTCCATTGGCTAATCCCCTGGCCTGGAATCGAGTCCAGTCCGAGCGCTTTGGGAAAGCGCCGAATCCAACTCTTACCTATAGGTGAAATTTACGTTGTTGTCAACCTTTTTCACCTGTTAATCGCCTTACCCAGACATTCCTCGGGCTTAGCTCATTAAGCCGCGACTGCCCACAAGGCCGCCATTCGAATCTCACTCAGTGTAACAGCGTCGACTCGATCGTTCATCGGTTTCGGTATCGATTAGAAGGTGCATTATCCGGCTTGTCATCCAGATGTCTCGAACTATCATCTTGAAGTAAACCCTATTGAGAAAAATTTAAAAAAACTTCGTTTCCGAGCAAAAGGGGGTAACTATGATGATAATGCCAATGCTGAGTCCAAAAGATCAAATTGTTGATCTTTTGACTCTCCCAAAGTTCCTGCAGTTCCAGGCAATAGCGATGGCTCAATTTGATTTTCTAAACAGAAAATCTTTTCCGAGCATTCCCTCCGACTTCGATTCCAGTATTGTGCGGGTATTAATGGATAGCTCTGGAGGTATCACGGGGACTCTCCATATAATTGTTGATACCTGGGTTACCTATCGAAGTTTCGCCGATATGGGAGAAAATCACCAGTCCGAAGGGAGTCTGATCGAGTTGCCGATCACACTAGATTTTAACTCATCCGTATGGGAAACATTGATCCTTGATGGTTTGAGTCAGGTTTATGAAATGGAAAAAAAATGTGCAATTGTCGCTATTCCTGTTGATTGCAATCAGATAGCTGCATTGTGTCAGACAATCGGTTTTTACAGACTTGGAATTATTTCGGATCCGAAAATGCTGTCAGCACTTGGTTATGCTACCGAGGCAGTGGTATTTGCATATGATTTTAAATCACAGAATGCGAATAGCCTGGCATTGTATCCTTTTGCTGAGCATTCAAAAGTTCGGCTGAGAGCTACAGGTTCTGATGCACCACAGCCGGACAACAGATTTTGGAAGAAAGCTTACCTCTATTCTGGTTACTCTTCGTATCCTTTTCAATCGCGGTTACTGCGGTTCGTTTTAGATAAAGGCCAGGGCCGTCTGCTGAGCGCCCCCAGCGCAACCGGAGATGTACCTCGATACTTACACGCCGGCCATAAATGGGATGAAGTCGTTTGTTTGGACATAAATCCAGATTTCATAAGTTTTAGTCGCGATCGATTAGAAAAACCTGAAATTGATGTAGTCAATAGAGGACTGAATCGTCTTTTTCTAGATTGTATCCTCACGCGAGACAAAAAAGAAGAAGATATCTTCGAATTGCTGACAGCTCTGGGGCAGCTTCTCAGACTGAATTTTGACACTAAAACCGTAAGATCAATTTTCCGTCAGTTACGCACTGCCTTCGTTACATGTGTACAGAACTGTGTTATCGCTGACTACTTTATCTTATTAAAAGGAATTGGCCGTTTAGCCGATTCGAATTCTCATAATACACATCCTTTGGCTGGCGTTTCGAAGTTATTCACTATTCCTGGTTTTACGGAATGCATCATGCAGCATTTACCGGATAATTATGCGCGAAACCTCGAATCCATCAAAAATTCCGGTGAATATAATCGGAAAATGATGGCTGAAGGACGCATTAAATTTCATTGTGTAAACGTGCTTGAAGACACATCGGTTGATTCAGAGAAGTTCGACTGTATTTATAACTATGAGAGTTTGTTGATGTTCTTTGGCGCCGGTTTGCACGAGCAATTTGTGAATGCAATGTTGAGTCGGCTGAAGGGTGGTGGCTGCATCATCATTACCGGAATTCGTAACAACACCGGGGAAATCCCTCACGAGCTGAGATGGGCCCATTCATACCTGGAGGACAGGGGATTAAAAGCTTGTTCGCTAGCTTTTCGGATGGAACCAACTAGTCTGGAACATGCGAATATGCGTGAACAGGTGACGCCACTCGTCTATGCCACGAAGTGACAGATAACACGGCGCCGGGAAGGCAAACTTGCCTTCCCGGTGTGCCCGGCCGTAAAGGAGAAAAAATGAATGCAAGTAATCATACGATAGCCTGGGGCATTGCGCCCAGTGCTCTTGAACTCGGTGTAAAATTCAGGGTCGCAACAGTTCAGGGAGTCGGGATTCGAAAGAAAAGCAAAAAATTAAAGGCTTTTCTCAAGTCTCGGCGGGGAATGATCAAAAATATCGACCCGGACAGCGACAAGAGACTGGCGACCTATCGTCAGATGTTCAAATCCCTGGATATTTCCGATGTCGTTTCATCCCCCGAGTACCTGATCCGCATTGTCCGGAAAAACGGATGCCTGCCTGGGATCAATACTCTAGTGGACGCTTACAACCAGATTTCTGCCGAACAGCGGGTGGTGGCATCGGCGCACGACCTAGACAAAATCAGCGGCCCTGTCGTCCTCGAAATCGCCGAACATCCGGTTGAATTCAAACCTCTTAGCAACGGAGGAGATGAATTTATCCGACCTGGTGAATGGTTTGTGCATGACGATCAGCACGCTCTATGCCGCCTGAACTGCAAACAAAGCCGCCTGTCGTCCACCAATCTGGATACCAGGGATCTGCTTGTTTATGTTCAGGGCAATGCCGCGATCAGCAACACAGATCTTGATGGTGCCCTCTTCGAGATCTGCCAAACGATAACGCTTTTTAACGGTGGGGTCTTTCATATCATGCCCCAGACCAAGGTGTAACCAATGGCTTACTACCATGAAGAGACCGGTTCACGGATGATTCTCCGGGAGAGGTGGTATTGGAGCACCATTTTCTTACCGGTTTTAACCGGATGGCTGCTGTTTATCATCCTGGGCGATCTGGCCGGTACGATCCCCCAAAATCTCTTCATGTCGATAACTATGGCATTTGCATCCTTTGTGGCCGGCGCTACCTGTGTAGGTGGCGGCGCCGTCGCATTTCCCGTGATGACGTTGGCTTTATCAATCCCACCGGAAGTGGCCCGAAACTTTTCACTCTTGATTCAGAGCGTAGGCATGTCGGCCGCCAGCCTCGTCATCATCAAAAAACGAGTCGCGGTTGAGTGGATAGCCGTTTCCTTCGCAAGCGTTGGCGGATTTGTTGGAATGGGAGTAGGCGCCTGCGTTGTAGCACCTTCAATGACCGGCATCCAGACCAAGCTCTTCTTTGCCAGCGTATGGATGGGATTGGGTATGGTCTTGTGGCGCCTTCAAAAAACGGGACGTCCGGTCAATAAATGTCTGTCCACGCATAACACTCTGGATGCGGTTATTCTAATCTGCATCGGGTTTGTTGGCGGGGTAGTAAGCGGTATCACCGGCAGCGGTATCGACGCCTTCGTTTTTTCCCTGTTGGTGCTGAAATACCGGATTAGTGAAAAAACGGCTATCCCGACCTCCGTAATTATCATGGCGGCAGTTTCGATCTGCGGTTCGGCAATTCACCTGCTGCTGATTCAGGACTTGGGAAGAAGCGAGATCTCTTACTTGGCCGCATGTGTGCCGGTGGTCGTCATCGGTGCACCCATCGGAGCCTGGTTTGTCGCTCGCCTAAACCGCAGCCGGATTCTGAGGTTTTTGCTTATCATACTGACGCTTCAATACGTGGGTGCTGTTGTCGCACTTCGCCCGGATATATGGCAGCTTCTGTTTTCGGGTGCTGTGATGCTGATTAGCACATCGCTCTTTTACTCCCTGTCGGTAAAGCAATCAACAGATGAAAAGGTTTCGGAAGGGATGTTCGCTATGAAAACGGGCAGTTGGGATACCCAGCTGACAGCTGACACCAGCCGCCAAAATTGGCCAACCAACGAAGGACATAGAGGGATTAATCGTTATGACGAAAAAAATATTGATCACAAGCGCTCTGCCATACATTGACTGGCCGAAGCATTTGGGAAATCTTGTGGGTTCCATGCTGCCGGCCGATGTTTACGCCCGTTTCAACAGGATGATCGGCAATACCGTGTGCTTTATTTGTGCAACTGATGAGCATGGTACTCCAGCTGAACTGGCCGCGACAGCGGCTGGTATGGGGGTTGCTGAATACTGCCGGGTAAAGCATCGGATGCAATCCGAGTGCTATCGCAAATTCATGCTGTCTTTTGATCACTTCGGGCGGAGTTCGTCTGAAAACAATATTCAACTTACCCAGTATCTCCATGGGCGCCTCGATGAAAACGACTTTATCGAAAAGAGAACCACCCGCCAGGTATACTCCGTAACCGACAGGCGCTTCCTGCCTGATCGCTACATAATTGGAGATTGTCCTTTTTGCGGGTACTCAGCTGCAAGGGGGGATCAGTGTGAAAACTGCACGCGCCTGCTCAATCCCACGAAATTGATTAATCCGGCCTCCTCAATCAGCGGAACCAGGACACTTGAAGTGCGAGAATCCACCCATCTGTTCCTAAAACAATCGGACTTGATGCCGCGGATTCGAGAGTGGATCGACAACAATCGCAAATGGCCGAACCTGGTCCGCTCGATCGCCAATTCATGGCTGAATGAAGGGCTTGAGGATCGTTGCATCACGAGGGACTTAAAGTGGGGAGTCCCCGTAAACCGTCGGGGATTTGAGGACAAGGTCTTCTATGTATGGTTCGACGCCCCAATTGCCTACATTGCAGAGACCAAATCGTGGTCCGATCAAGATCCTGCACATCGCGACTGGCGGTCCTGGTGGTATGATGCCTCCGACGTCACTTATGTGCAGTTTATGGCCAAAGACAATATCCCGTTTCATACGGTCAGCTTTCCCTGCACCTTGCTCGGTTCAGGAGAGCCCTGGAAGCTTCCTGACTACATCAAGGGATTCAACTGGTTGACATACAATGGTGGTAAGTTCTCGACCAGTCAGAAACGCGGCGTTTTTCTCGACAGGGCAATTGAACTTTTTCCCGCCGATTACTGGCGCTATTGGCTCATGTTCAATGCCCCTGAATCGCAAGACGCCGATTTCACATTTAGATCATTCGCCGGAACAATCAACAAAGATCTGGCGGATATTTTAGGCAACTTCATAAATCGTACCTTCACCTTTGCGCTGAAACACTTCGGATCCGAAATTCCGAGAGGCGGGGAATTCAGTTGTATCGAGCGAGAACTGGCAAAAGATCTCGACCGGATGGTTTGCAGGTATCGAGATTACTTGGAGCGGATGAAGTTTCGCAAAGCAATTTCCGAGTTGAGGTCGATTTGGATGTCCGGCAATGGATATCTTGCCCGAACAGAACCATGGCTGGTTATCAAGAAGGATCGTAAGCGTACTGCGGCCATCATCCGGACAGCAATAAATCTGTCTTACCTCTTCGCTACGCTTTCATATCCTGTGATCCCTGCGATCTGTGACCGAGTTATCAAAGCGGTTAACCTTCGCACGGAGCCTGTCCATTGGCCACAGGGTGGTGTGCTCGGGGCTTTGCGGTGTTTGAACCCGGGCCACCCCATAACAATTCCGTTACCGATCAAAAAAATCTCCGCTGTTGAGGTGAACAAACTTGAAAGTGAATTCGATGGTAGCGACTCAAGACGTGCCTCTGTAAATTAACCTAATTTTAAAGTCTACTTAAACGTAGAGAAAGGAGCAAATCATGCCAGCAAAATCGAATTACAAGTTTACTTCGGAGTCAGTCACTGAGGGTCATCCGGACAAATTGGCAGATGCCGCTTCCGACAGCATCCTCGACGCCATTATTGCCGAAGATACCAAAGGACGTGTGGCATGCGAAACATTGGTGACTACAGGCATGGCCGTTGTTGGCGGTGAAATCACCACAAGTTGTTCTGTGGACATACCCGAGGTCGTTCGCAATACGATCAAAGAGATCGGATACAACTCCTCGGAGATGGGGTTCGACTGGAAGACCTGTGCTGTTATAACTAGTATTGACAAGCAATCGCCGGATATCGCCCAAGGTGTGAACAACGGGGAGGGCCTGTTCAAAGAGCAAGGAGCAGGAGATCAAGGATTGATGTTCGGATACGCAACTGATGAAACACCCGAATTGATGCCGATGCCTATTATGTATGCCCACAAGTTGACCCGGCGTCTTGCAGAGGTTCGCAAGTCGGGCGATATTAAATTTCTTCGTCCCGACGGTAAAGCACAAGTGACTGTTGAGTATCAAGAAGGAACACCCACACGGGTTGATACTGTGGTTGTATCTACACAACATAGCCCCTCGGTTAGCTACGCGGAGCTGACGGAGGCGGTCATCTCCAGAGTGGTGAAGGAAACTATTCCCGCAGCCATGCTTGATGATGCCACCAAATATTTCATCAACCCAACCGGTAGGTTCGTGGTCGGCGGTCCCATGGGGGACTGCGGCCTCACCGGCAGGAAGATCATTGTTGATACATACGGTGGGATTGGGAGGCATGGAGGAGGCGCTTTCTCAGGAAAAGATCCTTCCAAAGTTGACCGGAGCGCATCTTACATGGCTCGTCACATAGCAAAAAATGTGGTTGCTGCACGAATGGCCAGGAAATGCGAAGTCCAGTTAGCCTATGCGATTGGTGTTGCCGAGCCAGTGTCGATCTATGTGGATACTTTCGGTACCGGAATCATCGATTCTGATCGGATTAGGGAAATCATTACCAAGGTTTATGATTTACGGCCTGCAGCGATCATCGAATATCTCAACCTGTTAAGACCGATTTATAGAAAAACATCCGCCTATGGTCATTTCGGTAGAGATGAGCCGGAATTCAGCTGGGAGAGGGTTTCCGAGGTAGAAACAATGCTCAAGGCAGCATAACCTCTTTCATCAATGCATCATTCCGACGGTTAAAAGGGCATTCTAAATAGTATACAGGCAGGCGACATCGAAAGCATGCGGCCGTTTGGTAGGACTGCCGGCGCCAAGGGCGGCCGTCAGCGCGCAGATGGCGATGAATACGGCCGGGAAGACCAGCGACGCAGCGATCAGCCCGGCGGTGACGATCAACGTTTACGTACCGGCGTTGCCCAAAAGAGTGATTAGATCGAGATCATATGACCTATTGAACCCGATACCGTCTCACCGGCGATGAGTAAATATAGCGTTGCACCTTGACTAGTGATTAAGGGGTATTTGATTAATCGCGGATCAAGATTTGAAACCATGTTTCTTGCTTAATTATATCTGACGGCTGATACATCGATTTAGCCACAATAAGGGTATTGTCGCCAGATCCAGGCTGGCATACCCGAACTGTCTAGGTGAATGTAATCAAATGCCAAATTTATTCCATAATAAACAACGAGGCACTTAAAGTTCTATGCTCATATAGGAAGCGAAAGCGAATCGAACTATTTTTGCTCTAATGGAGAACTGTCGATCTAAATCGAGAGACGGGAATTCACTCCGTGAAGCGAAAGGAGGTGATGCGATAAATCGATACATTGAGGCCAAGGCATTTCGGAGCCCTTTGCGCCTCGGCAATGGTTCTGGAATAATGAAATTCCGAGGCATAACACGGTTAAGGAGGCAATAAAATGAACCGCATGATAAACACCCGAATACAGGCCAACGACTCGGGCGATGACTTCCGCTCTTTTGAGACCATTTTCCGACGCGATAAGATACCTCCTGGCATCTTTCACGGCGGTGACGAGATCCCGCCCGGCACGTTTCACGGCGGTGACGAGATCCCGCCCGGCACGTTTAATGGTGGTGATGAGATCCCGCCCGGCACGTTTCATGGTGGTGACGAGATCCCGCCCGGCACGTTTCATGGTGGTGACGAAATCCCGCCCGGCACGTTTCACGGTGGTGACGAGATCCCGCCCGGCACGTTTCATGGTGGTGACGAGATCCCGCCTGGAACTTTTCACGGCGGCGACGAAATTCCTCCTGGGACCTTCCATTGAAAGACCCTGTAGGACATCCAAATCGATCGGTTGGCAGTGCAGCTCCAGGGCCTCTGCCAACCGATCGCCTAAATAGCAAAGGAGACAGTAATGGACCCAATCACTTTGGCAATCCTCGGATTCGGAGCCTACGCTCTCCTCAAGTCGGGTTCGAACTCCAACGGTTTTATATATCGAAAAAGGAACGGCGAGTGGCGAGCATACTTCAACGGCAATCCATCATCAAAGAACCATGTGTTGTATGACCGCTATGGCTACTATGTCTGCTGGGACAGGCCGCTGAGAACCAAACACGAAGCACGCCAAATAGCACGGCGCTGGAAAGACATCTACGGATAATTTAAAAGGAGGTAACGAGTATGCGCAGACACAGAAGCTATTACCGTACATCCGACGGATCGACAGACTACGGTTTCACCTTTGAGGAACAAGCAAACGGTATGTGGAGGGCCTATATAAATCAACAACCATCTTACCGCAACCGGTCAACCGATGCCCACTCCACCCATCGTTTATCCGATGGAAACCGCAAGTACGTCTGCTGGACAGGCCCAATTCGTTCACTTGCAGAGGCTAAGCGGGTCGCGGCACTTTGGGCTGACAAAACACAACAGTATATCCGCACTGGTAGGGGTTTCTAGTGGGAGGTGACACAATGAAGACCAACTGTAACAAAAATGATCGGAATATTTTACGTCCCCCTGTCCTTAGCCTGCATTGGGATGTTTTCGAAAGGATCGTTAAGACCATTGGATTTCGGCGAGCAGAGTCCGGTGGGGCGATAGGCGGCAATGGGGAAGGTCTCGCGGCGACGCATTATCAATTCGACGAAAGTAGCCGGACGTCAGCCGTTACGTATTCACCGGACCACAAGTTTCTGAATCGGCTGTTCAAGACGGACTGGAATCCTCAAGACATCCGCCTTCGCGGATTCGTCCATAGCCATCCCGGCCGCATGGGCAGTCTTTCCTACGGCGATAAAGTCTACGCCGACCGTATTCTGAGAGGGATCGAAGATCTCGATTGTCTCTGGCTTCCCATCGTCAATACCGTGCCAGATACTGGGATGTTCAGATTGACGCCGTGGGCGGTATATTCTACCGAAAGAGGTTTATCGGTGGTGAAAGGTCGAATTCGGGTAGTGTCTGTTCCACGCGAATCCTCGCTCGTGATCGACGGAGTGGATGTGGTGGGATCGATCCAGTTGGGCGTTCCCTTGGAGGAGATCGCAATCGGGACACCGGCAACCGAGCGATACGCTTCCCGGGCGTTTTCGCGAGACAACTACTCCTATGCAAAGGAGAAGAACCCGGCTCGCGTGAGCGAAGGTCCTCAGGAAAAGCCCAATTGGACCCACAAGGCTCAGAAGTCGTTCGATGTACGCAGCACCTTCAATCGTGTTCAGAACGCCTACGACCTCACCATGATGCGCAAAGCTCGGATCGTCGCAATTGGCGCGGGCGGTGCCGCCGACTGGTTGGAGGCCATGGCACGAGCCGGCGTCGGACAGTTTGTCATGATCGATCCCGATATTGTATCCGAGACGAATCTTGCTACACAACAAACTTACCGAAAAGACATCGGGCGCCCAAAGGTCGAATGCATCGCAGAGCGCATTCGAGATATCAACCCCGCTGCCCGGACCGTAGCGGTTCAGAGAAACCTCGACGATCTCACCGAGAATGAGATAAGGCGATTAGTAGTTGATTCGATTGACGGATGCGATGCTGCAACGACCGTAATTTGTGGATTGACCGATAGCTTTTTTGCTCAGGCGCGGGTCAACAGACTGGCCCTTCATTTAGGTGTACCAAGTCTGTGTGCGCAAGTTTACAAAGAAGGTCGTGGTGCGGAGCTAACCTTTACATATCCCGGTGTCACTCCCGCTTGTCATCGCTGTATCTTGAGTTCACGATATCGGCATTTTCTCGAAAAGGGAAAGGCAAACGACGTTACATCCCATGGTACTCCGGTTTTCTCAACTACGCGACTCAACGCGATCAAGGGATTCCTGGCGCTGGCTCTAATTCATCACAAAACTGATCACCCCCGCTGGGGTGGCATGCTAACGAGGATTGGTAAACGCAATCTTGTTCAAATTCGGTTGGATCCGGATTTCGCGGAAACAGTGGGAATTAGAGTGTTCGATCGGGTTTTCGAAGGGGCAGACAGGGAAAGGCTGTTTTTCGATGAAGTGATCTGGCTGCCCCAAGATCAAGAATGCCCGGACACGGGTTATCCTCCATGTCCGGATTGCGGAGGTACCGGTGATCTTCGCAATGCCTTTGGCAGATTTTCCGATACAAGACTACAGGCGAAAGGGGCAACAACACAAACGAAAGGACCGATTGTTGCCATGAATGCCGGTTGAACAATTCTGGTCTTGCAAGACAAGGGTGAATGAGATGAGACAGTTTATGACAAATAATGAAGTAGCGTTCCGGGATCTCGAAAATAGGGCTAAACGAGCATGCATCCGCTTCCGAAACCAGGCGATGCCACCGGGATGCTCTCCGGATCACGCCGACATCGGGTTTGAGGTGTCCGAGGATCCCATAGGAGCGAAGCTTTTTGTGCAAATGGGAGTAGAATACAATGGAGACAATCCTACCATCCGCGAATGGCTTAGAGTGGGAGTACTGCAATTTCCGGATTTTGCCTCTTTGAAGGCTTGGGTTCATGGAGCTTTGAGCCGAGCATACAATGAGCGTTCAGATATGGGACAGGCGACTAGCACACGATCGCCCGAATCAGGGACAGCATCCGAGCTTACCGATATGACGGCTGTCCATGAAGGAATTCGCATGATCCACCGGCCACTCTACATCAATGAAGATGAACTGTTCGATAAGCTTCATCGTCGAATTCTCGGACAGGATCATGCACTTAGAGGATTGGCTGCCGTGATGGTCCGGCATCTAGCTAGGAAAAGGCCTGCGCGTCCTGCAGTGGTCTTCGCTGTGGGGCCGTCGGGCGTCGGAAAGACCCGAACAGCCGAGGAAATGTCCCAGGTGCTGCGCGAGTTCGGAAACGAAAGCAATGGGTATCAATTTCTACGGTTGGACATGACAGAGTACCAAGAAGCGCACCGCGTGAGCCAGTTAATCGGTGCCCCACAAGGATATGTCGGTCATGGTGATGGCAGCCAGTTGGCGGATTCACTGCGTGCGAATCCGCGAACCATAGTTCTTTTCGACGAGATCGAAAAGGCACATCCCTCTATTCTGCGTGTTCTAATGAACACTATGGATGCCGGTCGTTTGTCGACTGCCTCTAGTACGTCGACTGGTCGAGAAATAAACTGTCGGCACGCGGTATTCATGTTTACAAGCAATCTAGACGCAAAAACGATTCTTGATGAGTTGGAAAGCAGGTCCGCCTTCGGAAACCGTGCTGTTGAAGATGAGGTCTGCCGGCGCAGGTTGCATGCAGGGGGGATCACAGCAGAAATCGTCGGAAGGATCGGAAGGTTTCTCGTTTTCCGCCCACTGAGTCCCGAAACCCGTGCGGCAATCGTGGCTCTCGCTATCGCGGAAGTGGCTGATGAATATGGTGTATCCATCGCTTATGTCGAGCCGAGCGTCGTATTAGAGTTGATGCAGAAAGCTCGTTCACAGAACTTCGGGGTCAGGCCTGAACGCTTTCTTATCGATGATGTTCTCGGAGGGGCTTTTGCCAAAGCCGCTAAGAAGGGCATAACTACACCAGTAACTGTCGTTGGCCCTCCCTATGCTTGCCTTGCAGAGCCTTCTACTAAAAACCAGGCGGAGAAGGTCGAAACCGAGTCCGAAACTAGTGAATGCTGACTGCAAAGGGAGGAGGCCCTTATGAGCGGACTGAAAACATTCGTAAAAAGCATCCTGTGGGTGGAAGTCTTGGCGATTGCAGGACTACTATTCTCTGGAGCCATCCTTACGTGGGTTGAACATGGGCATCGATATCGTGAGACCTTCTTCACATATCGCATACAACACCTCGATTATATACCCGCATGGTTCGCATTCTCATTGGTGCTCATGGCGATCAACGGTTTTTGGATGTTTCGTCTAGCGAATATAGAGGGAATATTCCACACGCCGCGTGGCACTGGTTGGGGTGAATGGGGCGCCTCTCTGCCGATCAATCCATTGCGGCTTTTCGCGATCAATCTCATTGCGATTCCGGCAGCCTTAATGCTGTTTCTGGTAATGAGGGCCAACAGTTGGTAGTAGGTGATGAAACGGGTTGTTAAGTCCCTAAAATAAGGATCACTCATTAAAGGTGGAGTCAAATCAAGAGAAAAACATCACTTCCAAGTAAAACTCTTTCTTTCCGTTTGGCTCTTGAGTCTCTATAAAACGGGCTTGCTTTGCCATCCTTCTTGCCCCCGGTATGTCATTTTGTCGGTCCACGGGTCACTCTATGTATATCCACGCCAGTCATCCATCAGATTCAAAATGGTTGAATTGTCCCGCGGGTTGCTTGTCCGCTTGTCTAGGTCAATCAGATCTTACTCTCCTTGATGGTGACTAAACTATACTATTACCCGAAGCCTATTAGATCGATACGAAATGAGTTCTTTCAAAACCGTTCCCATTAGGGGCATGAAATATGACCTCTGAAACTACATCTATATTAAGCTTATTACATTTCGTATTAGATAATATCAATCCTGAACTTATGACAGGAATTTCTATGGATGCCATATGGAGCTATGGCGGTTGCCGCTGGATTCGCTGTATATGGTTTGATTAGATGTTATGAACAATACCCAACCTTATCCGCGATAATACGAAGGCTATGAGAGATATCCCCCCATACGGATTATGAAGTTCGAGACAATTGATATCCGAATTGTATGCTTCAAAATCTTATATAAATCTGCGAGACGAAGTCTTAGCGAAGACGTATACTCATGCGGTCACCTAAGATTTAGTTATAGAAGGAATTGATCGAAGTGAAATTCTTAACGATACCGTTTTGTCGGGAAGATTTCGATAGGCCGAAGACTTTATTTGCAATTATAGAAGAGTTGGGTTAAGGAGTTATGGAAAGACGATGGCAATGAAGAGCGGTACAATCCCCGAAGCGTGCTATTATAGCGGGGGCCTCGAGATCTGGGGATGATTTCGAATTCGATAGCGAAAAGACCGAACATCGCGTCAACCGACGGCAAGCGAATCTGCGATGAGAGACGGCAAATAGTCGAGGAGCACCGGTGGAGCCTTATGGAAGGGTAACAATTAGGGAATCCAATGATGTCCCATAATAGACATAACACACAATACCCTCAAAAAAGCAAAAACTGACTGATAAGGCGATGAAGCATGCCGGTATCTCCACTGAACCATGATGCATCATTAAACACTCGCTAATTAATAGCAAACTACACTAACTGCAGGATTTGTTGGTTAGGAAATTAGCAAATTGACAACATTCAAGCTTCGAGAAGTATTTCCAATCATTGAACGAATTATTTCGGATCTGTGTGCAACGGACGGCATTGCCTACCGAGATGAGATTGCTTGGCAGATCTTGCAAAAAACTGACGGGCGTGGATTGGTTTCCCAAGCGTTTGAACGCAACGAAAAGGGTCGGAGTGAACGAACGAATGCAGGTAACATGGTCGATTGGTTTAGTGCGAAATTTAATACTAAGGATGTGCTAACTGAGTCCGCGCGCCGGATGTTTGGCCGGGAAAAGTTCCGTGGGAAATGGGCATGTTTCCCTCTTGACAAACGCCCGCAATACGTGGAATTTAATACGGTTTCTGAGCCGGCAATACAAATCCCTTGTGATGCGCATACTATATCCGAAAAACGACCGAGAGTCTTCATTTCCTATTCGCATGACAGCAATCAACATAAAGAATGGGTGCGCCGTCTTGCAGGCAACCTTGAAGAGAACGGCATAGAAACCGTTTTTGGTCAATGGAACCTCAACCCTGGCAGTGATATGGCAACGTTCATGGAAGCCGGGGTGCGTGAGAGTCAGTATGTCGTAGTCGTTTGCACTCCAAATTACGTAGATAAGGCTGACGATGGTCAGGGTGGAGTCGGTTACGAAAAAATGATTATCACCGCAGATTTGGTACTCGATCAAGGGACTGATAAATTCATTCCAATTGTTGTCGAGGCAAACGACCGTCCGACTCCGGCATGTATTTCTTCCCGTATATATGTGGATTTTAGCGACGAAAGCCACTATGCTATCTCTTTGGATAATCTAGTTCGCATACTGCACGGAATCCCTAAACATCGGCGCCCGCAGCCAGGCTCAAAGCAGTATGCTCCAGATGGCTCGGGCACCGCACGTGTTCGCTTTTAGGGGAGCATACTGACGCATTTCAAAAGAATCAAAAGATCAGCTTTAATTATGTGCTCTATTTCCATGGAAAATTTGATTTACTAAAAGAAAAGATCCTGATAGGCATCTGATATATCACACAATGCTCCCTACACGCACCTGGTGCCCTGCACCGAATTATTATAAAAGGTTTAGAGTACCGAAGAATCTTCTATGATTACTTTGATCGGGATAATTTTCTGGAATGCTTGGGGTCTGTTTTGACAGACAGAAAAAAGTGCACCATGCTTTGCCCGGGCACTGATTCCAAGCCAACTGCATATGCTGCTTGGAATAAGGTGCGTGCGCTTATTGAGTTTTGGCGTTGATTTCGGCCGCGGCTGGTAAAAGGATCAAAGGGAAAAATCACCGTAAATCCATCGAGATGCAAAAAAATAAGTGCTTGCAGATCGGCCATGATGGCAAGCCGTCTTTTATCGTACAACAGCGTGCAATGTATCATGTTACAAGAGCTTTGTGGTAGTTGGATCTATGCTGTCCTAAAATATGTTAGCAGCGTTATGAGTCTGTAACCATGTATCAAATTGGCTTTTTATTGACGACAAAGCGATTAATATAATCAACTACACTGAATATTTGAGATTCGATCCCTGTTCAGCTAGCCTTTGAGGATTCAGGAAATCTGTGTCATCTAAAAGGATCCTGAAATCATCATGGATCCTACGAATCAAGTAGGTATATATTTTGTCCGGATGTTTACCCTTGGATATTCAGGTTAGTTATTGAATTTGCATTATTTTTTCATTTTTATTGCCATTGCTTATGCTCATCCTCAATATCTGGCTTCCTAGTGAAGGGTTACGCATGGTGTTGGAAACCCGAAAAACTCTCTGGCTCCCAAATTTAACCTGATGAAGGATATTGATATGGAAGAATGGCAGGAACAAATAAAAAACAGCGTGAATACTATTGAGCGAATTAAGACTTTCATTAATCTTACATCGAAAGAGGCGTTTGCGATTCAAAATATTAACGCAAAGTGGGGGACTTCGCCCTATTTTGCATCTCTTATGGATAAAAATAACTCTGATTGTGCTATAAGAAAGCAAGTAATACCTTCAATAAAAGAAACTAAAACTAAATATGGAATCCAGAATTACCTTATTTGGAAGGAGAACAGAATCGAAAGTGATGCCTGCCCCGACAGTATAGCGAGACAGTACAAAGATCGTGTTGCTTTCACTGTAACTGATGTATGTTTGAGCTATTGCCGGCATTGTTTTAGAAAAGAATTGATTATAGATCGAAGCATGAATTTGCGAATTGATGTATCTGATGGATTAAATTGGATCTCTGATCACCAGGAAATCCGTGATGTACTTATTACCGGTGGCGATCCATTTATTCTCTCTGATGAAGAGTTAGAGTATATCATTCGAAAATTAAGGGAAATTAAACATATTGAAATGATTCGTATTGGTACTCGCGCTCCAATTGTGCTGCCACAAAGGATCACGAATAAGCTAAAAAAAGTGCTCAGGTCTTACCACAAGGTGCCAATTTGGATCAATACGCAATGTAACCATCCAAAGGAAATAACCGAACAGACGGCGGAAGCGGTATATAAGCTCATTACTTGTGGTGTTAACGTTGGAAATCAGTCAGTGCTTCTGAAGGGTATTAACGATGACATTCAAATATTAAGAAAGTTGAACCAAAAGCTACTTTCTATCCGTATTCGACCTTATTACCTCTTTTACTGCGAGCCTGCTCCAGGTGTAGATCACTTCAGAACTACAATTGAAAGAGGAGCGGAGCTAATTCGAGACGCGTTGCAAGGCCATACAACAGGACTTGCGATACCAATGTATGTTGTTGCAACAAATATCGGGAAAATACCACTGATGGCAAACTACTATATCGAAAATAAGAGTGATAATGAATATACTCTAACCAACTATGAAGGCCTAAAAATTATGGCTACCTCTAATAATTGCCTTTTTGGGCCATAAATTGAAAACTATAGTGATAGCTGTTAGTAATTTGAAGTTAAAGGCCGGCTTATTCCAATGTTAATGCTTATCTCAATGCATTACGCGACTAGT
>Ga0209052_1000241_pt1 | contig 16937 bp, 10 predicted proteins | sample WorMetHEROISLAND_2_FD_187409 | JGI IMG/M metagenome (GOLD analysis project Ga0209052, IMG submission 187409) | Marine gutless worms symbiont microbial communities from Max Planck institute for Marine Microbiology, Germany - Olavius sp. 4 HERON... | ecosystem: Host-associated > Annelida >...
CTCCGCTCCGCTCCGCTCCCCTCCCCTCCCCTGCTCTACCTTGTGTACTTTTCTTGCGTTCATTGCGTTTGTTACGTACTTTCTTGTGTGCGTTGTGCACGTTGCGTGCGTTGCGTTGGATGGAAAGTGGAAACCCCACTGAACCAAAGACCATATAAGCGCCGAAGGCGCTTTATACGGTCTTTGGCTGAACAACGAGAAATTCAAGGCCGTCTGGTGACACTGACCTCGTTTACTTACTGCTGCAATTAAGGTTGCCAGGCTGGTACTCAAGAACACAGTTGTCGAGTGGCCCGCACAACGGATTGAAATTTGCGTGGTCGAGAGACAGCCTAGTTCATGTAGGGGTATGTTGAGTCCTTTTGGGGATATGAGCTGCAAAGTCGCTTGTTTTTAGTTAAAAGACGTATATAACTTGTACGTTGTTTAGCCTATTTTTACTTAATTAATCATCTGCTATTTACGACTAATATTATATTTACAGTGTTGCGCAATAAGCTATGAACTAGATATGGGCCCACGTAACGACGACGTCAATACTTCTCTGAATGGCCGATGAATAATGTGTTGAGATGACAGAATAAGTCATTTTATGAAAATGCCACAATAAAGCGTGTATGAAGTGAAATGTCTAGTACGAAGTAAATTACGGTATTTCCGAATGTAGTGAGCTCTATTTGCAATTAGTCTAGGTGCTGGATTTGGTCTGTTTCGCTTGCTGATTACCGTGTGACTAAAACATGACGGGACGGCCACTGGTAAAAAGCGGATATGCGGATGTCGCAACGAGTAACGCTGTAATTAAGCTGTAATTTATTAGTTTAACCCTCCCCTAACCCTATTACTAACCCTATTCCTAGCCGGCAATGCTAAACTATGCACGCGAGGCGGCGAGGCAGGCAAGGCGGGCGACTGCAATACAGCTGCCTTTATGGCGGGTGCAGCAGCCAAGATGACAAGAGCAGTGAGGTAATCACAGGTCAGGGCAGTCAACACTGATTTAGGGCATCTTCTTTGCGCGGGTTTGCAAGCCATGTTGTTAGTCTCTGTGACCATCTGGGAACCGTCACTGGAAGTAACCACAGTCTGTTTTGCATTTATCTTACTGCCACCTGCCTTCAGCAACTCTTGCTGTCTGTCTGCAGTGAGACTTTGCTACCGACATAACTGCTGTCACCATAACGGCCGGTGATGCTGCCACAAAGTAGCTGTATAGCCGTTGCCCGCCTTGCCAGCCTTGCCCGCCTCGCATGCATAGTTTAGCATGGCCCTTCCTAACCCTAATGCTAACCCCAGCCCTAACCCAGATGCAAATCTGCAGATCCGCTTTTTACCAGAGCCCTGACAGGATGGTTAACAAGACAGGGTGCGATTGCATACTCGTCACTGGCAGACACCTGGTTAGCAAACTGTTACGGCTGAGCGGCAGTGCTAAACTATGCAGGCAAGGTGGGCAATGGCAATACAGCTGACTTTACGGTGGGTGCGGCGGCCAAGATGACGAGCAGTTAGATAATCGCGGGTCAGGGCAGTGAACACTGATTTTGAGCACCTTCTTTGGCCAGGTTTGCAAGCCAGGTTGTTAGTCCCCGCGACCATCTGGGAACCGTTACTGGAAGTAACCAAATTCTGTTTTGGATTTGTCTTACGTGTTTCTCAGGAAGGCCTTCAGCAGCTCTTGCTGTCTGTCTTAGACTGCTACCAACATAACTGCTGCCATTATAACAGCTGTAGTAGCTGTATAGCCTTGCCAGCTAGCACTATTTTTGTGTCTGCACTGAAATCCCAATCCTGTGTTACGTGAATATGTTTACACAACACATTAGAATGTGGGACTTGTATCAGATTGTGATCAGGATATGGTGATGAATGTGGTATGTTGTGTTAGACCAGAAATGCCGGTATCTTCGCCGCCGTACAAAGACGTTCCAGTGGCGGGGCAGGTGCAAGTGCTGTCTCCAAGGCCGCTGTCACTGTCAGTGCCACAGACAAGCAGCTACTCTGTGTATTGTGCTCCGGAACTGATCACGAGCCATGCACACACTAGCGGTGCCAGTGAGCAGCGGGAGGTCATTCAGCAGGACAGCAGCAGCGGATTACAATGGCGCCGACCAGTATCAACATCCCCTGCAAGTGTTCGAAGTGATGCCTCGTCACTGCACTTTTTCAACACACACAGTCCTCCACTGCTTAACCTCAGCCCAAATCTGAGCCCTTCCACATCTGACATCCAAGTGATGTCACCGTGCTACGATCTTCGGGAATCCACAAGACGACAAAGCAGTTTATACGGTGAGAAATGTTTGCTGACTGTCTTTTGTTTGAAGATGTTTGGACTTGCTTGAAGTGTGTAAGGTCAAATGAAGAGTATTTTGTATATGTTCTGTCTTAGTTACAATAGTGCATGCAAACAGTTTAATGGTAGTTGTGAAATTGCACATTGTGTTGCTGTTGTTGCAGATGCATTCACCAGTATTCAGAACGTCCGTTCATATTCCCCTCAGCTCTACTCCACTATTACCACTGATGCAGCATTACTTAAGGTGATAACTTAACAGATTTGTTTAAATTTCTGGTTAGATGCATTCTGTAGTGATTGGTAAATTATTAAAATAGTGAAGCTTCGATTCGTATTTTATACTTTCTTTGGAAATGTTCAACAAGATGTTTTTGGTTGTTTGTAGTTGAGGAAAGAACTATACCGGTACATACTGGTATTTGATTGCTTACTATTTATGAACAGGGTGGAGCCAAAGTACAATGCGGAAAATTAAATGTAGCAGTACTTATCTGCTTTAGAAATCATATTGTTGTCAAGAATTGTTGTTGCAGTTAGTTTTGCTGTCGATGTTTTGTATGTAGTCGAACAGCCCCAGTGGCAGAAAGAGGCGGCGCATGGCTTCGGATGTGAGTGACATTCCAAGCCACATGGCAAAGTATGACAGCGTTGATGACGGAACACTGCACATCACACGATGTCCACCGTCACTTGCAGTGCACTGGGCATCTGTGGGTTCAGATACATCGGCAAGAAACCGCAGAGGATCAGTCATACGCAGGTTACCTTCTATCAATGAATCACAATTCCGGTAGCACAGATTTTGATGCAGATTTGACTCTAGCTAGTTTTCTGAAGAAATTATAGATGTAATGGATGTAATTGTATATGATTTTATGTTGTGGAGAATGTATGGTAAAGCTGTCTATGTACTCATTGTACGTACTTAATTGTACTCGTAATTGAATTTTGTCAAACTATTCATTTGTGGAATGTACATCTTTTATGTACACTTGTACACATTATGACACTACAAATACGTTCCTTGTTCTGTGTTGGTACTTATAGGGTCCATGGGATCATAAGTTTCCATCGGTAGAGTACTCACGTATCCAGTCAAACATGGCTTATATTTACGGGGTTCCCACACCTCCTGGAAAGTTCTAGATTTTTCCTTAATTTTCCAGGACCCGGAAATCCTGGAAATTAATGCTTAAGGTCCCACAAAGTCCTGGAAAATGAAAATCCCGTATAGTTGATGAATTTACTGCGGATTAAAAATAAACAACATGTAACACTAGCGTAGCACTTACTTAATTAAATACAATGATGAGATAAATTTCAAAATATTTGGCATTCCATACGCTTTGCATCCAGGTATTGCATTGCTGTTTGTCTTTATATTTAAATGTTGACAGGCTCCGAGAAGATCCTCGAAAAACGTTTTGACGGTTCTGGAAAGTACTGGAATTTTTTGTCAGTAAGTGTTGGAACTCTGTTATGAGGATTAAACAGTTGCTGTGAATGTGTGTGAGGATGTTTTTAGTGTAGTCAGAACATTTGTTGCGCGTAACAGTTGTTGTTGTCGTTGTTGTTGTCAGTCCGGTGACTCGACGTCAGATGTTGAATGTAGCGCCATGTCCTAGTGCAGCACAGACAGCACAGCTTGGTTCCCGTCGGTCAGCAGTCGCTCAGTCATCATCTCGCCGACAGCATCAACAGCAACAACAGCAGCAGCAGCTGTCGCAGCCACTGCGACAGACCGCCAACTCCGTCCAACCGCTGGTCAGTCTTGTACTGTAGCAGTAATAGTAGCAGCAGCAGCAGCTGCACCTTATCCACAATTCTTTCTTCAGTTGTTGTGAGTGCATTCATTTAAATCATAATAAAATCATAAAGATATGGGACAACCAGACTGAGATAACCCTAGTTTTTCCTGGGAAATGGCTGTTGCATATTGTATGTGTGATAATTAAAGTGCTGCACTGCGAGTGCTAGTGACATGTTGTTAATTTTTAAAAGTGGGATTTTGGCATTTGTGCTCTCATATACTGTCCGATGTGCCACAATGGTCTGAATTTGCAGTATCTGTCGTAACAGTGAGGCTGATGCTAGTGCTGTTAGTGATGATGTCTCTTGAGTTGAATATCTGTTTGTGTTGGTATGTGCATTGTGTATGGTGACATGTCAAGATGCCCATTCGCTGCCTGCAGAGTATTCTCGGCATTCGTTGGTGACACAGGATAACTCATACAGAGACGCATAATACAGCCAACATCAAGTCAATTGCTATTTACTATGCTGCTGCTGCTACTGCTGCTGCAGTAGTAGTTTTATTTTAGTTTCAGTTTCAGTTTGTTACATAAGAAATCTACATGTGAGTGCTGCTGTTTTATTTCAGGTTGCTCCACGTGCGTCAGCATTACCACTGAGCATTAGTCGACATCCTGCCATAATGTCAGACCTAGCAACACCACACCAACAGCCACCATCCTCTCGACAGTTTGAACCACAGCTGGACATGGCCCGAACCCAGTCCTGGCTTATTCCGTATCCGTGTGTGCCATGTGACAATGCTGCTGCTGCTGCCTACCATGGCTTTGCTACCAATGTGGCAGCCGCCGCCGAAGCTGCCGCAACCACTGCAGCCCGAGGTTTAACAGCCTCACCAAAAACCACTTCCAGTAGCGTTGTTGATGCACGCCGGGATCATGCGTCAGTCAGTAGTCAGCCAGCAGCGGCCGCGACACATCAGAGACATTCAGCATTGTCATACGTAGCGTGGTCACGCGATCGGCCACGCCCTGCAGCTGAGTCTTCAGACTTTGCGGGACATCTACATGACATGACTGCTGCACCACGGCACCCGTTGAAACAGGTACGACTGCAGTCCACAAGCACCACATCCTACAGCGAGTTTGTCATTTATTTTTATCCCAAGCTTTTTGCAGTTACGAATACTTAAACAATTAAGTATGAGAATTGTGATTAATGCTTCATGTTTTAATAAATTTTGTAACAAATATCACATCCATAGTGGGCCTTAGTGGCATAATTGTAAGCATAAAGACTTATTTTTTGTTTTGTTTTATGGTATGCAAGCAACGTGTGAATTACTTTTCATTCCAGAATGAGTGGATCATTACATGATGTGGAAGTGGAAATGACAGTGTGTGGTATATGAATAAGTACAAAAGTACAAAGCCGCTGCAGCTGAAGTTGTTTACATGTAGCTTCTGTCAAAGAGTACAGTCAGAAGATGTGTTAGATCACTAGGCCAAATGTCAAATCATTTTTTTTATTCAAATCTCTAATCATTTGAAAGCAATTCTTAAATCAAATAAATTCTTTTAATAACAAAACATGCATGGAGTAAATTTTTAGTTTAGAAGTTGATTAGTGTATTAACATATACATTGAATTCCAAATCTGAAATCCAAATTGTTGTTTATCAGAGACTGTCACTGTCAACCACTCTTTGTTGTTCAACTCAGCATTAGTCTCCATGCACAGTCTTCGGCTTCGACAGTCTGTGCAGTAAGATGAGTCCTTTCATTTGAAAATTTTTTGAGTCGAGTCGCAAATTTCTTGAATTGAATCTGAAATCGGATTGCATGTTTCACATTGAATCTTTTTTGCTCAAATCAAATCACCTTATATCATTCAATCATGATTTAAATCGAATTGTGATTGGGATTTGCCCGTCATTGGAATGTGATTTCCATTTGTAATCTGTTGAATCTGTTTGTGTATGTTATCCAAGCTATTATGGATAGGAGAGCATAGTAAATAGCTTGTTGAAGTTGGTAACGTATTATTCATAATTATGGACCAAAATTCAGATGATGTAGAAATTAGACATAAGTTGTGTTTTTGATTTGTTACGTAGGCCAATGCTGCTACTGGGCTGTGGGGTTCGGCATACCGCTATCCAGCTCAAGGCATGGTATTACCACTGCATTTTGGTCAGCACAGTGCGGTGAGTGGACTGCCAGGAGCTGGTGATACTCTGAGAGGCCTGTCGGCACATAGACAGACTGGACAAGATGCATCGGCTGTGAGTAGCTTGCACATAATCCCTTGTTCAGTCTCATGGTAACTGTAGCGTGTGAAGCGGTTGAAGACATCGGTGAGAGCTAACTTTGAATGCTGGTGATTTGATATTTGTGTCTGCTTTACAAATTATTGTGCTGTGCCTTATGAAGCAGTTTGATGTTTTCTCTTATTGATTTTGATACTGATGATGATTACTGATTTTAATTTTGCCTGATTAACTTGTCTGTCATTGTTTACGTATATCCAGTACTGCGATTATAATATGAAATGGAAAATGTGATTGCGGCTCACACTGCACAGAGAAACAAACCATTTGTCAGTACACAGTTTATCAGTTTGTGCTTGTTTCTCATTTGCTTCAGTGTGATGTTGCACTAACTGTGTATGTGTGTCATGCTGGCATTTCAGAGTTCTCGTGCAACTCATAGCCGTAGCTGTGGAAGCCGATCTAGACGCAGAGCATCCCCAGCAACTCCTCCTGTACCATATCCAGAATTCTTTCTTCAGTTCTTGTGAGTGCATTCATTTAAATCATAATAAAATCATAAAGATATTGGACAACCAGACTGAGATAAACATAGCTTTCCCGGAAGTGGCTGTTGCATATTGTATGTGTGATAATTAAAGTTTTTTGTTAATTTTTAAAAGTGGGATTTTGGCATTTGTGCTGTCATATACTGTCAGATGGGCCGTAATGGTCTAAATTTGCAGTATTTCCGGTAACAGTGAAGCTGATGCTGATAGTGCTGGTGGTGATGATGTCTCTTGTGTTGAATATCTGTTTGTATAGACAACATGTCAAAATGCCCAAAGCCTTGTCATATCCGCTGCCTACAAAGTATTCTCAGCATTTGTTGCTTCAAATCAGTTTCCTCGTCACATACTATATGGCTGCATCTCTGACAGGCCGGTCGGTCAACTAAAGCTGCAGTACTCTGACCACATAAAGTCGGTTCTGAGGAAGTGCAACATCCCTGAAGCAGATCTCGGGTAACTAGCAGCTGACAAGGATGTGTGGAGCTCTCGGACAATGCTCCCGGTCCGTAGAGTTCCACGGCAGCCTCCAAGCAAGCAGCCAATGAACGTCGAGCCCACTGACATGCCGCTGCCCAAGCAACTTAACGGTGGAGTCTGACCTGCGTGTCTTCAGTGTGGCAGAATCTGTGCCTTAGACTTCAGTCTCTGAAGTTATTTACACAGCGATCAGAGACCACTCAGCTGATGCCGTACCAACAGTGCCACATCATCGACTGACCACTGCCAGCAAGCAGACAGACTGTATGGCAGTAGTGTGGTAGAAGGCCGAGAGCTGGTCATAGTACATATACAGTGCGCTGCAAATCAGTCGTAGCATACAAATTAACAGTTACCATGATTCGATTGTAGCTCTTGAGTCATGAGTAAATGATGGGCTGTGTGTGAGTGAGTTGATGCGGGTGTGACCGACACAGCTCCTGTGTCATAGATCTCTTATTATTATTATCTTCTGTGGAGGTACAGGTCAATCACTGCTTATAGCTGCTGACTGTTTATCCCATCCACGTCAGTATGAATGATTGTTGTGTGCCTGTAGGCCTACTTTATGTCTAACTACTTGGTTCATGGTGACTGATGATGTATGTTGCAGGGCTATGCTTGGCAATCCACCACCGTCGACTGGTGCTGTTCGTGACGTAAATTCTAATGCACCTGAAGTTGAAAATTATGAGGTACTTGAGTTGCGTTGTAATAAAATAATCATAGTACAGTAGGCTGTAAAATTTCACTGATAGGAAAACATGGAATTTACTGCAGCTGCCGCCAAAGAGTCTTCCTTGGCACCTGTCTTAACTTGAATCACCTTGTGAAAAGTAGAGCCATTGTTCAAAAACTTAACTGTGGTAATTACCTGTAGACTGTGCAACAGCAAGGAAGAATGTCTTTATTCAATAATTAACCATTTCACCCATATGGATTGTTGGTGACATCAGGAAGGACTATCAGTCATGATTGCCACTTAATCCAGAAAAGCCCTTCCTTGTTTGTAGGTGTACTCAAGCCATTGAACTCCGAGTACACTATGTTAAAATTGCTATTTGCATGAAAGTGACTGTCGGCACGTTGTTATTAGTAGACACACTGTTAGTAATAGTAATAGCCACAACAATGTTTATGGTGCTGTCATCATGACACAGGCATTGAGAGAGTTTGCCCGGTTCATCTGATGAATGAGAACAGTGCCAGGCAGCCACCGTCCTTTTAACCATGCCAATCAACTTGCCACAGGTGCACCTAAACTTGCAGCCGTAGTACTAAGATCAACATTGCCATTTATTACTATTCTGCCCAAAAGCCGATACTCATTTTACCATCACACGAAGGTAGAAGCTTGGGTGGCTGGTTACGTACTGAGATGGTTTACATCAGCTCCATCGTGGTAATAACCAGGCTCGACGTAGTGTAATTTGTTTGATTGGACACAACGCATTACCACTACGCCAGGCCACCACACACATGTACGTATGATGCAGTTTGCAGATTGTGAGGTGGTGGCTGTTGATAGGCTTTGCTGAATCTTGCTGAGAGTCTGGGAGACACGCCACATGGACTGACGCAGTGTGACATCGACCAGCTGCTGTCATACAGCTTCAGTGAGCACTCCGAGGGCGACGCACAGACTCTGTGTGTCGTCTGCATGTATGACTTTGACGCTCATCAGCTGGTCCGTGTCCTGCCTTGTGCTCATGAGTTCCACGCCAAGTGCATTGACCAGTGGCTCAAAGTATGATGCTTTCACACGCACACGCACTGTATTATATACTGACTCAGTATGCATATACATGAACATCTTTTTGTTGTTGTTTTATGAGTCCGTTAAAAAGTTAGGAAATTTTAATTGGTCACGGAAGACTATAGCGAGTTTTCTGGTGTATATTGTTTGAGAATAGAAGTTTCCAGATCAGTAACGTTTGATGCGTTTGTACATTTGGACATAGCATGGGAGATCGGTGGTGATATCTGTCCTTTCTTGATTCAGTAAACCCCAGGCAAAGAGTGATAGTGCAAGTTGTGTAGGAAGTTGTTGATGTTTGAGATCTGGCCAATGAAAGTGGAGCATGCGTAAGATAAAGTTGAACAGAATGATGCATATGATCAGATGAGATGTGTGGGTTGACACTGAAAGAGAGGACACAAAGAATGGAGAACTCACAGAATTGTTGCGATTTGAACTTGTCAGCTTCGTGATTAAGTTGGGTATAGAATAAGGAGATTTGGACGTGCTGCATATAAAGTGATAGCTGTATGACAAAATGTGAGTACTGGTTGTGACATTTGCATTGAGAGAACTCTTTAGCTTTGTACTGAATAATTAATCAGATTTTTGCAAAGTATAAAACCTGCTGTACATTGCAGGAGAATCGGACGTGTCCAATATGCCGGGCCGATGCAGTGATGAAGAGGAGCGACTTTGGCTGTTAGTCCATCAACCTGTTGTGCTGTACAACCAATGCTGGTCCAGCTTGCATAGAAGCATTATGGTTGTAATATATGCTCATAGTCGTTTTTCACATATGCATCGTTTCTTCCCACACGTAGCATCTTATTGTGTGTAACTGTTGCAAGTAGATGCAACTGCAACTGCATTTATGGAGGCTTTTATGTACATGTGTAGATCTGTCTGTCAACTAGTGCTCAAAAGAACTTGGTACCGGATGTCTAGGTACACAAATGACTACCTGTTATATGAATGCCTGGATTACTACCTGTTACCTGAAACCCAGGTAGCAGGCAGTAATTCAGTTAAAATGGATACGCAGTCCTGGGTAAAAGTCAATACCTCAAACTGTGCACTTACTTGTAAGTTAAAGTATTACACTAGTGGTAAACGTTTTTCAAGCAATAAGTGAATTTTTAGCAGAGCTTTCCTGAACTTTTAAAGACTTTTAGCTTCATCACATTAAATGGCTGAAGGATATGTATAGCTCTCTTCATAGGAAACCTGCGTCAGAGCTACACGTCATCCCCTGCCATATGGGATCACAGTGTTACTTGCCACCTGACACAGGTGAGTGTGACCTGCCATAACCCCAGCCAGGCAGGCCGGTATTCGATTTAGCTACCCAGGAAGGATGGAAGGCTGAGTTGACCTTGGTGGTTGGTTATATACTGAGATTGTTTACCTGTCTAAAGACAATCACCCATCTAGGTACTAACCAGGCCTGGTGCAGGGCAACTGCGTTGATTGGACACAACATGCTAACAACTTCCGTTAATGACAATCAAGCCATTCACGTTTGACGTAAGTTTGTTCTGTTGTATAAAAGTTATGAAGTAATAAGTAAATTCTAAGTTTTCGAGCAACTGACTCCTGGGTTTGCTGTCACCCGTCAGCTGTAAATACAGTAGTTGAAAGTCTGAGCACTGCTGTCAATGTTCAGTAAGTTTACAGCGGTGCCAGAACGTAGTAACATTTGGGTGCTACTGTTATAGCTGTAAAGTGGTGCTTGTCGACAGTAAGCCATAGCTCTATGATACAAAGCTGATCGTGTGCAGTTGAATTATGTGAACTAGCCTCATCATTCTCGGTGTTTGGTTTTTATTATCTCATTCATCAGTACCATTTGAATGTGATCCATTGTTTAAGTGCACATATTTTAATAGGTAATTCTAGGTCATCATTCATAAGCTCTATCTCGTGTATACAGTGTACAGTGTGTGTCATTAGTCAAACGTAGAACAACAGTTTATTGCATTATCTGTAAGGTAACACTTTTAACCCCTGACATGCATTATTATCATTGGTAGAATGTTGATATAATAGAATATTCAACAAATAAGCAGTTGTGGTTATGGCTCTAGACTTTTACCCAAGCAACTTTGGTTCAATTCTTACTGAGACTATTGGCGTCAGACATGTGGCTAAAATTGCTCTGGTAGTTCAAAGTCCCTATCTTACAAGGTGGATGTGTCCTCGCGTTCAAACAGGCTTGTGCATAATGTTGAACTATTTAGTAACTCAGCAATAATGTGCATCATGTTAGCCTTTAAGCCTGCTGATTCTGGTAGATGTGTTGTCAAAATTCTCCGCTCTGTTGTTGATGTTCTTATGATATGGTGTCACTTTTTGCATTTTCTCATTAGAAGCCCATTAGTTATTCATTTCGTGTATACTTCTGTCACCTTTCAAACATTGGCTCTAATTGTTGTGTTTATTGATAATCTGACTCGTTTTAGAAGACACAGTGGTATTAACAATTGTTTGGTTCTTTGCCAGTGTATATAATGTACCTTATCCAGCTTCTAAGAGAATTGTGTCTGGTCTAAACCATCATTTGTAGCAGGTAAGCCATTATGCCAGTCATGCAGCTGCATTGCACAGATCTGCGTATTTTACGTTCAAAATATCATCTCCTTATTAGTATAATCATTTTAATGGTAAAATGAATTTTGTATTGATAATATTCGTACAATATGTCCATTATATTTTTAATTTGAAATATAGTCTCCTGTCCTTATGTTGACATCTTTTTGCATCATTTGCTGCTTGTCATGTGCTATCATTCTGGTTTGGACTGGCATAAACCTGAACCATAAAAAAAAACGCCAGCCAACTTGTGTGTATACCTTTGTCAATTCTCAACAGATTTTAAAAATCTTTTCACTGGCAGATTCTCTGGAAAATTTGCAACAAAACTGTCATCAAGATTTGACCGCAGCCAAAATGCATCATTACAGTGGCTTGTGAAATATAAATTTGCAAAAATTGCACCAACCGAAGCACAGCAACGGCAAACTAAGCGCGCGTGAACTAAAGACAATGTGGTCATAGTAGATGAGCTGGTACTAACCCGGCAAGACCAGCCACTAATTTATCTTTCAATACAGCAACTAACAAAAGCTGGTGTCATTTGAATTATTGTTTTTCATAGCGATCTTGGTTTTAAGTGTTTAAAGAGACGTCTGCCAAAAGCTGACTGAAACAAACTCTTATTCCAGATATAGCTGCTTAAAGCTGTCGCTGATTGATTTTATTACCATTTGCTTTAGTGACAAAATGCTGTTCACATCAACAACAGTGAAAAATTTGGAGAATGGCGTTGGAGCAAAACGCTTCTATTTGCGCAAGAATGGTGTTCAGTCCGTCACTATTGGTGACAGATGATGCATTGAAATTGGACTACGCTAGTGTGATATTCGTCGATCCTGGAGTTCAAATCGATGAAACTTAATTCTCTTACTACAGTTGCTGTTTTTCATATGCAACGTCCGGTTGTTCATATTTGAGAACCTCAGCAAGACTATGGCTCAGCGCACACAAAACACGCTAGTTTACAGCACTCGTCTTTCATAAGTGTAGCGACGCGTTCAAGGCGTGGTGCTGATCTTTAATGACAAAGTTATATCGCAAATTGTCCCCACAGTGTGCCAATGAAAGATTTATAAAAGTTGGTGAATATTTGGCAAAGATATGGACAAAAGTTAGTGGCACGTTTTTATGGTTCAGTGACGGTGTGTACTGTCTACACATGGGTCGTGTAGGTCGGTGTAGATTTGACAAAGCAGCTCGTCTGTGGCGATGAGTGTGCATGTTGATATGCTTGTAGTCAGCTGTTCTTGCTTAACAACTTACGTTGGTTTATAAGTTGCTCATATGCTGTATAAACTCATGGCAATGCAGTTTGCTGTACAGTCGCCGTGAATAACTTTCTGTTGCGTATTTGGTCATTTTTGTTTATTATTATTATAGGAAATTTGGCGTTATGTTTTTGTTGTTCACCGTTTCATTCTGTTATATAATGTCAAGTTTACAGCAGGTGGTTTGAGTTATTAGTTTGTGTTGGTATTGCGAACGTTGTGCTTTTAGTACGTGTACTTACAGTGTGGGGCAGTAAAAAGACCCATCCACAATAACGGTGTAACAATTAGGTACGACATTTTCAGCGATTATTAAGGATAGAATTTGCTACAGGCAGAACAAGTTTCGTGTAATATTATCTAAGTTTGCGTCAATGGCACAGCTTTTCGTTTGTAATGCATTATTTTCTAGTGAATGCACCCCCGTGACTTCAGTACTATAAATACACCTGTGATTTGTCTAAATTAAAACTGCAAAATAACCGAGTACTAGCTTAATAATGATGTCACATTAGACATCATCATATTGTGTTAAAATTATATGCTTTGCAAACAATTTATTGATGATATGAGACGAGCTGCCGCAAGAAGCGATCAGAAAATCAATTGTCAGCTTCCGCAGGCGTCTGTGTGCTTGCATCAGCGCAAAGGCCGGACAGCTTAGACTTGTGCTGTAGGATGGTCTTAGTCTACTTAGTCACTGATATCTCTGTTTTAACGACAAATAGCTGGTGTTTGTTGTCCATTTCATGCATGCCAAATCATTAGAATACGCCTGAAAGTCGGTTGTAGTCTGGTTTGTTTGTCTGCGAAATTGAAAAAAAGTTTTTTATTCAAAACTGATACTTCTGAACGAAAGATGACATGATAAAATTTGAATATTGAGCTGTACGAAAATAATGATATTGTTCATGGTGGTCTTTTTTATTGCCGCACGCTGTATATGACGAGTCTTTGGTTGATGTTGAGCCTGCATGACATGGTGTAATCTCAGCGTAGATGGCTATATAGTGTGCATATCATCATGCTACTAATGGTTGGTGGTGGTCGCCGTAGCTGTAAATGCCATGATGCAGCTTATGCAATAGAACGCATTTAGTGTTTTTTAGTATATGCGTGTGTGTGTGTGTGTTTATTACGACTACAGATCACACTAGAGCTGCATATCGGGCGTTTAGCAATCGTTGTTACAATTCTTCCTATATCTTCAGATAACTCAAAACACAGTCAGCTAATTATGAGTCAACCAAACTAGCTGAAATTTATTTACTTTATAAACGTATACACGTAAGGCGTGTAGCCTATACACTGTCTGAATATACGATGTAATTCATTGGAGGCGTTTGCTTGACTTGCTGTCTGCAGTGAGACAGACACAAACCATTTTTACGGGCCATTAGTCGAGTTAACTTGTGCATTTGCTCCTTTGATTTACATTCTACATTAAATTTTGTGCGTAACATGTGCGTCTTGCAGTACGGTTCATATAGGCCTAGTCTTTGACATCTTCCCGATAGATGTTCGTCGTATATAGCCGCTGCTAGTTCCGCCAGTCACATTAATCATGCATCGCTCGATTCAGTCAGCATCGTCTTTATACTGTCATCATTATCATGTTGACCCCAGCAGTAAATTTACAGCATCTTAGCAATCGTTCGGAATATTAGGCAGTTATGAAATTCACATCATTGATAGTCATGTTAATGAATGAAACTGACGTTACAGATATTAGCAATAAATTTCATTGTCAGGTTCGCCGAAAGCATCAGCAAAAAGTAACAAGGCATCCGAGACATTTACGGAATAAAACGATGTAGCAACTTTTCAGTCTGTTAATATGTAGAAATTGGCTCAGCACGTTATGGCAACAAATTTGCCGTTAGTTAGTCGCGTTAAGTATTCAAGATGTCCACCGTTGTTCTAATCGCTTGGTGCGTCTTGCGGCATGCCATTCCATATTTGAAATATTCCTATAGCGTTGCTATCCGGCAATAAGTAGGGGCCTAAGTAGTTAAGTAGGCCTAAGTAATTTTTAGTCAGTGTGACAAACGCACACGAACACACAACAAACACCTAGGCTGGGAAATGAAACTAGCAGGCTGTGACAGCAGATATTGTAGAAGTGAAGATAACAAAACAGTCTGATGATCTGATTAATCCACTCCCGCGCCAGTCACGTACGGCGCCGTTTTGTTGAAAGATAGGCTAAAGACATCTGGAAGCACTGTGTTAACAAGGCTGTTACAGTACACGTAAAATCAAACACAAAATAGCACAGTATCTTTGCAAATGTTTGTTTTGTTTTACATGTAGCCACGGCCTAAAACGACGCGGCGTTGCGACTGCTGCTATGCTGTCATTGTTGAGAGATGTCACGTCGCTGCTGCCATAGCAACAGTTCGCAGCGACGTCGTTTGTTTATCAGCTATCTGTTGCTATTGTATCAGTTCACTTTAGATTTTTAGTATAAAGTCATTAATTAGCATTAATGTCGACAGACGCTGTCGAGGTAAACAACGAAACAACAGTTATTACTGAAAGCTTAATAAGATTTCACTTTGTAATGTTGTTTCATTTACTCCTTTACGTTGCATATCGTATGTACTGATGTACAGTAGCAGCCACCAAGCCAGTCAGTAATATTGCATTAGTTTAAGAAAAGTAAAGTTAGGTTATATTATAGTGCGCTCTAAAGCTTAGCTTAAAGCTTAGCTTAATCTAGTGCTCTTGACCACCATAACACACCATAATCCACTTAACGGTCACAGATTATAGAGGACACCGTCAAACCCTCTTGCCTGTCCGAGAAATTAATCTCAAAGCATGCACGCCAGTAATCCTGAAACAATTTATTTTGCTCTTCAATCTTCATCTATCTTGACCGACTGGTTACAAATTACAAATAACTAATCACTTGCTATGCGGCCGTCATGTAGTCGGCATTACGCGCCTTGCTCGTCGTTTGTCCTTGTAACTGGTTCATAACTCTAAAACAAACGGGGCGTAGAAAAATCAAAATTGATGTCAACGTTTCGCACAACAGGAGTAGGTAGCTAACGTGCCATTATGCGTGTTCAAAAAGCCAAAGATGCGGCCTTCGAACGTCATAAATCTCAAGAAATGACACATATCTCGCGTAATCACGGCTTGTGCTGTAACAACAGACTGGTGTATAAACCATAAACCTTGTCAGCGGGAGAAGGGAAATTTCGACCCTCCACCATTGCCGCATGTCTGGCGTATATGTGTTACGGATCAAGCACAGACTGCAAATCAGACCTAACCCATTGTCAGACGCAATTGTTGACCGTCAACGCTTGAGACTCGGCAACTGGAGAGACAGCCGCACATTATGTTAGTCGTCGGCGAGTGGGCGTCGATCGCCTGACTGCTAGATCGACTGATCGATCGCCTCGAACGGCAAGCGCTGGATAGAGAGAGCTTAGCCTTCGCTCGTTCATCTCCATATGTGGGAGCAAAGAGAGGTGTTGTGAATGATTCGAACAGAAAAACTGCAATGCCAATATCTATGAAACTGGGCAAGATAAGAGCAAGGTCCTTTCTGTTGGTGCCAAACATTCCGCACTCTGTTTCACTTTATTATTGTATATCGTAAAAAAATTCCACTGCAATAATAAAGTCCACACATGCGTGCAGGTGATGTATGAGATGAACATACGCAATATTTAAGGTTTATGCACGCGTAAAAAATGATACTTATAATTGACTTGTGATCAGTTTCAGAATGAAAATGAAGAAAACTATCTTGTTGATGAAGGGGTTCAATTTTCCGTGCTGGAAGAGAGCTTTAAAGAGGTGGTCTTTGCGTACGATTAGTCTACATTAAATGAATTGCATTTGCATTTTGCAACAATACTTTATTCCAGCCGCGTCGCTAGCCGCAGGCAACTGGAGGGGCACCGGCAACTGGAGGAGGGGCATCCTCCCCTCCGCTCCCCTCCCTGCACCCTCCCCTTAAATAGGAGGG
>Ga0209052_1000242_pt1 | contig 16913 bp, 12 predicted proteins | sample WorMetHEROISLAND_2_FD_187409 | JGI IMG/M metagenome (GOLD analysis project Ga0209052, IMG submission 187409) | Marine gutless worms symbiont microbial communities from Max Planck institute for Marine Microbiology, Germany - Olavius sp. 4 HERON... | ecosystem: Host-associated > Annelida >...
CTATATAATAATAAATAATAATAATAAATAAATTAATTAATTAATTAAGAAATAGTAAGTAAGAAGCGTTTATGAGAGACTCACGGTTGGACGAAGCTCTTGCCAATGGAGAAGTTGGTCGTAGTGCGATAGAGGCTGGACAGATAGAGTGACACTATGATGGCAGGAATTGTCAGTGCCAGACACCAGGCCACGCTGAACCAGAAACCATTCTGTCACACAGACAGACACCGGCACTCCACCATAACGTCACATTATACAAACAATGACTGGCGCTGAGGTCATTAGTACAAATTGTTTTCCCGAAGTTGGAAAATATTACCTGAGGTTGAAGACTGGGGGTAACATTTCCCAACTTGGGGAAAACAATTTTCACTACTGACTGATAACGCCAGTTGCCATTTGTTCTGTTATACCTCATAGTAAAAAGGCACAGGCGGACTTAATCATATTCTTTGATCACTTCAAAACAAGCAAACCACTGACGTAATGTATCGTATGCGGAATAAAAGATCCGCCTATTATTCGGATTGATCCGAGTTAATTAAATATCATTTGGCAACAAAAATGCATTTGAGTGTGATTGGGACTAATTCTAAAATTATGAATCTATCTATTTCATCTAAATTATTTCGTATTTCAATGTGTGAAATGCGTATAATGAAAAAAAATTGTGATTTAGATGTCAGTCCATTGGTTCGAACTGTTGTTTAGAAATATCAATGCATTTAAGTGAACGTTATGTGACGTGATTTGGACAGATCGCATCCATGTATTTTGCGCTGAAGTATAACAACAGCAATTACACACAGTTTCAGTACTGTATAATATTCCACTTTGCATATCTAGACTGTGACACAAAAAAACCAGACCCCTGTTACAATCCTGGTTCAACATCTACAAATTCTGATACAAAGAATCGTCACTAATCGGAATTAAATAGCACTTGCCAGTCACTGAGGCACTTTATGAGAAAAGTGTATGAATGAGAAATGCGAGAATAGAGAATAGGTGGAATCGCTTGCCCAGCAAGAGACTGAGAGATGCTTGTACAGCTAACAAGTAAAATGTTGTGTACTTACAAAAGGACTGAGGAATGTATCGCAGACCGTCAACGTTGCTGAATGCACAGCGTCAAACAGCGGCTGGCATCGACCGATTCCATTCTTCACCTGAACCCAACATACAATTATGTATTACCACTTGCACTACCACTACAACAGGGTTGGCCGAATTAAACTGTACAATTTTTGACAGTCGGTAAGAGACTTGCAGATGACGTCCCAGCAAACCAGATCCTTCAGATCTGTTGCGAAGCTCAAGATGGTGTCCAGCCGTCTCCTGACTGGAGGCGTGCTCGAGGTCGACCTCCCACCACCTGGACTCATCAGATTTGCCGGAACACGGGAATTCCGGTGACCGACGCTCTGGAGCTGGCAGAAGACAAATCGTTCCAGCGACATATTGCAACGGCGGGATGCTACGGCTGAAGACTTTGCGCCATGATGATGCGATGATGATGGTAGCTTTTTGTAGAGATGAGATGGATATGTCGTAATAACGTCATTTTTTGTTGCAAAAACAGTGCGGAATAAGACTGGCTACAAATTAGTAATTAATGTTAAGGCTGTGTCAGGTTCTGAACCCAATGAACAACTAGAGCTCTCAAACCTCTGGCGAGAATGGTGCTGCCACCTGGCAGCGATCACAAGAGACCCAATACAGCTGCTCTATATATACAATACATAGGACGAGTCGGGATTTAAGAACCGTGCATTCAGATCATGAACCGGATCACTGTCAAAATCTGAGTGTTTGGTCTTTCCGTAAAGTGTCACTAAAATTTGTTCGCAACTTGCCGAGATAGACTGTAAATTGTCAATACACACACATCATCATCATCATCATCATCATCATCATCATCATCATCATCATCATCATCATCATCATCACCGGGATAAGATTAACGTGGTATAAGTGCAAAAGCACTACAAGACCACGTCACAATACATGGGGTTAAAACACACCAAGAACTAAGAAATAAAAACCCAGAAAATAAAATGACAAAACAATAAGCGGATTATCCAGTAGTCTCGTGTTGACGTTGTCATAAGATCGACAAAATAAAAATGTTTTCAGTTCCACACCACTTCGTAATGATAGAAGATCCTGCACAATGATCCAGAGTCCACAAAAACCTCTGGATCGGCACCGAAATCTAATTAATTCCAACGCCTCCACAAAATTCAAACTCCATTCATAACTTTCCATATAATGAAGCCAACAAATAAACATACAGACAGACAAACAAAGACAGATAATGTCTTCACTGGAGGTAATCAATGAAAGAAGAATCACAGATTAAACAGGTTCTTCATCAAGGTAGAGAGGTGAACTCACAAAATTCAACAGCTCAGTGACTGTGACTAAACTTCCGTTGAACACTTCAGCCGCAAAGCCACGAACATACTGAACACATCACCAACCATTACGTTACGTGAGTGAGTGAGTAGTTTCTTAACGGCACATCAGTACAAAATAGGCCATTCAGTGCCATAAATGGTTAAAAGCATTTAATAAATGTTATAAAAGAAAAGATAAAAACTTATGTTACACACTGACTGTCAAACCAGCGGATATACCACCGATTTTAGTTCATACATACGACTACGATAGCATGATGAGATACAGGAACTGTCCATTGGACATGTGGAGTATTCTACACCGTTATTGCAAATTTTCCGCAGAGTGTACGACTGAAAGAGTTTTAAAAATCCGTCAATATTTGGCGATGATATGCACAAAAGTTGGGTGGCAGATTTTTATGGTCTACTCTATGGTGGATGTAGTGAGAGCACTGATTTCCTGCAGGGCGACAGAATCAGTCTTGACTTAAACACACATCTATAGATACAGAACTTCATGTAAAACCCATCTCAAAGCCACAAAGCGTCACCTGCCATATGGGATCTCACAGAATCGCCTGCCACCTGACACGGGTGAACACGCCCCACCTTAAACCCAGCCAAACAAGCCAGTACTTGACTCACCTACCCTACAAGGCTGAGTTCACCTGGGTGGTTGGTTATATACTGAGATGGTTTACATGTCCACAGACAGTCACCCATCCAAGTAGTAACCGGGCTCGGCGTACAGCAACTTGATTGATGGAGACCAACGCATTAAGCACTACACCAAGTTGCCATGTGCTACATATACTATTAAATCACACTCAGTTCAGTTCGGTTCAGTTCAGTACGATAGTTTATGTTCACCCAATTCTGATAGCAAGTAGCTATCACGAACGTGCTAGTTCACGCCATAGGCCCTGCTAAATAGTTCAGTTTCAGATGGCGACAGAAGCAGGATGATGATGACTCAGCTCGCACTGGTCGTACTGTGTTTTCGCAACTTTCGGCTGCAGTCGTGCGTCATAAAGCAAACGACGGTGTAGTCCATGCGATAGGAGCGTCGTTTAAGTAGGATACTGCACTGTCTGCAGTGGTATAAGCTTGTACTGCGTACTCGCTTATCCACTGCAGCAGTGCAGTATCTAGTACTTAGACCACAGGCAAAGTTGTCATCACCTGCTGAATGATTCTTGTTCCATTGGCACGGACGTCAGCCTCGGTTCTATTGAGAGCGACCATCAGATTATACGTGTGGTTAGCAAAGCCCTGCACGACCATCACAGTTACGATGACAGAGACAGGTGTAAAAACTATCCCTCCCACAGGTAGACAGGTAAAAACCAATCACAGGTGAGACCAGGGTGACCACTCTGCCTCACTGTGAAATACCCTGATATTTCCATGACACGCTGTACCATGTTCGGCCTACTCGTGACATACACACTAACAAACATAACAGTACTTACAGTGTCATGACGTTATGCATCAACAATGCACCATTGAAAAATACTACGTTACTACTGTGATAATAAACACCGGTAAGCAAGTAACACAAGAAGCCCGGCTGTCACCAGGATAGCCGACCATACTGGCTGGCAACATGTATTTGGGGGTAGGGACCCCTATTTCAGAAAAACAGGTGTCCGTAGGGGGTCTGCGATGGTACCGTTGGATAGGGCATTGGTAAGTTCCTATAGGCTGACAATAGTAACCATGCCGCTAACTGAAGTTGTTTGGCCGCAATTCGCAATGCAAGTATTTGGGGTGCACTTAGTACCCCTGTTTGGGAGAAATGGGGGTCTGAACTGGTACCACAGGGTAGAGACAGATAACAGGTTTACTTACACTAAAGCCATAGAGGTACGTTCACTTGAAAATAACGTACTAAGAACCAAAAGTTGCATTAGTACGGTCGACTAAAAAACCACTCAAAAGTGTCCAAGTGTAACGTCAGTCACTGCGCGGGCACTTTACAAAACTAGGGGTGGGATACGAAATGTGAAACAGATGAGGTGTCAGACGGGACCGGAAGACAGTCACGGAGGGTGTGAAGGTGACGTGTTCAGGCAGACTGTTCCAGACACGAGCAGCAGCGCCTGGAAAAGCCGGTCGCCGACGGTGGACACTTGAGTGCGGCTGATGATCAGTGATGAAGAAAGTCTGCCTTTTTTGTCCATGGCGAACCTTGTGAGACCAGAGTACGATTTTAATAACAGCAATAACTGTCCCAGACATAAAGTTAACACTAAACAGTTCTCCAGAATAAAATTTTTCCCTGACATTCCCCAAACTCTTGGTCAATTCTCTGACTTCCACGACAGCTTTCAAATTCCCCAACTACGAAGTACACATGAAACAGATACAAACCAATCACAACTTAGAATGGCAACAACCAGTAGAGATAAAAACAACTCACAGTACGGTAGATCTATGTACACACGATGCTATAAATAAACTGACAACATCCAACATCAGACGTCATATATGACATATCATAAGGTGCAGAAAGAGTGTAGCAAAGTAAACGCATAAATTACGTAGAAATGAAGAACTTACCACATCGTTTTCGTCAGGGTAAACATGATGTCGCAGACTTAGCACGACGTCACGAAGGCTTTGCTAAACACACAATAATAGACATTCTTTGCTAAACACACAGTCACGTTATAGGAAACGATTTAAAATAAGCACGGTTCAGCTGCTTTAATTTTTTTTTACTAAAAATCTGCCAGTTAATAATTATCATTATCCATCCCTCTACGAGCTCCTAACTCGAACGCAAAAAGGCATAGAAAAACCAAAACTGTTGGGAACAAACCACAGGGCCGGAGTAAGCAATGTGCTAATTTTTAGCTTATATTGTAGTGTAAGTGTTGAACTTACAGAGATGTGCTGGATGCGAGGTATGTCATGGTCAACTACATGCTGCAGTTTCTCAATCTCATCATTCAGCTGCTGACGTCGTTGCGGATCACCATTCTGTCAATACAGAACACCACCACAGTGCAAACAATAAACTACGCCTTCGCGGATCGCTATCCTGCCAATCGAGACCACGACGTCACTAACAAGTTGAGTGAGTGAGTGAGTGAGTGAGTGAGTAGTTTTACGTCCTGCTCATTTCAGGTACCGTCAGTCCAGGCAATCACTGGCACTGCTACTGACAACTAAAATCAACAGCAGAAAGTCAAACAGAATAAACTAAAAACCCACAGAACAATAACAAACTACCTAAATATACACACATAGCCATAATATTAAGAAACAAAATTTCACATACACACAGCCTAACTAACAATACGGTACTAGACTAAAAACTGGGTTTCTACCGATCCGACGAGGAAACGGATCGGGCCAATTCTACAGTTCGTGGGACCCGCTCACAAACAACAAACTACATCTTTCAGTTTACACCGACCGACCTGATGAGCTGTGTCAATTCTATCAAGGCAATACTCAAACCGTTAAGGACCAGTATCTCATTCCTTTACATAACTGTAACCACCAGTTAACATTCATTCATTACTTAGTAACGACAACTGTTACTGGACGACGCTGATCACGTGGTTATGTAAGACAAGCCACTCAGCGCAGGCACAGACATCATGAATATTGATGAGCTAGGTTGACCGACTGGTTAAGAACCACAAACCGGTCCTGAATGCACAGAACCACGTAACGGTTAACAGAACATCTAGCAACTCGTAACTGAGAGCCAGAAGTGATGACAATCAAACAAATAATGAGAAACGACGAACCGGCAAGTTATTGGAGAAATGCTTGAGACGAGATAGAACGGATGACATGTTGACAGTGAGAACACTTGATGACAACTGCACCACCACAATCTCAACATTATGTCACGATCAGTCACTGTCTACAGGAACTAACTGATAACAATGCTACAATACTACTACACTGTGTTCAGTGTTCAATGAATGGCATTATTAAGCTAGTACTCGGTTGTTTCGCAGTTCTAATTCCGACAGATAACAGGTTTACTTATATACTGAAGTCACAGAGGTGCATTCACTAAAGAAATAACGTATTAACAACCAAGTTGCACATTTACGCAAACTCTCATTATACTGCACAAAAATTCTTCTGTCTGTAGCAAATTTTCTCCTTAATAATCGCAGAAAATTTCGTACAAAGCTATTACGCCATTTCAAAGATAGCGAAGTTTATGTAGAGGGTGTTTTCTATTGCCACACGCAGAGGAGAGACCGGGCAGAGTGGAGACAGACCATGACGTCCAGTGTCGTGAAGTTGATTCTGTCAATGCCGGCGTGCACAAGTCGACTCAACAGACTGTGTATTTCCGGCGTCACCAACTCCACGTCATCCGTGACACTCGAGTTTAGTTGTGATATCAACGACATCAGATCCGCCCACAACTCTGTCTTCTGTAACATCACACAACGTCCGCCCATTATATTATTAATTATTATTATTAATCTAACAGTAAACAACAGTTGCGTCATGGCAGGCAGGGCAGAGTGGCAATTCAAGCCCCCCCCCTAAATTTTAGCCTGTCAGAAAAGTTTCTCCTTGTCCGCAAATTTTCGTCCAAAAATACGAAAAACTGTGGGGGCTGAAAATCCCCGATTTTGGGGAATTTAGGCGAGACATTGGAATTCTGAGCACCCATAATCTCCTCTGTCAGAAATTTGCAGCAGTCTGTTGGAAAAATGCAACTTCCTGTCTCCTCATACTTTTTCAGCCCACGACGCTGCTGGTAAACAGTTAGTTTAATGAATGTTGGTCAGACGCCAACTCAGAACAGCACATGCGTGAGAACGTCACGGAACCATTACATCACAAGACTACAAGTGAGTGAGTAGGTAAGTAAGTAAATAGGCAGGTATCCTTGTAACAAAAACAAATGATAACTTGCAACCAATGACGGGCAGAAACATTCACACTAAGAACTACACATTCAGAAATAAGTAAGAATGAAATTATATTGCGCCTTAACTTTAAAAAAATCTTAAACACACTTGGCGTCCTAGTAAAATAGAAGTACAAGAAATCTGAGCTAATGCTCATGAGACGCGCGACAGCATCAGCTGAATTTCGTACGCAGGTTGTCTTGGTCTATCTCCAGTATATTTCAGCGAAAATTCACTCTAAGTATGCGTCGCAGCCTAAAATAGCAAAAAAATGCACTTAAAGCCCATATTTTGGGGGCTCAAGGTCGTTCAAGGTCAGCAATGCTGGTACGCCCGGAAAGCTCAGCAGCAGTGCTTGTTACGATAAGCAGCAAGTCTGTGTCTATCTGCCACCGTTCTCTTGCTAGATTGGACGACAGTAGCAGAAACCGTGCGTTTTGAAGGGGGTACCCAAATTTGATGCATTTGTATGGAGGACTCGTTAAACCTAGGGGGTCGAACCTTACACCGTTGACATCTACGTTTAATGCCGAACATTTCATATGCAGGTTGTCCTGGTCTATCTTGAATGGTTTCGGCGCAATTCACTCTTAAAATGTGCATTGCAGCTAAAAATCGCTAAAAATTCACTAAACACCCTATTTTGGGGGGTTCAAGGTCATCGATGTTGGTACCACTGGAAAGCTTGTCAGCTTGATATGATATGATATGATATGTCAGCTTATGATAAGCAGCAAGTCTGTGTCTAACTGCAACCGTTTTCAGGCCAGATGAGCCAATAGTGGTAAAATAACGATTTGTAAGGGGGGTGTACTCCTCTTTTATGCCCTCGTTTGAGGGGAATCTCCTCACCCAGTGGCAGCAAATTACCTCATAAGAAACTAGAGACTCTAAGCTATCATATGGTGAAGACCCGGAGTCTCTATCTCACCTGGCCTTGAATCCATACCAGGTCGTGACGTACAGACGGACAGGCAGAATCGCCATAGCTAATACGCGTTCTCAGCAGTACCTGCCGGTACAGCTGTCGCACGTAAAAATGTCTGAGATGGCAATAAAGAGACAGATGATGGTTAATTTACCAGCTGATCGGTCTGTTTGGTGAGGTTGAGCCTATTGTCAAGATTCAAAGCCGTATACAAACCGGCATTCTTCTCACAATGACTACAAACACAGACACAGGCATACTGTTAACTAGAATTGCATATGTCGGTCGGCACAATGCCACACGTTATGCGGCTATCTTCCAACATTTAACCTCATGAGCTGACAGTCAGAACACCAGTTACTCCTGCCCAAGTACCTTTCTGTGTGTCTGCTTTAAGATCACATACAATTTTTTTGTCTCTGACAATGTAAGATGCAGTGATAATCACACAGCGTCACCTTAAACGCCTTCATTTTCACTCTACACTACGTTACACGTCAACTCAGCCTGGCCATCCCTCCGTGGGCAGGTGCCACGAGTATCAGTGAAAGCTGCGGTGTAAACAAGCAGACTTCACGATGCATTAGCCCCGTATCCATGGTCTCGCAGTGTAAGCTGGTGTCTAGCTGATGGCTAAGGAAACGGAGATCGGCGCCGACCTATGGACCTTGCAGCTTGGGAATGACTTTACGTTTTTCTATTTTCACTACGTTACATGACACATAATACAGAGTGACTAAAAAACTATTGCCAGTAATGTCTGGACACTGGAGTAGAATATGCTGATCACTGACAGTAATACATCATATTACAGAATCCCGGTGCAGCGGGAATTGATGCTAATTTCACAGAAACTCCGGAATGTGATAAGTAAACGACTGTCAGTCAAAGCTGTAGTGGTTTACACGTTGGCCTTGATCAGGGAAGTTACTACTTGGATTGGTGACTGTCTGCGGACAGGTAAACCATCTCGGCATATAACCAACCATCAAGGTCAACTCAGCCTTCAGTCCCTCTGGGGCAGGTAAATCGAGTACCGGCTGCTTCGCTCTGTGATCCCATATGGCAGGTGATGCACCATAGCTCTGAGATCGGTTCCCATGAAGAGCTATATTCGTTAACCTTCAAAGTGTCCAGTTAATACTCACGCTGTAATGCTGGCATATGACAAGTTTAGTTCTTTCGTGTCTTCGGACATTTCCAACAACCAATCAGCAACCTGTATCAACACACCACAACCAATCAGCAGCTCTCTAACAACTGTGCATTGCACAGCCAATCAGAAACGTTTACATTGCAACTACACCATGCAGTGAAAATATGACAAACAGTAAGTTAATGCATTCTACTTGTTCAGAAGCAGTTATCTGCTGTTCAAACTATACAACATGTACAAGGTGGCACAAAATAAAAGTACAAAAATTTCATTTTCATTCCACGAAATGTATTAAGCTTTAGCCCATCATTGGTGAAATACAAACACAAACCATAGCTGAGCAAATACCTACATAAAGCATGTAGGTTCACCATTTTATGCACCACCCTGTAAACTAGAACCATGCCAGCCCTGTAAAAAGCAAAAAAATGAAGTCCGGTTGATATAGCGCTGCTTACATAAGTCAGACTCGTAACCGGAAGCACCTTACAATGTCGAAAGTGGCAGCTGATTGGCATGAGCTAATGACACCGTGGAACATTATGCGGTCATGAGCTGACCTGAGCACAACGTAGGTTAACAACTTGCTCAAAGAAGATTGCTTGCAAATGACTTGTGGTGAGATTCAAACCACAACGTAAAAGTTACGAGTCTGATACTAACCACTAGACCACATGCACCAACAGAGCCACTTGCCCAGAGCTGCTACTTGGTAGCGGACTGGCCGGGAGTCGAACTCGCGACGTTTAGATCACGAATCAAATGCCCTAACCACTGAGCCACCAAGCCACCTGACAGTGCCGACATATTATGCGGCTATCCCGAAACCTTCAAGCTGAATATTGGCATACCAGTTACCCTTCAGCAATGTTAACACCAATTTTGGTTTCTATACGCCATTTCGTTTTCGATTTAGGAGCCCGTATGGAACAGATGGATAGACAGATGGGTAGAGGGTATTGCAGCTCATTAGAACGGCTGCACAACAAGCATCCTACAGAACACAGAGTACTAGCAGAACAGTAATCACTAACCCTGGCCACACTGCTTGTCGGCTCACTATGCACAAGTGGATGACAAATCTCGGTGTAAGTGGCGCCGCCGGTGACGAACAAGACAACTACAGCGATCATTAGCAACCAGCTGAATAGAAACACCAACGACACGCCGCTGAAACATACCACACATCACACAACCAATCAAACAACGTTCCACCACTATCATCATCAACTATTTACCCAAAACCGGCATGACAAATAGAACAGTAAATTAAACAGTAAGGCCGGACGATAAGGCAGCAACAAAGTTGCACTGAAAACTGCCCGTAAAATCTAAGCACAAAACTAAGCCTAACTTGACAGAGAAACAACTAAACCTTAATAGGGCAAAATGTGGGAAGTCCAAACTATTTATCTGCTGAATAAAGCACACAAGTTACAAGAAATCGGTATCGACAGGAAGATTGTCCCAAACACTGACAACACATTCACTAAAAAATGAAGAACGACCAGTGCAGCCAGAATGCTGTTTATATATTTTGTGGGGTGACCCCGAGTAATGTGTGTGGACCTCCTTACCAATGAATCCTGGCCGTCATCATCATCAACCAGATTTGTTACAGCTTCCCTTCCAGCAACCAGGCTATGCAGTATACAGCAAAAATGGTGTTAAAACAAACTGCAAAGAAATGTAATGTGTTGGAGGACAGCCTGAAGCCTGGTTAAAAATTTCGGTGAGAAATCCGGTTCCATTTAAATCACAGTTATCCAGAGGATAAACCGAGTTGCTAAAATGCCAAAACTTAACCCGACGATAAAGTCCGGAAATATCCTCTAATCTTGGAATAACCATTCCGAGGTTTATCCTTAGTTTCAAGAAAAACCGAGCCCAAGTAAGTCTAAGCAAGTACGTTGAGACGTACATGAGTAGCAGGCAAGCGCCAGTGCCGCGATTACACAGTCGTGCGTCTTCACCGGCCGTCTCACCACAGGCTCCGAAGCACAGACCAAAGTACATGAACGCCACCATCAACAGCAACACACAGCTCAGTGCTATGCCGGCGTAATACCTGCAGCACACACCCACAAGTCTTTCTCAATCACTGACTGATATACCGGAGATTGTAAGTACTTACTAAGTACGTGAGATGTACATGAACAGCAGGCATCTCATTCTTAAACAACATGTCGGCGCCGAGTTTTCGTACTGAATTTCGGTACCGAATTTGCATGACAGACAGTCCAGAAGTCAGCGCCAGTTTTCCGAAGTCGACTTTTGGCGCCGATTTCTGGACTGTGTGTCATCGCCATAAGCGATCTCGGTCATAATCTTGGTCTTGTTTTCATCACTGATTTGCTGAGAGATATTTCATTCTTAAACAATATTCACACAAGCATATTACAGACATACACTGCTGTAGTGTCCTGAGCTCTCTGGTCTAAATCACAAATTTTAATGTAACATTAAATACGGACAAACCGAGGAAGACAAGAATTAAAAGCTGGCACAAAAAACTAAGTAAGTAAAACTTGGATTCATATTGCACATACTGTGTTAAAAACTCTAATAAACATTAGATCATAATTGTAATAACTGTAACGAAAACTCATACCATACCGATAATTGCCGTAAGTGTCCACCTTCTCTCTGCCTGTTGACTGTAGAAACGTCACTGCATCAGACACGTTCACCTGATTAACATTTCACACCAACACACAACAGCTCACTGCATCACACTGCATCACTGTGCAACCAGTTGCTGCAACTGGTTGTTGCAACATTTCACACAAACATACGACAGCCCACTAATAGCTAAATACACCACAGTGCAACTTTCACTGCAACTAGTTGCTGCAATTGTCTCTCATAACCATTTCGACACAAATACAGTCTCTGCAACCAGTTGCTAACAACAGTTTCATCAACAGTCATGCCGTATGTTCAGTATACAACGCTGTGGCAATGACTGCAGGTAAATCCAGCTTTTGCCTGGTTCCAATGGAAGAAACTTTGGGATTGCTGCAGCACACCTCTACAAACTTGGCAACGGATCTCCATTGAGAACTATCTACAGTAAACCATAGCATGCAATAGTGACAGAAAGACAAGCAAATAATATTATACAAGTATGCATCAAGCATACAACATAATACAACGAAGACCTGACCAATTCAGGTCCGTGTATCGATAAATAAGTAAAAAATGAGCAGTCACGGACAGCATGGTGTGACTGTACAGATTACTTACTTACTTCGTTCTTTAACTAATACAACAGAAAACTACCACACACCGAGTGAATTGCATCAACAGCCGAGTTGATTATCCTCTGAGCATGTACAATAAGTTCATCCCCAGCTTCATTCACAGCTGCACAGAACACACTGCTGTCACAACTTATTATCCACAAGCAGAGTACCAGAAAACAATGACAAACAATACTAACAGATTCTAAGCTATCTAAATAGTCTGCATTCACTGACGACATTACTGTTTAAGAATACATCTAGTCTAAACTAATAAGCAGTTTTGCATTTATTATAATTACTATAACAAACATCTGCAAATGCATTATACACAGCTACAGCACTACAGTACACTCCACTAGTGACCAGCTTATGGCTTAATTAAAATTTTACTAGGCAAAACAGTTAATTACAGTTCATTCTCGGGCAGCCAGAATTCCCCAGAATTTACTTTTAGGCAGTGGCCTAATGTGGAATAACTCTGGCAAATGGACCAGCAAAAAACCAAAAGTGTGTGGGATAGTTCATTCTTAAACAATATCTATGCAACAGACATACACTGCTGTACTCTGTCCTGAGCTTTCTGGTTTCTAGTCTAAATCATAAATTCAAACGTAACACTATCATGAACCAAAAAAAATAACAATTAAAAGATGGTAAAATAAACCAAGCTCTCACTAAAATGCTTCATGCAAGCCATGCAAATTAACATTCAATCCGTTAATGCCATGAAAAATACAGAAGCACCGTTAATAATTTAATTCCATGTTAGAGATATTAGCACAAACTGTACAAGCTATTATGTCAGCAATAGTCACAGCTAATACGATCTGCAATGCAGGTAATAGCACGCATGCGCCACAACAAAGTGACAGCAAAGCATTACAAACCAGTTAAGAGCCCACATAGGACAGACAGACAGACAGACGGATGGACAAGCAAGACCCATAACGCGGCCTATGAGGAAGACTGTCATAGTAAAACTGTAACTGACAAATCAAGTATCCTAAAACCAGCATAACTGTCAACAGTCACTCATCATAAACAGTACAAGTCTGGACAAGGGAAGGGAGGAGGTAGTCGTGGTGGTGGTAGGTGGCTCCATACCCTAACCTAGTCAGGCACGGGGGCGGGGCTCCAAACACATTTGTCTTACTTTCTTCATACAGCTACTTCTATAATTTGGCCATCACTGTAGAATGACACACTCTGAGCTCAGATATTAAAGCCTGAAACCACAAAGTTAAGGATTAAACTGTTCCGAGTATGATCGAGAGCAGGTATTTAGAGACGATACTTTCAACCACGCTTCGGCGGGGCTGGTACTAACAACTAACAGCACAGTAATGACGAGATAAGATTCACATTTCATTATCCCGTACAACACCAAACGCCATGCAGCCAGCAGAGAACCAGCTTCTCGGGACATATTTAGTAACAGTTACCGCATGCATATTATATATTCTATACACATGCAGGGTAATGTAATTATCGGTCAACTAAGCATGCAGCAATCAATTAATGTTAGTAACCCAACACCACAAATAGCATCATCATCATTATCATCATCATCAGCGTCTTACCCTTCTTAGCTTCTGCTATATGACCTATAACCAGACAGCAGAATATCAGACTTCATCACAAATAACTCAAATATTATCTTAAAATAAATTAGAATAAACTCGGAAATCAATAACAAATTGTGTGCAAATAAACTTTCTGTTGCACTACAGTGAGCAGTGAGCATAATAAAGTGCAAGATGTGTGCAAATGAAAAAAAACTTTAAAATAAAACAGCAGAATGAAACAAATTACTAAAAATTAAAACCAAGCTGATAGAATATCAGCTGTTACAGTGAATGACTCAACGAGTGTGTAAACTATACAATAAATAAATAAATAAATATTGTATAATGTGCAAGTTATATGCCACTCTGCAGCTGCTACATATTCAAGTATAGCAGATTGCTGACCGTTAATTTCTTCTACAACTTGATGAAAAATTTCATCGCTGATGTTTGAGAAATCTTCACGCACCTGAAAATAAACAACAACTACAGGGTGTGGCAAGAAAAACACGTCACCAAACCTTTGTCCATATCTTCACCATGTGATAACCGATTTTCAAAATTCTTTCCCTGGCAGCCTCGGCATAAAATCACCAACAAAACTGCCGTTAAAGCTTCCACCGCATCTTAAATGCATTGCTGCACTACCTTGTGAAATATAAATTTTCTACCGAAGCACAGCAATGGCAAACTAAGCGCACATAAACTGAAGAAAATGTCATCATGGTAGATGAGCTGGTAATATGCCAGCAAGACCAGCTACAAACTCATCGTTCACACAAACTGGTGTCGTATGGATAATTTTTTCACCGCGATCTTGGTTTGAAGTGTTGTCTGTCCCTTGTGTCTGCACATGTTTCAGTTCTCATTGTTTAGCAGTAGCCGCTCCCACCATCTGGAATACCTTCCTTTGGACATTCACAATTGCGTTTTCATATGCTCTTTTGGATGTCAACTCAAAACTTTTTCTATAAACAAGCGTTTTGGCCATCTTAGTGCCCAGCCCCACCACTCATGCCTCAGATTCGGTGAGTTTCTCATCGACATTGTGCTGTGTTCTATATAAATTTACTTACTTACTTTAATATGCAAATCATACCACTGAATTGAAATATTATCCCTTCCAAACCAGTTCACAGAATCAGGCAGAACAAGCTGCAACTGACAGAAACACTCACGTATACAAGGATCAAAATCACAAATTACAATGCTGTTTGTTTACTTACTTTTCTGAGTTTAGCTTTCAGTTCTTCATCAATGACGTGCTGCACGTGACCCAGCTGTGACGTCACGTTGTCAAACTGCCAACAAGTCAGTAACAAACATCGCTAAACCCTACTCACTATAATATTCGCTACAGTTCTCACGCAAGGAGGCAACAAATGACGATGGAGTGGTCGAAAGCGGTCAATTTTCAATACCTTTAGTTGCCATATCTTCCAAACCTTATAAAAATTATGCCAAAGTTATAGTAAAAGCTTACAACAGAAATATTCAGCATGACTCTAGTTTGCATCTGTATACTTTTTACACAGACAACTGAAGAAAAGACACGTCAAACTACCATGGGTGCTATCCTTGTAAACTCTCGCGGATCCGTTGTCATGTAGGTTTGCTAAAAATCCCACACGTAACGTATAACTAAACTCAAAAAGTCAAATTCCTGTTAGTAGCATTATGACGAGACGAAAGCACGAAGCTGACGCTGTGTTCTCTGCGCAATAGCTGAGCTTCTTGTTGAGTTTAGTTTGAGTTTATACGTTACATGTAAGACTTTTAGCAAACCTGTATGGCAATGGATGCACACGAGTCTACAAGCATAGCACACACTGGCGTCAGCTGAGGGGTCTAATCAACTTACTACCAGGCACGTAGGCAGGGGGGTCCCCCCCCGCTTGAATTTCATTCGACTTGTCTTCCAACTAGGCCAGCAATCAGCTGGTTGTGGAGAACAAGAACAGAGATCTTAATCTCCCACGTGTGAACCAAAAGTGCAGTCTCCAAGAAACTTTCGGACTTTGGCCTACTGTCAATTTTGGATGTTATTTGAACTTTTGGTATTTTTTGAAAAATTGTTAAAATTTAAAATCAAACTTATTCTTATTGGATAATACATTGGAATCGGCAAAGTGAAAAACAAGATGGCAATGTGAATTTCTTATAATGTGAAGTATTGTATAGAATTAATCAATTGAATTTTTGCACCCTTTAAAAAATTTAAGTCTGGCTACGTGCCTGCTAAGTTACTACTATTACTACTACAACGAGCAGTGAGAGCAATCACCTTCAAGTGGTCGAGCACAATGTGCGCTACTACTACTACTACTACTACTACTACTACTACTACTACTACAACGAGCAGTGAGAGCAATCACCTTCAAGTGGTCGAGCGCAATGTGCGCTGTCTCAATCTGTCGACTCACATTGGAACACTGCGACTGTGACGAAGGCTCCAGCACTTGCTGACACTGGAGCAGACGCAGAGCATTCTGCCGGGATTCGGTCAAACTGTGGTTTAGTTGCATCAACTCGGTCTGTAGTAGTCGTGTATAGTTGTCCACCGTACGCAGCTCAGCGCTTATACCATCCAGACCTAGTACACAGACATTCTACTACATTACTGCTGCTGCTGCTGCTGGCTGCTGCTGCTGCTGCTGCTGCCTACTACTACTACTACTACTACTACTACTACTCAAAGTATGGTAGTCAGTAGCCG
>Ga0209052_1000243_pt1 | contig 16649 bp, 12 predicted proteins | sample WorMetHEROISLAND_2_FD_187409 | JGI IMG/M metagenome (GOLD analysis project Ga0209052, IMG submission 187409) | Marine gutless worms symbiont microbial communities from Max Planck institute for Marine Microbiology, Germany - Olavius sp. 4 HERON... | ecosystem: Host-associated > Annelida >...
TTTTTCGTGGTTTTTAATGGTGACTCTCGTCTCGCTTTGTAATTCTTTTTTACTTTTATTTCATTTTATTTTCTGGTTGTCTTTGCTATGTGTATGTTTGTATGTCTGTCTATCTACTGTCATTGCTGCCCAAGTGGCCACTGGCCAATAAAGATATATATATATATATTAAAGGAATTGAACTGATTCTATGCACTGGTAGGTGATGCCACAGATTTAACTCTGGTGACATTGTGCACCTTATAAATATCTATGTTGCTATTTTCTCATTTACTGCATATTTTTTAACACTGGATTACTGTATTGTTGTGTGTAGGCAATAATGCCTATTATGAATCGATTCGCGGAAATAGAAACGTGTGTTGAGGTTCGTATTTTAATTCGCTTATCTTTTAATTATGCCGGTAAACAGATTTGGGCTCTAAAATTACTGATGTGGTGTAACCCGAGGGTTGTTAGGTGCCGCTTTCAGTATGTGAATAGAAACTGATTCTGACCACATTTTGCACACACACCCACCCACACAGTCACACACATAGCTTTGCAAACACAACTGCACATTGACTGTGTTCAAAAGGGTTGAGATTTTGTGCACTAGTGCTTCGTAGACTGCACATGTCTGCAGCATGTCTGAGAGGAGAAGAGGGGAGGGGAGGGGAGGGGAGGGTCTAGTCTAGTTATCAGGAAAACACGCAAGACAGTGAAGGCATGGTGAGAATGTGTAAAACATTATATCATTATAACCTGTACAGTGTACAGTATGTCTGTCGAAAAGATGCATGCTTCTGCATGGGGAGTAGTGCCATGAACTGTTGGTGAAGGAACTGTCAAGAAAATGCCTGGACATTTTACAGTGTCTGTCTAGAGAGAAGTTAACCAGGTTCTCGCAGAAGGCTTTTAGCTCTTCACTGCAGTTGATAATTCACTTTTGTCTATACCCTTAGCCTAGAATATATAGATCGGTTATGAATGTACAAAACTTTTGATGTTATGGTGATTATATTATATAACGGTATATTTTTATGTGTCTGCTGTAATAGTGTTCAGCAAAGACTCTGAAGAATATTAGTGAAGTTTTCTACTATGCACAGAAAGCCGTACTTCACCCGACAGCACCTTTGTATTTGCCGGAAGAAAAGGAACTCACTCTTAGATGCAAACTGGCACTCAAGTGGATATTTAAGGTATGTTGTAGTTAAGCTGCTGATGTTAAATGCACCGTAGAACTGTGCAGACAATACGGTACCATGCTCTGAGTTCAATGCACAGTTGAGAGCCTAAAAGTGAGTCTCAAGTCTACTGTTGACTGTTTGTGGTGCTTACCCTGAGAGCACAGGACCAAATAACGACCGAATAGGCCTCTTTATGGGTCTTTCCCCATCCGTCTGTCTGTCTGTCTCATACAAACTCCTAATTCAAAAACAAAAAGGCATAGAAAAACCAGAATTGGTGAGAAATTTCCCCAGGACAAAAGTAACTGGTATGGCAGTTTTCAGTTTAAAAGGTCAAATTATTAATTACGGTCAGCAAATGCCAAAACTTCAAAAAAAATTTATGTATATTTGCTCTGGGTGCTAGTAGCCTGCTTGCTTGGTCCACGGAATTCTCCATGCTTTCCTGTGAACTTCTTCTCAGAAGCCCCCATGCATAGAATGATTTTTGCTGTTTTTATTGTGCTTTTGAAATTTACATTTATGTTAAATATTGATGTCTCTGTTGTAGATATGTGATCAGGATAATGATGGAATCATGAACGATCGTGAAATCTATCAGTTTCAGGTAAGTTTCCCAGGATGCTGTGTTGTAACTTGCAAGTTGCAACCCATTTTGTTTGTCTGTTTATCCATGCAGTATGTCTCTTGTCGTGTGCTAGCAAGATAAATGGATGCCCGGTAATAATGTTGACAATTATTGAGAATGAAGATGTGTCATGTCGCTATAAATGTCATCGCCGGCTAAACATTAGTGTTAATTATTACCCAGTCATTATTAATGTTACTGATGTTGGTCGTTGTGTTGTTTGCCATTTTACACGAATACGTTTGACATTCGGACAAAACTAAAAATGCCCGTTCTTCTCAGACAGATGACTGATGAATGCCATCTGATGTTGGTCTGGCATTTTGAACTTTGTCGTATTAAAAAAAGATCTGCACTATATTCTTATTACTGATCATGAATGTACACTGCTTGCTTTTTGTAGGATTTACCTTCATATTTGTAGCCCTAGTACCTGTGTTTTATTGTGACAACGTACAATATTTGCTTGGTTGTTTTAGCGGCAGTGTTTTAATGTACCTCTGCAACCGCAAGCGTTAGAAGATGTAAAGTCAGTTGTGCGGAGACAAATAGCGGACGGAATTGAACGCGATGGCATTACTGAGAAAGGTAAACAATAGTAGTAGAATAACACTTATATGTGTTATAATTACGTTGTAAGTTTCTCAGGCCGGTTAATATTGAAAGTGTTGAATAAGTCCAATACTGTATCATAGATTAGCCAGGATGCATTTTCGGGAAAAGGCCTTATGATAATCTTCAATTCACCGATAAATGGTAGACAATATAAAAAACAACACAGAAAAAAAGAGAAAAAAGCGGTAACAACGGTAACTAAACATATCGACTTGACTACACAATATCAAACACCAGCAATGACCATCTATTATACAGATTTGCAAAACACGTTATCACATGCTTTATACTTAATTAAAAATGTTCACTGTGACGGGCTAGGATAACGCTTGGCAACTCAAAAGCAAATTCTTTCTGACATCCATTATATTGATTCTAGGGATTTTAGGTAAAAGCGGGGAACCCGACTTGTTAACATAATTTGAGTATGCTAAATTTAGTTGTCCTAGTTCTCAAGCTGAATTTAGACGTGACAGCTGATCAGTCATGCTTGTCACTTCTGGTCTGCAAGTATTTTTGCATGGAATAAACACACATTCTGTTCACTCAGTGAGCCTACAGAACATTGTGCTGATCTATTACTCGTTGTCGTCGTCGTCGTTAACGCGTAGTCGACGAGGACCTTAGCGTCACCCCCGAATGTCCACGTGGCGAGGCTCGTCTCCAAAGGTCAGCAAGCGAGGAGTTGTTGTCTCCGCAAAGCTGGTCGAGCCATCTGTTCCTGGGGCGGCCTGGATGATGTCTCCAGCTACGGTCCGGGAAACGACCGAGTGTCATGTCGACGTGGCACCGCAAAGCCTGATGGGCCGGAGTATCCTCGCAAGCGTGGTTTGGTGACCAAAGAGCGAGTTACGGCGTCGGATGCCTCTGACACAGGACTGAGGCCAGTCAGGGTGGTGACCTCTGTGTTTCGTGTGTGGTCCTGCCAGCGGATTCTGGCTATCTGGCGCTGGCATTTCATATGGAATGCCTCCAAACGTCTTGTGTCAGCAGCTGACAGTGTTCGTGTCTCGCAGGCGTATGTAAGGACAGGTAGAACAAGTGTTTGATATACCCGGATCCATTACTGCACAGTGCTCAATTGGGTTGTCTCTCTGCAGGATTCCTGTTCCTCCACTCATTGTTCATTCAGCGCGGTCGACATGAAACGACGTGGAGTGTTCTGAGGAAGTTTGGCTACGATGACAACCTGCAACTGCGTCGAGATTTCACTTGTCCACCGTAAGTTATCGTCTGTGTACAAATGCTTTTTTGATACACAGTGTTATTATGTCAAATATATAAAGAGCACACCATCAATTTGCTTGTTGTATAATATGTGTGAAATGAGTTTAACAGTGTTTTTAGTGCACTTATCGCATTTTGAATATACACAGTGAGTCAAAAATGTGTTCCGAGTTGTTGTCATAACTTTGTCAGATATTGACAGATTGACTATTTTTTTTCTCTCTCACTAAATTTGGAATAAGACAATCATCAAATGTTCCAGCTCACCTCAAATGCATCACTACATTAGCTTGTGAAATATTCAATTTGTGAAACATTGATGTCAGAAAACTGGCTAAAGTAAATGTGTCATGTCGAATATGAAATTTAACAATCATTTCCAAACATTTAAAGTCATTTTTTTTTATTTGTACAATCAGCACACATGAGTGTTATATTGTCTACCTTTCGCTGGCACACAAGCCTTTAGCAGATTGTTTTGCACAGGACGCCATGTCCAGCCTCACTGCCAAATCTTATGCCAATTAGTGTAATAACGAGCAGCATATTAGGCATTAGCCAAATTTTCAAATGGTAGCTTCTACCATCATCTTGAATTTGCTTTCATTGTCAATTTTGGTCGCGTGGCTTCCTCTTGCCTGGGACATGGTGTATATGCATTCAAAGGTGTGTTGTTTCGTTTGTGTGTAGCTTAAAAGTCGGTCGTGGTTGTACGACAGAACTGACGCATCAGGGTTATCAGTTTTTCTCAGGCTTGTTTGACAAATATGATGAGGTGAGTTTGTATGCATACACTATCGTACTGTACACGGTGAACCATAAAAAAGTGCCACCAAACGTTTGTCCATGTCTTTGCCAAATATTGACAGATTTTTATAATTTATTCACTGGCACACTTTGCAGACAGTTTGCGATGAAGCTATTATTAAAGATTAAAGATCTCACCACGCCTTAAAGGTGTCGCTACACTACATTGTGAAACACGAATGCTGTAAACTAGCATTCTGTGTGCGCTCAGCCATAGTCTTGCTGAGATATGAGCTAGCAGAGACCTCGAGTATGACAGGCAGCAACTGTGACAAGAGAATCAAGTTAGGCTTCATGGATTTGAACTTCAGGATCGACAAATGTCACACTAGCGTAGTCCAATTTCAATCTGCCATCTGACACCAATAATGACTGACTGAACGTCATTCTTGCGCGAAATAACGTTTTGCTCCAACGTTTTATTCTTTGTTGCACCAGACGCCATTCTCCAATTATTTCAGTGTAGTTAATGTGAACAGCATTTTGTCATTAAACCAAAAGGTAATAATGCTAATCAGCAACAGTTTTAAGCAGCCATCTCTTTAAACACTTCAAACCAAGATCACCTTGAAAAAATGATTTGAATGACACCAGCTTTTGCTATGTGGTGTATCGAATGATAGATTTGTGGCTGGTTTTGCTTAGTATCACCTCACATTTTTTTTAGTTCGTGCGTGCTTATTTTGCCGTTGCTTTGGTGCAATTTTTGAAAATTTATATTTCACAAGGTAGTGAAGGTAGCAATGTATTTTGGGTGTGGTGAAATCTTTAGCAACAGTTGTATTTCGAATTGTCCGGAAAGTGTGCCAGTGATAGAGTTTTCAAAATATTTGGCAAAGGTATGGACAATAGTTTGGTGGCATGATTTTTATGGTTCACAGTGTAGAAACAGACAGACATACACACCATCATCGTGGTCACTGTTGCCTTGACAATACCTGGCTGCTCTGCCAAGTGATACAATAACATTTAGACTACTGTTTTGGGCAAATCTTCCGGTCTCTGGTAAAACATCTTAGTCTTTGTTCTCATAGATGGACAGACGGACAGACATTGAACAGATGGAACTGAGCTGCTGTTCATTGCATTGGACAGAAATATTGTTCTGTTTAGACTGTGAATATATTGCTTTCTTTTCGTATTTCAGGATAAAGATGGTTATTTGTCGCCGACTGAAATTACAAATTTATTCAGTGCATGCCACACTATGCCGTGGGGTGCAGAAGTAAGCAATGCTGTTGTGACGAATGCTCATGGTTGGATGACGCGCCATGGTTTTCTAGCTCTTTGGACGTAAGTAAAGCTTGCCATTCGAAAATTTCACTTGCTGGTCGTTTTTTGTATACAATACTTATACTATCAACTGCAGTGTGTTAAATTACTACATTTATGAATACATCATAGAATTATTTTGATGTGGATTTTTAGAGTCTACCATTTTGTCTGCAATGGTCATTCAAAATGTTCTGAAACTTGATGCATTAGGCTGAAAAATCCTTCTAGTCTATATATTTCGGACATCTTAGGAGGCTGACGAAATTGTGACAGTTTTCACATTGTTTGTGATTTAGGTTGACAACATTGATTGATGTTAAGAAAACCATGGAGTATCTAGCGTATCTGGGATATATGTATGAGCATGATAGCCAGTTGTCAGCAATTCATGGTAAGTGAACTTTTGTAATGAGTTTTATTGACATTTTCTACGGTATACGAAAATGTCGGTAACTGTGCTGTAGCATTTATGTTGATGAAATAACATGTAGAGTATGAAGTTATGTCATTGAACAGTCGTGCATGTCGTGATGGTCTTAACTTTGTATATGTTTTGTTTGTTGCAATCAATCTGTTTCGTGTCTGAATGCTTTATTATACACCGTTGCCTAGGTGAAACAAAGTCACTTCTATTTTTACGATAAATTTGGCAAATGTGGTCCAATTTCAACAATTCCTTTACTTTTGCATTTAGTCATAAACTGTGGAAGAGGTAGAAGCAAATGCTGCCTCACGACTGTTCCTCGCCGCATGTCTATTGCCACACTACCTTGTGAAATTTAAATGTGTAATTGTACAACTTTTCATTTATGATAGCCATAGTACTCGGCATCAAATGTTAATTTTGTTTCAGTGTTATAAATTTGGAAGTAGAGGTATTTTTGATCAATGGATTTACCTTTAGTTTGATTATTCTTTTCTGAGTCCTGGTGATGCCATTATCATGACTGTGATATTTTGTGCCATCGCCTGCTGGTGCAGCATTGAACAACGCATCATTGGCGCCGTCCATTGACCAGTGGCATGCACGACTCGAAGCACATGCACTTGCTGAGGGCAGACATTTTTGGAAATAAACAGTAAACACATACGAAAAATTAGCAACCGTGATAAATGTTGTACTTCAGTGTAAATAAGGAAGGATTTTCCATTATTTTTATATAAAACAACTGCTCTAAAGGGGCACAGAAGAACATTCAAATTTCACAAGGTAGTGTTGCAACAGATATGAGGTGAAGTGGCAGCGTTTTTTCTGCATCTTCCGCAGTTTATCGCTAAGTGTAAAAGTGAAAGAATTGTTGAAATTGGACCATATTTGCCAAAGTTATGGTGAAAAATAGAAGTGGGTTTGTTTTATCTGGGACATGGTGTAGATGTTATTTTTATATGGACTTCTCCCATATTATCATCATCGTTGCATACTTGTAGTGCACTAATTTACAGATAAAATCGGGCCATTGTGCAGTATAAAAGTCAAAAATAGCCAAAAACAGAACTAATTAAAAATGGAATTTTTTGCAAGTGAGTCTTTTTACTCTGATTCTTCTGCATTTTATGTGTGTACATATTTCGCTGCTGTATGCATAATAAAGTGTCAAGATGATTATGAGTGATGATGATGTTTTCTTTGCTGTAGTGACGCGAGAGAAGAAAGCCGACTTGGAGAGAAAGCAGTCGGCAAGATGTGTGTTTGAATGCAGGGTATTTGGTCAAAGAGGTGTCGGCAAGGTAGTCGCCGTACATTTTCACACACTGATCTGCTACAGTTAGTTGTTCACACAGTCTAGATGCATTGACGTGACTTCGGTACTCATTATGACTAACTTGACTAACTACAGATGGATGACCAGGCTCTAGTTTCTAGCAGTGTAAGGCTTATGCAGATATTTGCAGGGTTTTCCTGGAGATGGGCATCAAACAGCTCAGTGGGATGGTTGAAATTGGCAATTGACAATTGAGCCCCCAAAAGCCATATTTTTAAGAGTAGCATTATAGTGTTCAGCATGCGAAATATATGTGCTATGAACATTACTGAAATTCTGCCCACTAATCAGCTTTACATTAATGTATTTTTGTATTGGCTGAAACAGTGACTTTTAGTCATGGCAGAAGATGGTCACAGGTTTTGGTTACGCAGATTTTGATAATGGTGGTGGATAACTTGGCTGCAGTGAAATGCCTAGTAGCTGATGCCCTGTTTTCTTAATGGTAGCTGAACTTTTTCTTTATGTATGTGTCATGGCTTTAATACTGAGTGACTATTATTCGTTTTTGTGTGAAATTTTGTAAATATTTGCCATCTAATATGGAATAAGGCCAGTTAGTTAAAAAGCGGACAACAATTAGTAGTTTGTTATGTGGTTGTTTTTGTTGTTTCAGTCAGTCTTTCTGCAAGGATTGCTCGGACGTAACTTGCAGTATTTGAAAACTCTGAGCAACGAGCAGCTGCCGCAGTATACGATCAATCTCGTTCATGTCCGGGGCCAGGAAAGATACTTGATGGTAAGCTTTGTTGAATGTCGAATGTCTGATTGCATGTGGTGGTTCAGACCATTAGCTGTTAGCCTGTTTAGCCTTGGCTGTCCACACTGAAGTTCTGAAACAGCTGGCTGGCCGCTAACATTATTACAATAGATCTGCATGTTGAGTGGTTCCAGCAACTGTGCACCATAGAACAAAATGAGTAATTTTAAAACTAATTTGGTGCGGCAGTTGGTTAACAGTGCATTATGTGTTCAGCTAGTTTTTCAGATGTGAAATGAAGTGTGCCCAGAGAAGAACCATGCAAAACGATTTTCCATCCGTGTAGATTGTGCAACGTTGCATTGTTGAACATGAAATATAAATGTACGGATGGTATTGAGTATTGTGATTAGTTATCGACATTTTTCACTCTTATGGGAAATCGGGTTTGGTCAGTTAAAATGGCTACATTTACAATTATTAAATTCATTAAATTGACAAAGTTATGATTTAAGTTACAGGGTGGGGTGGCCGAAATTAAAATACCTTGGCAGTAAATTTTGCAAAAGTTTGGCAGTGACATAACATCAGTTTCATAATATTTATTCTGAGATTATCAAAGAATGAATTCGGATAACTAGTATTCTTATATCTGTAAATATACAAATTTGTGCTGTTCAAAAGATTAAAGCACCATTTTTACATTTTGCAGTCTGTTTTTGTTATTGTTGGTTAATATTTCATGGTAGAAGTACATTTTTCAGTGTCATGAAGTTGTTGTAATCAATTATTCATTCATTGTAATTAGAATTGATAATTTAACATAACAGCATTGCAGGTAAACCATCTTTGTATGTAACCAGCCACCCAGGCCAACTCAGCCTGGCCATCCCTCTGCAGGTAGGCAAAATGAGTACTGGAGATGATTACGGCCATCGCCAGGGAAGAAACGGCGAGTTCTGCGTAACAGTAGGCCCTGTTACCAGGACTGCTGACATACTGATCCAGTCCGTTATCTGGCGGACTTGGGCTGTATGCTAGCTTAATTGGGTTTAACCCTCGCCGGTTCAAAGTGCTGAAAAGGGGATGAAAGGGGACGCAGCGGACCTAGCTGTCTATGCAAAATCTTCTTCTTCTTCACTGCTGTGGATTGTTGTATTGCTGAGCGCTCGTAACATGCTGTGGCGGTTGTGGTTGCAGCTGCATGAAATGGATCTCGATGTCACAAGCAAGCTGACTAACTGTGACAGCTTCTGTGATGTTATCTGCTTGTTGTATGACATCACGAATCCACACACTTTCGACTATTGTGCACAGCTGTATAAGGTACTTTCCCTTTGTAACTGAGCTATTAACGATTGCTGTGTTACTACCGGCACCATTTGAGGGCTAGTGGACTTACTTGTCTCACGAACCATGGAGTTAATCATGCATTTGCCTCCACCTTTCTGTTCACTACTTAGTACTCTTGTTGCTTTGTGGCTCAGTGGTTAGGGCGTTGGTTGTGGGACCAAGAGGTCGCGAGATCGACTCCCGGTGGCTGCGTTTCCAAGTAACAAGGTAAACTCAGCATTCCATCCCTCCGGGGTAGGTAAATCGAGTACCAGCATTGCAAGATTGTGCCAAGAAGAATGCTAAGTGTTCTCATCACTGCTGACGTAGCTCTGTTGTTGGTTGATTGGCCACAGAGATGAATTGCCATGAACTGTTAGCTGGATGGATTAAGATGCCAGTTACCATTAAGGCTAGGTCACATTGTGTTAAATGATAGGAGTTGGCTCCCCACAAGTTGAGCCTTTTGCTTTTTTGTGTTTTCACATACATATTCTATCTTTTTACCATATATATGTGATAAATGATGTTTCATTAGCCTAAACATATTAAGGTTAATGAAACTTCATTGTACTGCAACCCAAGTTTGGATTTTGTTTAATTCTTACATCAGTTGTGCCGAAAGGATAATAAATAATCTGAATTTGTTTTGAATTGTAAACTTCTGCCAACTGTCGTGCAGTTTGTGGTGTGTTTGTTTGTAGCAAAATCTCTCGCAGTCGCCGTTGCCTGTTTTCATCGTTGGCTGCAAGGCGGAGCATCACGCCGTCTGGCAGGAGACGGAACTCCAGCCCGCCGAGTTCTGTAAAGAGTTTGGGCTTCCGCCGCCTCAGATGTTGTCTTGCATGGATCGTATCAATCGCGATGTATACGTCACGCTCACTACAATGGCTTTGTGTCCGTAAGTTGACTCACCTTTTTGCATCGTGGTGATAAATCTTTATTTTCGGGATAGAGACTAGGTCTTATGTCTAATACAATGCTACTTTTGGCTGCACGAGTGTCCCTACTAAATGGCATCTCCTTCCATCCAGTGGCTTCAGCAGCATGCACGAGTGTGACAGACGGACGGACAGATTATGCTACAGTAACATCTGTTGCAGTACTTGGAATCATTTTCAGCGATGTTTGCCTAAGAGTGGCACTAGGCTACATTTATACCTGATCGGTTAAGGAGTTTAGGGTCGGCTGAGGGTCAAAGTTCACCCTTTCCCAATTTCCCATTGAGTTTAATGGTCGTCGTTACAACACTCTCATGCGTGCGATTCGTGCAATTGTAACTGGAAAAATTTATGCAATGTAAAACTCTGGAATGATTGTTTATTCAAAATTAAATTCTTATTCATTTTGGCTCGTAATTTGTTATTTTGTGCATCTGTATATTGTGCAGTGGCTGCAGAAATGGTGAGTGATTAGTTTAGTGATGACTCAGATTATATATCAGGTTAAAGTACAGAATTAGAAACATGTTGTTTGTGTGTTTTACAGGCGTGAGAGGTATCAGCTGTTTCAGTCTCGCGCTGGTCTCTGGATGAAGGCCGGCATCGGTCTGGCAATCCTAACAACTCTAGGCTTGATACTTTTGCGATTGTTTAGGTCACGAACGTAGCGTTTCATTCGGACAGTTTTGTAGCTGTGGACCCGTGGTTTAACCTAGTAATTTTGAATAAATAGTTTTGTATATCATGTCATTAATATCACTGTTCATAATACAGTGTGGCGATTATGACACCTTGTGCACAAGTGAACTGACAGAACTGTTAATGTAATGACCATTGTGAAAGCACATACTGGCTATCTGCCACTAGCTGTGATCTGCAGTGACTTCGGAAGCTTATTTCTGTTGGATTGTGTTACAGTATGCAAGCATAATCGAAGGCTGTGCCAAGTACGTGTACAGTCCAAAAAGTTATAATCGCTGAGTTTCATAACTTATTATAGTTAAATATTTGATCAGTTTTTAGAATTGTTTTACTGCGTCTTTCAGCAGTAAATTTGAAAAAAACCCATTAAAGATCCCCCCACTGCTAAAAAAACTGTCATATTCAGTGATTTTGCGTCCTTCCATATTGTCAGTCTCTTCTGGCCTCGGTCTCCTGTGTTCTTTCTAATGGCAGCTTTTCGTTTGTTAGCAGTCCATTGCAAGCTCTGTCACAACTGCGGCTCTTGTGGTCCCTGACTCCATCCATCCCTAGTCTTGTGACGCCTTTGAATTGTGGTGGGATCTTTGGTCGTCATTTTGTTGCAGATTTATTGCTCTTTCTGTGACGGTGAAAGAATTTAGCAAATTGATCAGCGTTTGGTGACAGTATTTGATGATTCAGTTATGACCGATATTTAGTGACTTGCTTTTTGGAGCACACGGTAAGTCCAGACGTTTGTATAGACAGCGCCAAGATTATGTGAACGCCACAGCGACGCCGGATGGTTGGTTATACTGTTGACAAGTTATTGTTCAATTTCAGTTGACAATGCATCTAACTATTGCCCGCTAATAAGAAACAATATGCGAACTAGCCTGTACGCCGGTACCATTGCGTACTATGATAAATTACTGCAACGAACCTTGTGAGATGGTTAGGCCTATCTTGTTCTGCTAAACGCTCAACCGACAGTTAGCCACACACAGTGATACTGGTGCTAGTTATACTTGTGTGTCTCATTTCTTTGTGCTTTCGAGGCTGCACGTTTTCACGTCGTCCATCCAGCCGTTTGCCTGTGGTGTTGTTTTCGCCATGTTTGTGGTACGCATTGATGTATTTTCTCCGAATCTTTGTGTTTGTCGCTAGTGCATATTGGGCCAAAGATGAACTAATAGGTTTTGGATGCATACACCCCATGCTTTGAGTTCTACCCGTCTAGTTGTGTGAAATGTTCTGCAGGGTCATGCTCATAAATGATAGCTTACTATAAAATTAAATTAATTTGTACGATAGAAATCTTGTTTAAATTTTGAATCTTGTGAGTTATTCTGCACGGTGATCCAATAAAATCCGTACCTTTTGTATTACCGAAGTAGCTCCGTGCACGGTATTCGTAATTTTTGCAGATTTCCGCTGCGGGTAATTTGCATGAATTTGCATATATACGTACCTAATACGGCTATTGCAACGATTTTAGAACTTGATGACAGCTTCGTCCGTGTCATTCCCAGGCTCAACGTATTTTCAAAAAGTTGCCCCTTTAGTTTGGCAATATTATTGTGAATGTTTATCCAAATTTCGTATTGTATTAATTAGCCGAATTCTTCGGAATACTTGCGTTATGATGAAACGAAATGCACGCAGCTGACGCCCTGTTCTCTAAACAGTAGCTGAGCTTCTTGTTTTACATTAATACCTCAAAACATCACACTAGTTCACTTGCACAATTAAGCCATTTTAACATTGTTAGCTGCCCAAACTAAGGCCTTAACGTCTTCTTGCAAATTAGGTACTTCACGTGTACCAAATGCTTGATAGTAAACAGAGTTCTTGCTGTAGGCCTAATAAAAAGGGTGACGTTTTTATTGGGCCATGGTGTACCTTGTGCATGTTGGACCTTGTACGACGTACGTTCATAACATTTACATCGGTTTTCTATCTGAAACTAAGGCACGAATTTATGTGCAAAAAAATCGCGCTAATTATGTGCCTAAACCACACGGTCGCACTAAATTCGACAGTGAAGTCTCGTGTCAAGGGCGCGCGAATCGATGGGTCTGCAGTGACAAAAATATTTTTCGTTGAGGCGAATGAGTATTTATCGTAAAACTTATAACAAGTGTCCCTTTATTGGAGCTCTCGTCAAAGAACAGCCCCACCGTTTATTACAGGCCGGCGTTTATTCGAAAGTCGAAACCCCGGAACCCGACATTAATTAGAACGCTGATCTTTAAAACCCCTGGTGTCTTATTACATAGTTACAGGGTTTATGCTATTGTAGGCCTATAATTTTATTTTTCGGGTTCTTTGGTCGGTCAAACGTAGTCGACAGCTTGTTTGTAATATATTCTGAAAGCCTGAAAGGCCACTACTAAACTAAGGTAATGTGTTATTGTTATTCTTAAAGCTTATTCTAAAGGTTTCACAGTACGGCGACGCTTTTTTTTGGATGTGATGGGTTGTCTTTAATTATCACTCTGTTTAACTCTTCATACCTCGCCATTTCGCCCACTCTGTTAGGTGTCCTTGCAGTTACTTTGTGACATTACGGCACCTAAAACTAATTCGTTCCATAACATAACATAACATCACTTAATTTACTGCAATTGCCAATCGGTGAAAGAATTTTTGAAAATGGGCCAATATTTGATATGTATGACAGAAACTTAGGGGCTCAGTTTTTGCTGGGCCACTGTGTAAATAGACTACATGTATGTATAAAATGTGTTCTAATTAGAATTCAATACCATCTATCCTATCCCGTATACGCTCATGATGTAGGCCTACTGATGACTTTATTTAGCCCAAACTTCAGGATGTCGTCGGCTAAGTGATTGTAACGTGCGTGTATACTGTACACGTTCGTTTAGAGTGCAGCTGTAAAACTGCAAGTGTGCATATGACAAAGACAAGTGCAAGTTCAGCTGTCCCATTAAAACGTTATTATCATCGAGTCGCAGTAGCCTGGATAGCTTATTATCAATATCGAAGGCAGCTGACCATGCGTCTATAGGCTACTACCTTAGGCCTACACATCCGGCAGCTTGCTTCGGTCAGCTGCTGCAGCGACCGTTGAACTTACATTGTGTCGGCGAAACGTATTTAAAGTCGATATTGCGCAGAAGCTGTCAGTTAAGTAGAGCTATAGGCGGATGGGCGGACGTGGGTCGTCGGATTAGCGACTACGACAGCGATTCAAAGACGCCGTGATCCGAGCAGAGAAACGATGCATGTGAACGTCGGAGTCTTGACGCTTGTCACCTGCGTAGCACTGTCGGCGGCTGGTACCGGTAAGTCTGTTATAACATTTGAAAAAAATGTTTTAATTAGCAGCGGCGTCGTGGGTCAAAAGTAGAAAGCTAATTGCAATTTTCCGACAGACAGCTGCACATTTCTGACAGAATACAACATAGGTGCTCGAAGTTTAAATTTTGCCCCTAAATTCCCAAAAGTTGGAGATTTTTATCCCTAATTTATTGTGCATTTTTGGACGAAAATTTTCCGATGAGAAGAAAATTTTCCGACGGGCTAAAATTTAGGCGGGTGCAATTGCTTCAAGATAGAAGGCATATTGGTTACGTGTAAAACAGAACATTTGCACTAATGTTTTGTAATCGTCGCCGGTGCGCTAGGTCGCGGATGCTGTTGCACAACTTTTCAGCACAATTGAGCACGGTTTGAAGATAGAGGAAGCGGTTTACATGTAAAATAGCAAATGCATTTCCACAATAGCCTACTAATGCAAATGTTTTCATATAATCGTATATGCATGCCTATGCATAATGCAACTTTCGCCACCGCCACAGGACTGTCGATCATGCAGGCACGTATAAGTTCCGATGATTCAGAATCGCGTTAAAAAATTCCGAGGGCGATGGACCCAGAGCAGTCCACAAGACTTATAAGGGACCGTGCAAAATTATATACCCCCCCCCGTAACGCGCGTTGTAGCGGTATCAGGGAATGGGGGTTTGGTCGTGCGTTATATAGCGAACGCAAGTCTGCATTGTTGCTTTATGTACTGAGTAGGCCTAGTGGTTTGTGTGGTTAGTTGCACAGTTGCCTGTATTTTTCTTTTTGTTTTCTTTTATTATTATTATCATTATTATTATTTGCTTGTGTTTGTGTGTACCTTGTGCACGATCTCATAATTAATATATTAGTCAAGTCTTAACCACGTTCTTTGTTCACTTCAACTTCGTTCACTGCGTAACTGCGATAACACCGTATTGCATGATGCGTTGACAAGACTTGTTGGTTCAAAATCATTGTGCATGAAAAAAATGTGTGCATGCTGTCAGTTGAATGTCATTGGGGTCGTGTGAACGGCGTGATCGTATCGTATCTTGTTTTGTGATTAATTTATTATTGATGAATAGAGTTCAGCGTAAACGCATAGGGCCTACATAATTTTGAATGTTTGAAAACGCGTTAGCATGTAGGCCTAATTAAGACACGCGTATTTGATGGGCATCGGGCGTCGGAGGTGGGAGCGGTGTATGTTTGTGGTATAGGGGTCTAACGTTATGGTGGTGGTGGTGGTCCAAAATGGCAATTGTAGGCTATTGTTATTTGTGTATCGGTATACATATTTTGCGCGCCTCGCTACTGATTGATCAGAGGATATGATATGGACAATGTGCTGCACTGCTGCTGCAACGTTGTGTTGAGAACTGTTCGTAGGCTATTTCATATTTTAATGAGATTCAGAAAGTGTCATCACATAATTATATCTTAGTCATAGTAGTATTCCTGAACTGAAAAAGACTTTCTGGTGTCACTTTGTTGATTTGCTGTGTTTGTCGTCTTGTTACCGTTTTCACGTAAAACACTCTGAACTTCTGAAGGAAAGCTGCAGTATGGCCATTGAAGATTATTCAAGATTATTAAACCACACAGTCACCGGATCTGCGTCCGTGTACTACCTTGTAAAATAGGTCCTACTACATGTATAATGTCTGAAAACATGCCGTGTACGCTGAACCAGTCTTGCAAAAATATGAACGACTGACGTATGGCACGCAACAACAGTTACTGAGGTGAGAAGCGAATTAGATTAGCCTACATGGGATTTAAGTCCAGGATTGACGAATAACACATTTAGTCTAGCCCCATTTCGACACGCTGTCTGTCTGCCTTAGCGACTGAACAAACGTAGTTTTTGTGCAACCAATTGTGATTTTCATTTTTGTTTATTAGTTAGTTTTAGTTTTTTGGTTGTCCAGTTATTTTTTTTGTTTAGTTTAGTTTTTCATTTTAAACTATTTATCATCATTTTAGCTTTCGTTTAAAAATCGTTTTTGGTTGTACGGTACTTTAGTTTTAGTTACAGAGAAAAGAATAAAACAAATCAAAACATAGCACTGACTCAGTCGTATGAATCTTCGGCGTAAACACATGATCAATATTTGACCCCCTAGGTTCAAGGAGTCCTCCGTACGAATGCATCAAATTTGGGTACCCCCTTGAAAACGTGCGGTCTCTGCT
>Ga0209052_1000244_pt1 | contig 16618 bp, 21 predicted proteins | sample WorMetHEROISLAND_2_FD_187409 | JGI IMG/M metagenome (GOLD analysis project Ga0209052, IMG submission 187409) | Marine gutless worms symbiont microbial communities from Max Planck institute for Marine Microbiology, Germany - Olavius sp. 4 HERON... | ecosystem: Host-associated > Annelida >...
GTGGATCGCAGCGAGCCGCAAGTTCCCCTGGATGCCGCTTTTCACCAGGCTCCTCGGCAACCAGGACCAGGCGATTTCAACCTGGCAATACCGTATGCTCGTGAAAAAGTGGGTTGGCTATGCCCGCCTGGACCCTGCGATTTACAGTTCACACGGCCTGCGCCGAACGAAAGCCGCGTACATCTACGAGAAGACACGTAATGTGGAGGCCGTACGTGAACTCCTGGGACAAAGCACAATTTCAGCAACCTCGGCCTATCTCAACGTCGGTAAGCGCCGTGCGCTTGAGATCGCCAAGCAGCTTGAGATGTGATCCAAGGCGAACGTGGAAGCAGCAACTAACGGCCGATGACATCTCTCACCATCCCAGTAACCACGCGGTCTCCCAGCCAGATCCTGTATAAGATACCTGTATAAAGAACCTGTAGTTAGCGGCCTCAAATTGTGGATAAGTTCTGAACGTGGCGTTCGCTGCGGACTTTTCGTCCGTCGGCGTGGAAATTTAAAATCGGCAGTAATCCGAGTTTTTCAACGTGCGACGAAAGTGCGCTTTCTTCCATGCGGCGAAGCCGTCCTAGGGGGTGGACGGAACCTCAAGAGTGGGAGTTACCCACAGAGGGTGGATGATAGCTATAGGTTAAATAGGTTTTTTACTATAGGTTGGGATACCGTTTCACCGTGCATAACTTTGCCAATGCACAGGGTTTCTCACCGGGGTGCTGTGTGCAATGGAATCAGTCACAGGAGGGCTTGAGATCGAGCGTCACGCGCTCGCGGGGCTGGATGGCTGGGAAGCTCTCCGGTTGGGTATGGACACCTGCCCGAAGGCTTCCCAGCTTCAAAGAAGGGTAAACCGTCGCGACCTTCCGCAGGGCAGCACGGACGGCGGCGCTAAAGTTCTTCTGCGTGTTGTATTCCGCGCCTAGCTGCTCCATCAAGAGCGACCACGCCACAAAGCGCCCCTCCCCACTCTTGCAGGCGCGGTAGGCTTCATGGGTCAACCATGCGTAAAGGTCGAGCGCCAATGGCGAGCGTTTGAGCTCTCGAAGAGCGCGCACGTCAACGGGGACGGGGGTGGCGGTAATCGCTCGGAAAAATTTGTCTCCGAATTCTATCCAGCTTCCCCATAGAGCGGCTTGGTATGGGTTCTTCACGTCCCACCAAAGTTCACCCTCCGGAGCAACCTCCATATTCATCCAAGCTGTGCCGTGCTGCTGCTCGGTAGTTCCGTCTTTCGCCGTAACGGTACGGCTTAGGTCTCGATGAAAGCTGATGCGCGCGTTGAAGAGCCTTTGCATTTGCTCACGCAACCGCTTTGTATCACCACGCGGGCCTCCTCCGGTATAGGTGCTCAATCCTAACTCATGCATAAACCCGGAAAGGCTATTACCGAGTTCAAGGTGGCGCTTTCTGGCCTGAACAGCTTCGGTTGTTATCCAAAACAACAAAAGGCGCGGAATTGTTCCATAGGGGTATCCGTAGGAGTCCCCTGTTTGGATGTTTATTCCCGGCTGAATGGCAAGAGTCAGATTTCCATTAGTACGCCTCCACAAGGTCACATTGCCTGGATTCTTGTGCGGCAATGTGCATTGCACAAGTTCCCTTGCTATATAGGCTGCGTCGTCCTCGGTTGGGCGATCTAGCGCAATCTCGGCGGCGGCATCCATGATGCTTCAAATGGGTACGGGTCGGCTCGGTATTCTTCTTCCGTGCCTTCTGGGAAGGCGGTAACTCCGGCGCGGGAGGATTCGCACGCACGCCTAAGCAATCGTCCTCAATGTCTAGTTGCTGCGGATCATCGCTTATCGTCTCCTCCATTGTGCCCTTCTTCTTCGTCATCAGTCTTCCCTGCCCTATGCTATTTAGGAATTTTTCATAAAATCATCAAAACATTCTTTCAACAATTCATTCAATTTAAGCCCTCGGTCAAGGGCGGCCTGTTTGAAGGCCAGAACAAATTCCGGGGGCATGCGGAATTGTAGAGGAACCAGCTCGGCGGACGAGGTGACGCCACGCTGACGGGTCGCGGTCTTCTGGCGCGGTTTGGTAAGCATGAGGTCGGCGGCGGTAACCGCAACAGCTTTAGCCATGTTTTCTTCTCCTGATTTTTTTAATGTTTTCATGAAAACTTGATTTCAAATCTCCCCACAGACCGGAGATTTCTCCTGCAGCGTGGCTTCTTGGAAACAACTCTGGCGCTGTCCTCCCCCCGGTCATTGCTTTGGCATAGGGCACACGGTCAGCGATAAAAGATTGAGCAACACGCCCATGTTGGGACAGGGCGGCCACGGTCTGGGCGGTGATGGTGGCCTGTGATTTCGCTTGGGTGATAACGAACAGAAACGGCTTGTCCGCTTCTTTCACCAGTGCGATGGTTTCCGAAACCGCCCATAAATCGGCAGGCGAGGGGCGGACAGGGATAAGCACAAGCTCAGCTAGGTTGATAATCGCTGCGCTTTGGTCGGAGATCGTGGGGGCGGTGTCAATGAAGCAATATGCAGCACCACGGGCGGCTATATTGGCGAGGCCCTCGGTAAGACGGGAGAAAGGCATTTCGGCACGTTGTGGCGTTTCATTTTCTCGCCGTTCGTGCCATTGGCTAAGGGTTCCCTGCTCGTCTGTATCAACGAGCCATGCGGGAGCGTCTCCTGTGCGTTCTGCCTCAACAGATAGATGAGCGGCAAGGGTCGTTTTTCCGCTGCCGCCCTTCTGGGACGTGATGACGATTACTTTCATGAAATCATCCTTTAATTAAATGTTAAAAGTTTACTTTCATGAAAATAATCAGATTCGGCGCATGGGTCAAGAGCGGATGCTGATGTGCAGCCTTCCTGTACTATGGTTTATCGGACAAATCTTCTTCCATTGCTAATCAATGCCTTGCGTGTCCGGAAATTCTGTCCGATCGTGGCGCACGATGGCTTCGCCCTCTGGTGCCGTGCAAGCACCGCGGCCTACAAAAGCAGCGTATTCGTCCGCTCCGGCATGCCAATCCCTGATGGATCTATTGCAGCATTTGGCTCCGCCGCGCAATACGCCGATGATGACCAGGCAATCGCCTTGCCTGCCGGAATATGGACATTCATCCGAGGATCCGAACCGGTTCGCTAACTGGCCATTTTTTTGGAACGCCTCGGCATCTCCGTTTCGCTCCTGCAGTTCTTGGCATTTCCTTACGTATAGAGGCGCCCACCATGACAACGGGCGTGATTTCCGAACCCCAGGCAGACGCCGGACGGGGTTTTCATCAGCCTGGCGGTATCCGTTTCCACATTCCTACCCCAACAAAACCTAATCCCACAATCCATGGCACTCCATACCTCCCTCTGATCCGACTGGATCGTACTTCTGGCCATTCTCTCGTCAACGGCTACGTCGCCAGGCCGCAGGATCCAGACGGGTATCTACCCACCTTTTTACAAGCGTGCGGTATTAGTGTGGCTTGATCGCCTGGCTTGGATCGCCGCGGAGCCGGGTGAAAAGCGGGTGCCCAGGGAAACTTGTCAGAAATCGCCTCAGAGAGGCTCTCAAGGCCTCCTGAGAAATCAGTGATTCTCAGATGTAGAGGCGATCCACGAAACGATGATCAACACAGGTGACGGCTCGCATGGTTTGCGGAATACTGCCTTTTGTAATCCGCCTTAGCGTGACAGAAATCTCCGGCCTTCAGGCCGGGGAGGATATCAAGGCACGAACAGAGGCTGTAAACTGGAGAGAAGAGAACAGGCCTACATAGGTTTGCGCAGACGGTCAAAGCATCCCAAGCTGGATGGCTTGGCAAACCACTGCGATGCGAATGGTCTTGCGCGGTTAGAAGCTACTGACTCATGTGATCCATTAACAGCTACGCTGTGCTCCTTATTGAGAACTGAATATCCATGAACAGATTTTATGGGATACTAACGTATTCATTACTGTTACTGCTTGTTTTGGAAGGGTGTGTTTCAGTTCCACAACCAGTTACCGATAGAAATTCACAATTAACGCAAGGTAATGTTCAACTTTCCATTCAGATAGGGAAAACCACTAAAGCACAAGTTCTGGAAAGCTTTGGTTATCCAAATATCACGACTAGGGATGGTAATGGAAAAGAGGTTTGGACATATCAGAGAAGTTCTCAAGTTACCCAATCCTCACATAAAGATGGCTATTGGACACTTTTATTGGCAGGTCAATCTGGAGGTGGCTCTGGCTTTGAAAGTTCATCTAGAATGATGACTCTTATTATAAAATTCAACGAGAATGACATTGTCTCGGACTTTAACAGTCATACATCTAATTTTTAGGAGTATTAAATGAAAATTAAACAATTTGTTATTCCTTTTGTGTTGATAATGCTTACCGGTTGTGCAACAACTACAAAACAAATGATAACTCCTTTGGAGATACAAGGACTACAATCTCGTGAATATAATGAAACAAAAGATGTAGTTTTCAGAAGTATTGTATCAGTATTACAAGATCTTGGATACGCAATTAAAAATGCAGATATTCAAACAGGTTTGATTTCTGCTGAGAGCGCAGCAAGAAGTGATTCTATTTCAAGGTTATTTGGCGTACGTACAGTAACTCAAACAATGGTGACTGCATTTGTTGAGAAGATTGGAACAAAGACTAAGGCAAGATTGAGTTTTATTGAGTCTGTTAATATGTCATCCAAATATGGACAAACTGACAGGAGAGATACTCCTATCCTGGATGCGAGATTGTATGAGAATGCATTTGGAAAAATTGATAATGCTATCTTTATTAGAAGCGTTAACTTAAGATGAGATCATTGTCGTCACCCCTGGAATCAATTCTATAAGCATAGCAAGATCCTCAAGATCCTGAACGTCATCATAGGATCTGGCGCCAGTTAAGGAAGTGATCAACGGGACTTGCACTATGGGTACCACGACTGCTGGCTGTAGAGGGCGTTTCTCTTTGCGGGAAAATCATCAACGGCCTCACGGATCAGCTCACTTTGCCGCGTAAGGGAATGTCGCTCTTGTCTCACCAAGGGAATTGCTTGTGGGCCTGACGGCCTGAAAAGAAAAAATTTGTTGTTGTAGCCATCGCCGCTGTGGTCAAGGGGAGGAAGCCGGTTAACAACCCGTGTGGAACAGCTTGTCTGTTCTGCATGGGTTGTTAATGGGCTTCCCCCCGATCCGAGCGCAGCGAGGATGTCCACAGTAAGGCGATAGGCTAGATTCTTTCGTATCCGCACGATTTTGCGGTCTTCCGTCTTTGGGTGCTCCAGGCCTCCTGGAGGCTCAGAGAGCCGTTCCTTGCGGTTTCCGCACCTTGGCTTACCTCACCTTTCAGAACGCCTGAAACGGTCGTTTAGGGCCTCTCATGCGTGTTTCAGGCCAGGATCACTGTGTATTCAGGCTACGCTGCTCCGTCAGAAGTTATCCACAATTCGGGGCATGCTAGCTAGTGGTATCAGACTATTTTAGTAGGTTTACTTTGATAGTAAACTTTTCATAAGATTTTGGTTCTAACTATCGGGTAATTATGGGTTACTTATAGGATTGTCCACCAAAGTAGACGTGGTTTCCCCACCCAAGTAGCTATGAATAACTTCGTTATCCACAGGTCGGGCCTGCTAACTATCGGTTAGCTATAGGTATACCTATAGGATTGTCCACCAAAGTAGACGTGGTTTTCTCCACCAAAGTAGACGTGGTTTTCTCCACCAAAGTAGACGTGGATAACTTCACCGATCACCAGGTTTTTACACAACGACCACGCGGGCAGAAACCGGGGGTTGGCTGTGCCTTAGGGTCAGACCCTTGTGGTTTGCATCTACCTTGGCCTTCGGGTAGCACCGAAAGACCTGAGACAGCGCGGCATGGAAGACAGTTTTGAATTTATCCATCCGGCTGTGATCCACCCCAAACTGCTCCTTAATCGCTACCCATGAAACAAACTGCGGTTTCCCATGAGGTATACGGTGCAGGCGTTGGGCGAGCCAGGCGTAGATATCCAGGGCCATGGCCGAGTGCGCCAGCGCCGCCAGCGCGCGCTCGTCAAGGGGCACGGCATGCTTCTGTAGGCTCACGAAGTAATCGAGGTTAAGCTGGATGGTCGAAGGCCACAGGACACGCAGTTGTTTGTCCTTTGGAAACCAGATGTCTAAGCCTGAAACAACCTTCCCATCGATCTGGACGGCGCGGTCATTACGGACTGTAGCGATGCGAATAAGAGCAGAAGATAAGCGTCCCAGTTGCTCCTTGAACCCACGAATGCAAGGACCGCTTGGTCCTGATTTCCCCCGTTTGGTCGGGTCCTGAAGGCGTCGGACGAAGGCCGTCAGGCTGCGTTCGGTCTCGATTTCAGGTGAACCAGTCCTGAGCGCCTCGGCGTTCAGGTGCGCTAGGATCAAGCGTGCCTTGGGGCCGAACGGGAGGCCGATTTTAGCGTACTGTTCGGTACTGGGATCGATGGCATATCCTGCTTCGACGTGTAAGAGAATCGAACCCTGCTTACGCTCCCAAACCCTCATCTCATCCCCAGGGTCGCGATATGGCATACAGGTTTGGCAGAGCACGGTGTGCTGGTAAGCGATGTTCTTTAGCATCTCGGATGCGATAGAGATGCAGGCCTCCTGGTTGCGTTTCTTCACCAGCGTTAACTGTCGTGGTTTTTTGTCTTTCATTATTTCCTCCTCTTGGCTCTCTAAGCCTCTCAGCGGCTTCCTGAGCCGTTCCTTGCAGTTTCTTGTACCTTGGCTTGTCTCGCCTTTCAGAACGCCTGAAACAGGCGTTTAGGGCCTCTCATGCATGTTTCAGGGCCGGGCCACTGTGTATTCAGGCTACGGCGCTCCGTCAGGAGTTATCCACAATTCGGGGTCTGCTAACTACAGGTTCTTATACAGGTATCTTATATAGGCCCTGGCTGGGAGGCCGCGTGGTTACTGGGTTCGTGACGATTTTGCGCTACCGTTTATGCGTAAAATCACGCCGTTTGCGCTACCGTTTATGCGTGGATAACTTTTTGATCCACAGACGAGAAATCGTCCCCCACCGACCGCCAGTCGGTGTCAATCCAAGCTCACCCATGAAGCTCGAGAATGTCCGGCCAAGTTCCAACTCGGGACACCGAGTGCGAACGGCTTCCGTGGTGAGCCACGCGAGCACGAGGCGTGGATATGACCCGTAAGGCAATCCGAAGCGGGGATGCGCCGTGATGGTCATGGAAAAAGCCCCGTTCCGGCGCTCAAAGGTAGAGCCTTCCTTGCGGCTATGTGGCATGGTCGCCTGTGTAAGGGGCCGCGCCATATAGGCGAGCGCACTTGCCAGTCGCGCTTCCTCGGCTTCGATGAAAAGTGCCTCGGCGACTTATTATATGCATGATTTATTTCTTTGGAGATAGGCGTGACTCCGGAACAGTTACTCGGAAAGTATCTGCGTGAGCTTCGGTTAAGTCGTGGATGGACATTAGAAGAATTGTCTTATAGATCGGGTCCACATAATGCTCATTTATCTCATATCGAGAATGGTAAGCGGGGGATTACGGTAAAAGTCCTTTGTAAATTATCCAACGCTTTCGGTATATCTCCGGGCACGATTTTAAGGGAATCTGGCTATCTTAATAAAATTAAGAGTATTTAACTTTTTATCTAAAAATGTATTTATAGCATAGATAGTTTTAATTACACTTCAGTCTTTTGACTGATTATTATAAGTCTTTTTAATTATAAAAATCAGTCTTTTGACTATATTAATGCCCACCCCCGACGACCAACGCACCCGCCTGCTACGCAAGCTCCGCCTGGAGCTTGGGCAGGACGTTTTGGCGTCGCTTGAAGACCCGGCGGTTGTCGAGATACTGCTGAATCCCGATGGATCGCTGTGGGTTGAAAAGCGGGGCGAAATGGCGCGGATCGGCACGATGACGGCGGTCAATGCCAAGCATCTGCTGGGAACGATTGCCGCCTCGCTCGATACGGTGATCAACCGCGAACAGCCGCTATTGGAGGGGGAGCTACTGCTGGATGGCTCCCGCGTAGCGGGCACGCTTCCGCTAATCGTCGAGAACCCGAGCTTTGCGATCCGCAAAAAAGCGTCTTCGGTCTTCCCACTTGAGCAGTACGTTGCGCAGGGAGCGATGAATGCCGCGCAACGTGAAGCAATCCTTTCCGCAATCTGATTGCAGGCGAACATCCTGGTGGCGGGCGGCACGAGCAGCGGAAAGACGACGCTCGCCAACGCCGTCATTCACGGCATTTCCACGCTGTGTCCGCAGGATCGCGTACTCATCATCGAGGACACGGCGGAAATCCAGTGCGAGGCGGAGAACGCCCTGATTTTCCGGGCCAATGCGGATGTCGATATGTTGCGGCTGCTGCGGCTTAGCCTGCGTTATCGGCCCGACCGTATTCTGGTTGGGGAAGTGCGAGGGCCGGAGGCTCTAGCCTTGCTCAAGGCTTGGAACACTGGCCACCCTGGCGGGGTGGCGACCATCCACGCCAATAGTGCTGAAGCGGCGCTGATCCGGCTGGAACAATTGATCGCGGAGGCGGGAGCCGTCGGGATGTCACCGTTGATCGCCGAGGCGGTCAATCTGGTGGTGTTTATGGACAAGCAGCGCGGCAAACGCCGCGTCAGGGAAATCATCGACGTGACGGGGATCACCACGACGGGCTATTCAATCAACAAGAGAGATGCACTATGCCTGTAACCAGATCATTGTTCGTTTGGAGCCTTATGGGAAGTCTAATCATCGTTGGCTTCTTATTGGCAGCCGACCCGGATTTTGCGACCAGTACCTCCGGTATGCCATGGGAAACTCCCATGGAAAAAATCAAAGATAGTTTGACCGGCCCGATTGCCATGGCGATTTCGCTACTCGGTGTCGTCGTTGCTGGCGTGGCGCTGATTTTCGGCGGTGAAATGGGAGATTTCACGCACCGCGTCATTATGCTCGTATTCGTGATCGCTATGATCCTTTCGGCTTCCTCGTTTTTGAGCGCGTTGTTCGGAACAACAACCGTGATCATATAAACGAATCACCGAATGAGTTACTGCGTTTGCCAGTTTATCGGGCCTTAATGAGGCCCGATTTAATGCTCGGCTGTGAACGTGAATTGTTCCTCGTGACTGGTTTACTAACCGTGATTCTGCTCGTGGTCATTATGGACTTGATCGCGGCAGTCGCCGGGATGTTCCTATGGAGCGGTTCGCTTGTTGGGCTACGTGCCATGGCGAAGGAGGACCCGGTGCTGAGCAAGGTATACGTTCGGCACATTAAGTACCGGAATTTCTACCCGGCGCACGCAACGTCGTTCGCCCCCGGTGCGCGGCACAGAAGATCCTAGGAAAGATGCACCTGCACGCACTGAAACAATACCGCAGCCGGTCACCCGGCTTCCCCGACCTGTTGAACTGGGGAGCCGTTGTCGATGATGGGATCGTGCTCAATAAGGATGGCAGCCTGATGGCGGGCTATTTCTACCGGGGCCAGGACCTCGCGGCAGTGCCTCCGGCTGTAGTCAATCAGATTTGCGGCGTGGTCAATGCCGCTTTTGTGCGCCTGGGCGGAGAGTGGATGCTGCACCAGGACGCGTTGCGCGTGAAATCCAGGAATTATCCGAAACCCGAAGACAATGCGTTTCCCAATCCCGTTACCACCGTGATCGAACAGGAACGCCGGATGCAATTCGGGCAAGAGGGAGCCTACTACGAATCCGTCTACGCTTGCGTGCTGACCTACTTGCCGCCGTTCATTGTACAAGAGCTGGTCGCCGGATTTTTCTTCACGGGAGGACCGAAACAAAGCAATGTGCTGATCGCCGATAAAATCATCGCTCAATTCAAAGCGGCGCTCTCGGAATTCGAGGGTCGCCTTTCAAGCGTCGTTGATTTGGAGCGCATGAAAGGGCATTCGGTTGCCGATGATGGCAGTGACTACATACAGGATGAATTTCTACAATATTTGCATGGTACGTTGAGCGGCGAAGGGCATCCGGTCATCCTGCCCGCGTGCCCAATGTATCTCGATTACCTAATTTCAGGACACGATTTCCATTTCGGGATCGTCCCCCGCATGGCCATGATGGCTAACGAGCACTCCGTGCAAATCAACAGCCAGTTCGTGGACGTACTCGAATTGTGGCTAACGAAAGATGAGCACAACAGAGTTTTTTGGAGTCCGACTCTTCACCTGAATCAGAAGTATTTCGACAGCCTGCAAAAGCACGCCGTGCCGCTCGATGAACGTGCTCTTGCCGCCCTGGCACACTCAGCTATGGCCCTGGATATCTACGCTTGGCTCGCTCAGAGATTGCACCGCTCATCACGTGGGCAGCTCTTAAGGGGCAGTTCGGGACGGATTTCGGGAGGATGAACGATTTCAGGAAAAAATTTCTCCTTGCTTTACGTCAGGTCTTTTCGTGCTACCCGAAGTCCAAGATTGCGGTGGAGCATGGGGGATTGATGCTGAGGAATAGTCCTCCCCCGGTTTCTGCCCGTGTGATCCTTGTGTAAACCTGGTGATCTGTGAAGTTATCCACGTGCACTTGGCCGCACAATCCTATAGGTATACCTATAACTACCTATAGTTACCAGCCTCAACCTGTGGAAAACTTCTCACAATCTGGCCCAAACCATAACCCATGGCAAAGCGCCGGCCGGTTACCAGCCATCCTGACAAGGACGAAGCAACGGAAAGTCCAACAGAAAGGTCTACAGGGAGATAACCCTACCGAGGGGAATGCTCGGAGCGAAAGGTCGAGCCAAGAGCCCAATTCCAGCTCACTGGCATGGAACATCAAATCCAAAGCAGAAACGATACGCAGAATCCGTCGGAAAGGCCCTCAGAGCCTCTCTCAGGCGATTGCAGTTGTTTGGAGTGGTATGTTAGGGACGAAGAAGCAAACGCTCTACGGGCTTATCATAGGCTCACGCATCAGAATCCTACCCGTCCCCTCCAGCAGCAGAGGTACCACAAACCCAACTAAAATCCCATACAGAACCAGAAGTCACCATCCTTGGCGCAACTCGAAATAGGATCCACCCGATTTCGGGTGCGAACAATGGAGCAATAACCATTGCCTTCAGCAGTTCGCATTCATCCCGGCGTGCACTCCGCTCGGCGCTTCCAACTATGAGCAAACTTGAAGGGCTATGTGCGCCTCATAGGTACATTCCTTCCCAGGCAGTATGCCCTATGGTTGCTGCGTGCCCTGGTTGGAGCTTTATCATACTAAAGGGTAACACCCTGTTTAAGGAAGGTAAGACTAGTAACGATAAGAAGGTCCCTGAGACGCCACAGAAGATCACAAGCTTCAGGACGGTCTAGGGTACGTTGCGGAAAAGCCTGTTAGACATCACGAGATGCCCTGCTAATCGGACTCCTCCTGGTCATGATCCGCGATGACGCGCTTAGCGTCCTGGTCGTACAAGTTCGCAATTTCTTTTAGTGTCGCGGCGAATTAACGCAGCCCACCCTGGTCTCCCACCTGGATTCAACGGCTACTGCTTCTTAGACAACTTCCGTTCAAGCGCTACATCACCAGGATTCATATCCGCTGCCTTAATGAAAGCGCTATCGACCTCACTCGCCGGCTTGTGCAGCCACATTCTCACTTGTCCAAGGTTGTACCATGCCCAGGCATGCCGCGTCGGAGGTGCATCCATCTGTACCACCCGCTCCAACATTTCTTCGGCTTCCCTGAGCAATCTGAAGCGAGTATCCCACTTTTGTGGACTGTGCGGGAGACGCACCAAGCCTGCGGTCAGCTCGATCTTGCATTGTGCAAACTCGTGCAATGCGCGGACATCATTTAAGATCGCATTTCCGGCCTGTTTGAAATAGCTGTGTGCCCGCTTCTCTCGCTTAACGCGTCGTTCCAGGATGGCGGCATCGAATGCCTCTACCGGCGATAGGATGGCCGGTAACCGATCGAGCATGGTCAGCGCATCCGCGTGCCGTCCGGCGTTCAGATAAGCCTCTACCATTGAAACCACCACACCTGCGGATCCGGTCTTCGTCTCAGCGAAACAGTCGTGCACATCCCGTGCCCCTTCGATATCCTGCCGATCCGCGTACTCGCGAATCAGGCTCGCGGCAAGCAGCGCGGAGGTCGGATGGGCTTCCCAAGCCGTGCGGATTCGGTTCAGGGATCGCGTTTCGTCGCCAGTCGCTTTCAAGTAGGCAGCATCTCGCAACGCTGCAATGGCGATATATTCAGGATGGGCGGGTAGGATGACCTGAAAATAGGTGCGATCCGAGTTGAAGTTGAACTGCGGCGGTAGAGAGCCGTTGTCCTTCATGCTCCCGAAAATCTTAGCTACCCCGGTGTAGCGACCCTCGGCGAGTCTGAGTTCCTTCAAGAACTCTCCGATTCGACGGTTACGTGCTGGAACAGGAGAGGGTACTTGGCCTTGATTAAGCTGCTCTAGTTCGATTCCCGGAACCGGACCTGGATAACTGATCACCTCGATGCGATTAGGATAAAGGTGGACCTTGGTCGGCTCGATGATGCCATCGTAGCTCCGGTGGTAGACTGCATTGACGATCGATTCGCGCAGCGCCATGTTCGGGTAGCTGACCCAACCGCGGGTCTGGGCACGGTCTTGAACCTTTTCCAGGTGGCGGGTTGCGAGGTTTTCAAGATAGCGCAGACACTGCCGGGTTTGTTCGTGGATAGGGCCAAGAAATGTCTTTTCCTCTATGACATTTCCAGCTGCGTCGTCTGCGAATTGAGCAACTTCGATACGCGCGCCGCGGAACCACTGCTCGGGATCCTCGGTGAAAAAGAGCAATGAGACATTGCACGGTACCTCATGATCGTTGACCCGAGAGGAAAGCCGGGCGCGCCGATAGACTGTCCGAACATCCATTTCATTGACTAGGCCGCTGTTTACATCCCGCAGGAACTCACGCACGCGGCCTTCGCGGAGATCTTCAAGCCTAGCGTTGGACGCATGCCGATCGTCGAAGGGTACACGCGCCGTTAGCTGCATCAACTGATCGAGGCGCGCGCCTTTGGCCTTGATGGTTTCCGCACCGACTCTCACCCAATATTCGAGCCTTCTGTCACCGCGTGCGTCCGGCGCCTGATGGGGTCGTCGATCGCTGGACGGGGCCCAGAGCACGAGTATTTTTCTGTCGTCCACGTCCTCCGGAGAAAAAATCGGATCATAAGTCGGCTGAATCTTATTGCAGTGGCCGCGAATCCACTTTTGTGCAGCATCGATCTGCTCCGGGGCAAGTCCGCGCACTGGGCGTTGTGCCATACCCTCCTTTTCGGCAACGCCGATCAACACATAGCCGCCGTTGAGGTTTTGCAAGTCGTTAGCGAAGGCACAAAGGGTCTGGAGAATTTGTGGTCCAATCTTGTCCTTGTTCCAGGATTCTTTGAACTCCAGGCGCGCGGTTTCCACGGTCTGTCCCGACAGAAGGTCCTCGACGCCGAGGCGGAGAAGGCTTTTCATGATCTGCAAAGTGAAAATCTACCGCCGTATCTAGCTATCTATAGATCCCATTCTTTTCGATCAATCAACCGCTTCGTTCAACGGCGGCAGACTCTTAACGATCCGTGCGCTCTCCACGCTCACGCGCACGATGCGCTTGAGCAGATCGACGATGTAGCGCGGCTCTTCCGACCAAGCGTTGGGGTCATTTTTGCAGTATTTCGTCCATGGCGAGGGACGGCGGCGTGTCAATTTGGGTCTAGGTCCCATCGCGCTGGCGTTTTGTGGCGTTTCCAACCCGGAAGACCTTGCGCGGGTGCGGTCATTGGAAAGACAACATGGGATACGCTGGCCTTCTGTGTGGTTGAACGAACAAGGTATTTATGATGCCGCACTATAAGTTGATTGTGTATTTATTACTGGTTTGCTATTCAACTACTGCATTGTCATGGGGCGCTGGCAAGATTCTTAGGCCGTTACGTCGCGTTGCTACCGGCGTATTAATGTCCCAAGTTATGATCTGTCATGTACAAGGTGTGGTAGATGCCGTGCAAGATACTGTAGATGACATCGAACGGCTTGCGTCCCGTGATCACCGTTTGTTACGCAAGGCAGGTCTTTTTATTTTGCGCGGAAAAATGAAAGTAATATTCGATAAACTACGGGCAGCCGTTCAACATGGTGATGCCTTTGCCTATAAAACATTAAGTTAATTGAGAACTTCAAGGAAGTACACCCGGACTGGGAAACCTATATGGCGGGAGCCAATTACGATACGCTGGTCTCCCGCTATAAGAAATGGGTGACCTCGAATCATGATTCCATTCTCGGAGCCTTGCGATCCGCCAAGGTGCAAGCGAAGAACTTCCGGAATGAAGACCGCATGATGGTTGAAATCGAGCGAAAGATCAAAACAGCTTCGGGTACGAATGAATTGCTCCAATTGGGTTCTGCAATCGGAAACATACAGGTCGATCAGCTTCAAAAATTACGCCAATTGCAAATGGCTCAAATTCAGCTGCAAACCGCGCAAGCGGGGAGTCAAATCGACCGGCAAGCTGAATCGAATGCTGCCATGGCGCGAGCCTTTTCTCCTGTAGAATTATCAAAACCCAAAGAGTTTACCGGTCTGAAACTCGATGGTTCATTTCGCTAGACACCAGGGAGAAATACCATGCGTTTTAAGAAACATACCCTCGCCTCTGTACTGCTGTTAACAGCGATTGGAGTAACCGTGGGCTGTACGGGAGAACCAGATCCGCTTATTGATCCGGGGAACCTCTTATAGGACGGGAATTGGAGAACGCTAAATTCATGATGCGCCTCTTGGATCCGACGCAAAAAGAGTTGAATGAGGCATATATTATGCGCCCCACCGCGGAAGTGCATCAAAATGCCCTTGACGCGAAATAAGTGATGGTCCTGCGCCACTCTTTCTTGGTTATCTTGCTCACTCTAAAATAAAATTGTCAACCACTCTAATTAATGATTGAAATAATGTTGGCGGACAGGATAGACAAATCTCTCCGCTAACATTAGATAAGGCGAAAATCCTGTTGGCGGATATAGGTTCCGCCAACATTCAAAGAAAACTTCTTATTATACAATGGCTTGCGTAATTATATGACTTGCAATCCCATACTTTATCCCACACTCCCGCCATGGCTTCGGCTTATTCCCACGGGAAACCAGCTATCAGTATGTGGCGAATTTTCTACACAGTAAAAATTTAGAAATTCATACAATACTTTACATAAACATTACGTGGGAATAAGCCGAAGCCATGGCGGGAGTGTGGGATGACATAACTGGCCTCGGAGAAGCCGGAAGATGGAATTATATACTTGACAGCACAACCCACCCTCTACGAGCACTTGGCGGCTTTACCTGAGGTTGTGACCGGGGAGATTCTAGATGGACAACTGTATGCTGAACCACGGCCTGCCGGGCTGCATGCGGTTTCCAGTTCCGTGCTCGGCGCCGATTTGTTGAGTCCTTTTCAGAAGGGCATTGGAGGACCCGACGGCTGGTGGATTCTGATTGGACAGTAAGGACAATCGATCCATCTAAAGTTGAGGGCCATATTGTACGTTCATTTCAAATGAACCCCTTTAGAACATGACTAAAGTAAAATGTAACTTTGTTAACTAACATATTGAAATGCATTCAAAATCAATCATTTTCCTGTTTTTTACCTGCTTTTGTTCTCGCGGTAGCCATGCGCGTAATCGGTTCCCGGATGCCAACGTGCAGTCAAGCCTGAAGATTTGAGGAAACTATACTCGGTCGTTGAGGCCGCGCAGCGGATAGGCGTCAACCCGAAGCAGACGCTGATGTGCAGCCTGCCTGTATGTACTAAGGCCAGAGCTTGAGGGCCGCCACGACGAGGCCGCCGACGGTCAAGGTGGTGGCGAATGACCACACCATGAAGCGGTCGATACGCCGCGCCAATTCATCAAAGCGCTTGTCGACGGTCTCGAAGCGCTTGTCTATGCTCTGCTGCATGGCCTCGAAGCGCTTGTCGACGGTCTCGAAGCGCTTGTCTATGCTCTGCTGCATGGCCTCGAAGCGCTTGTCGACGGTCTCGAAGCGCTTGTCTATGCTCTGCTGCATGGCCTCGAAGCGCTTGTCGACAGCCTCGAAGCGCTTGTCCATCTGTTCCAAGATGGTCTTGATCAGCTCGCGCTGGTGCTTGAGCTCTTCCTCGATGCGCACCATGCGCTCGCGCAGCTCGATCTCGTAGACCACTGGCGGCTTTCCCAAGGAAAGCTCGGCGAGCCACTCCCCGAGATTCTCTTTGATGTACGCAATGTCTTCCGCGGCGAGGTTCGTGGTGGTCATTGGCGTTTTCTTGTAGGAAAGCTTCGGGGTGTGGGCAGTTCAAGAATCGAAGACGAGCGCATCACATCTCAAGCTGCTTGGCGATCTCGAGCGCACGGCGCTTACCGACGTTGAGATAGGCCGAGGTTGCTGAAATTGTGCTTTGTCCCAGGAGTTCACGTACGGCCTCCACATTACGTGTCTTCTCGTAGATGTACGCGGCTTTCGTTCGGCGCAGGCCGTGTGAACTGTAAATCGCAGGGTCCAGGCGGGCATAGCCAACCCACTTTTTCACGAGCATACGGTATTGCCAGGTTGAAATCGCCTGGTCCTGGTTGCCGAGGAGCCTGGTGAAAAGCGGCATCCAGGGGAACTTGCGGCTCGCTGCGATCCAC
>Ga0209052_1000245_pt1 | contig 16581 bp, 10 predicted proteins | sample WorMetHEROISLAND_2_FD_187409 | JGI IMG/M metagenome (GOLD analysis project Ga0209052, IMG submission 187409) | Marine gutless worms symbiont microbial communities from Max Planck institute for Marine Microbiology, Germany - Olavius sp. 4 HERON... | ecosystem: Host-associated > Annelida >...
TTTTAGGCCTAAATTTGCGCCTATTTGAGTATCTAATGCAGCATACACTTAGCCACAACAGTCCCACAAAAGGGACTCAAAATAGAGGAGCAACAATTACAAAACAGGTACTCCTCCCCTGAGGGGGGAGTTGATGGTCCTCCCGCAGGGGGGAGTACATTTGTTTCAGGGGGGAGTACTCCCCCCTACGGGGTGGCTGGATAAACCCCTGAATATAACAACGTTTACAAAAATAGCCATTCCGTCCGCGGATCCGAAACATTATGCAGATCCCATCCCGCAGACCCGCCCGGAATCAACACGGGACTTTTTTTGTGTAAATTCAACAGTCCAATTCCCCTAGCCTGCGCGTCTTAGCGTAACTATTTATAGTATTTCGCATTAACAGCGTAAACATGTAAACGTCCTGCACATACAGCACACGGCGAAACCCAACGAATATCCGTATAAGCATTTATATATCATCAGAAACTATAGCTTTAGTGGGTTCAATCGGTTGACTACATATTTTGTCGCTGACAGTGTCGTGGGACTATATTCTATTTCACGCTATATGTTCGCGATGCTGTCCAAGATTGTAGTATCAGTCGAAAGATTGCATACGATTTCATACTAGCCATTAATACTAACTGTGGTCCTATCTTGCTCCGTTTCGGAGATACGGCGACCTAAATGTCGAGAAATTGCCACTTTGCTTTACACCACCTCTATTCTACCCAAAATTTCAGGTTGTTGCCCTTGCACTAGATCGCTGACGTCAGGCACGTAAAGAGCGAAGATACTAAGCTAATTATTCGTCTTATAACATTCGAGCTATAGCCCACTCTTATATGATCATTGATCACCATACCTCAACGTCACACCAGACAGACGGACGGGCAGACAGACAGACAAAATACGCTGTCATTACCCGCGCCATTGATATTGATGGCGCTGCTACTAAAACCTAGATCTCAATTTTTGGAGTCTCTTTCCTAAAATTGGGCGAGAGGCAAAAAGTCAACATGGCACCATTTCAGACAAGACTTTCGACTGATCGCAAGTTTAACAGGGGCCTATGACCGCAGGCCTATCTGCCCGGTTACAGCGGGAACTGAGCTAGGGACAAACCGATTTTTACATGGACCGAACTTGCAACACAATGAAAACAGAGAAAATGGCGAAGATGAAATAGGAGTTTGTTTACGCAGTTTTGCTGATATTTAGTGAACATCGTACGGCAGGAAACATGAATAACACAGCCAGTGATTACACTTTAGCAGGTGGACTTTGATCGACTGTTTTGCTTGTAGCCTTAGCGTACTACAAATAGCAAAGGACCCAGTGTCGTGAAGTAGTAAAGGTTCCCGGGGATTAAAAACAAAAGTTAAAAACGTAGCTGGAATGGAATTATTATTATTATTACCATTATTATTATTATCTTTGATATCATGATATGCAACTTGACCTGATTAAATACTATTTAAAAGTATTTAAATACGTATGCCAGTATTTGGTATTTAAATACTATTTAAATACTCAATTTTGTTGAGTATTTAGCAAAGTATTTAAATACTAAGCACATGGTATTTGTTACAACACTGAAAGGACCACACCCACCCATAGCTGTATTTTACTCGTTTTCGGTGATTTCTATTTTGTTTTCTGTTTCTAATTTGTGAACTTAGATTGGCCCAAATTGTACTGGCGGTCAGCTAGACAGAATACTAGACTGGCTTGATATTTGTTTCACCTTTTGTGGCACTTTCCCAGAGATTTCATCTCGGTCTCATCTTGGGAGTTCCGCATTCCTGGGTCTCGTGTTGATCTCGGCCCAAAAGGTCTTGGAGTCTCCGAGTCGTGGACCATTTCGTCTCATCGAGACGTTTTGTGCATTTGCGCCGTGCTCCAATACTAACCAGTACGCACTATGCCGTGTGTTTGTGAGCTGCAGTCAGCATCTGAAATTCTGAATTCTTCACAGTGAACTGACTATGCTATTATGTCAATATTAAAATGTGGTAAATGGCACGTGCAAGTGCAAGCTATTTTGTTGCTGCTTACTGTAGTAAATAGACACTTTGCAAATGGAAATGAAAGCCATTGCTCAGTCATTTGATTTTGATGCACTGTGGTTGACTTGGGTTATCTACTGATATTTGTTAACTGGATGGATATGTTTAATTAATAATCTGCATATCTATTTTGTGTTATCTTTTACAGTTTACTGACTTCTTGCTTGTGCAAATTTGTGACAAGCCTAGTAACCTACGTCTACGAGACTGGAAGTGCAAGCCAATGTTCAAGCCATTATTATTTTAGTTCCCAATGTGTAATGGGAAAATGACCAACAGAACACCCTAACCTAAAACACTGTTTGTGACCAGTGGCTGTTTTAGGCTTAGGCCGGGTGGCAGGTAGGCCACGGTCTACCCACTCGACCAGCCTACCCACTGAAGATTGAAGTCTACCAGTAAGTAGACATACTGTGACTTTTTTTGCTTCTGGCCTACCCTCTCAAAAAAACCCGGCACTGCCCCTGTTTGTGATGCTGATGCAGATTTGTGGTGCTCAATAGTTTTCTCCGTACGTCTTGGTCTCGTCTCGGATCAAAAATGTCTCGTCTTGATCTCATCTCTGACAAAAGACCAAACGGAGCTACACATTTCGGGTTTTCTTTTCTCATGGTCTTGGCTTGAATGGTCTCGTGCACATTTCTGCACATTCCTCACATGTTGTTCCATATTAACCTTTGCTCATTGCGTAGGCAATAACGGTTAAAGCAGTGTGGATTTCTATTTGGCCATTAACTTACTGGTGCTTTCCTACTGTTTTAAATTTTTTTTGTGTGTGTGAATTGTTTTTTTGCAGAACTAACAAAAGGAGAACAAGAGTTGCTGGCAGAAATACGCCAGAAAAAGATGCAACTCTTGCTAGAAATACAGGTGCTCATTATATTTGTGTATATGAATTATTTTTAGTATGTACATCTTAGATTTTTTGTTGAAAATATTGTTCCCGTAATTTGCATAGGTTTCACTTATTCAGTTGACTTGACCCGAAGAGTTGGACATGAGAAAATTCAGAAAGCAAATAATAACAAGATTATCAAGCCTTGTTTAAGGCTAAGCACTGCCCATGGGCTATGCCTATGCGACATTTTGTGAATCCAGGCCAGTTTTACATTACTGGAACACAACCACCGCTAGCGCCACCGATGACAATGCTGGAAACAATACTGCCTTCACTTCTGCAGGCAGTAATAATTTTGCCTTTCTGTGGCATGTAACTGTTGTTGACTGTTATGCATTTTTACATATTTGTTTCATTTTATCGATGGCATATGCACTTGTGCTATTGTAATGGATTCATATTTCATAGTAACAACCGTAACTGTAACCATTTCAGACTGTCTTATGTGCCGCTACTGAATGTGTTAGAAGTGTAGAATATTATATTATAATAATATACTAGCATTATGTTCTTCCCTCAGCTTCTGATGGAGATACTAGGTACCAGGAGGCCCTTTGCTTTGTGTGAATATGAACTGAAGAGGTAACACATAGTGAACTAAAATGTGTGACCCATTCATTCACACATTTAATCATTGAGGCATTTCTGGTCTGTGGGCTAATTGGCTAGTAGCATATTGTATTTTATCCTTCTGTCTCTGTGTTTCTTTTATTTATCTGTGTTTGTTTCCTGTTTATTAGCGGTTGATTGACTTTCTGTGTCTGACTGTTGTATCTACTTCTTTTAACCTTTCAAACGTTCACAGTTGCTTCTTTATTATGTTATATCTTTATTCTTGGTCTTACTTTTGCCACTGTGATTGATACATTGACTCTCTGACAATGTGCATCAGAGTGTGATGGCTGTTGCCATTGCCTGTAGGCTGTTAGTTACTGTCCAGCTGGACATGCTTGACACACTGATAAATTAATTGTTAACTCACTCACACTGCATTGTTTTGTGAGCTGAATGGCACGGCCAGTTGTCTTGTTATTTGTAGCAAATTCAAGAAGAAATTGCTGAAATCACGAATGAAATGGAAAGTCTAGACTATGTTGGTGATGAAAAGTGAGTTATATATTTTGTAAATATACAGAAATGATTGCTTAATTGCAGTAGCAGTTGTGCAACAGATTTAGTGAATGTGGACTTACAGTAGCATACCTTGCTAATTATATTCTGGTGACATCACCATTGTTTGCCTGCTGCATTACAGGATATTTGTAGTAATAGCAAAGTACACCATTTATTATAGGTGTTTAGTGTAGTGCACAGAATTTTTGTTTCCATGATGTATTAAATAGTCTGATGTATACAAAAAGTGTTTACAACTTTAGTGACCCTACTACCCAGCAGCTTAGTTTTGCTATGCTGTACTACTTTTGGTTGCTAAATGACCATTTCTGCACAGGTCACTGTGTCCGTCTTGTGCATAATTACACACAAACTAGGTATTGTCATATGAGAGCTCTGCAACAGAAGATTCTGATTACAGAATTTGACAGTTTGTTTGCGGAGGGGGGGGGAACTATGTGGGCAATAACGCAATCAGTAGGCTGAAGATTATTGCAAGAGAACTATTTGCAGAATGAAATAATGATATCTGGATTGTTTGTACTAAGTGTAGTAAAAGTGAGTCATTTTTAGCCAATCATACTAATGGTCGCATTTGTGGTACGACCTGTCATCTGTCTGTCTGTCGTCTGTAACGTTGTGTGTTGTGGCTAAACAGTACATCGTAGGGGGTCGGCGATGGTACCGTCGGATAGGGCCTCGGTAAGTTCCTATAGGCTGTCAATAGTAACCATGTCGCTAACTGCAGCAATTTCCCCACAGTTTGCAATGCAAGTATTTGGGGGCGTTGTTGGAAGTTTACGTTATATCACAAGTTATGTAAGTGAGTAAGAAACTACGTTCACATTTTGATGGCCTTCGGGTGCAGGCAGTTATGGTCGCCTTCCCCTAGCGACAGCTGGGCTCTTGTCATTAATTGCAAAATTGTGAATGAATTATGGGTGCAGACGTGACATGGCTGTGTTGTGCTGTTTATTATTACAGGAATAATCCAAACTCGAAACATCTGTCTATTGGGAGGAAAAAATTCAACATGGATCCAAAGAAGGTACTTCTATTTGTTAATTTTTCTCTGATTAATGGTATTGTGTTGGCATTTTCATCTCCATGAAACTGCTATATCAGAGGGTGTTCAGCAATGGGTGATAACATGTAGAAGGTATTATAGTGGGTAAATTTAGTAGCTGATTAAAGTGCTTAATGCAGGTGCAGGGTGATTCCTTATTTGGCCATTTTTCTCTGTTTTACAAGTTTGCTGCCAGTATTTAAAGATGTTAAACTTGTATACACTGTGCTGATTGTTGGCAGGTGTTAAGTATGACATGTGCGGGACAATTACATACATAAGCAATGTGTGTTGTAGGGCATCGAGTACTTAATAGAGCACGGTCTGCTTAGCACTACTGCTGAAGATGTTGCACAGTTCCTGTTCAAGGGTGAAGGCCTAAACAAAACTGCTATTGGAGATTATCTTGGTGAAAGGTAGTGTTGTCATTTATCTCATGCCAGCATAGTTTGTCTAGTTTGTTTTTCTGTTTGACTTTGTAGTAGTTTTCACCAGCAGTTGATCATATCCAGTGTTCTAAATTGATGTAGAGTACAAAAAGTTGCATTACAAGCCAGTGATATAATTTATGCAATTTGTTTTTCTGTTTCACCTTGAAGTGGTGATTTATATCGTAGTTTGCACCGTCTGCTTTAGTGTAGGCTTGTAGCTAGATAGCATTGATTTTACACACTAATTTTATTGATGTAGTCAATTACTAGTAATATTGTTCTGCAGCACAAAATGGCCTATTGTGTCGTGATGTGCCATTAATAAACTTCTCACTCACTTACCGGTAGTTAGTCACATTTTCATTTGTTTGATAAAATGGTGCAAATTGTTGAAAGTTGCTGTACTAGCCAGTAACGTATACATTGTATTGTGTGTGTTGTAGAAATGATTTCAATATGAATGTCCTGAAGGCGTTTGTTAATCTTCACGAGTTCTCCGACACCATCCTTGTGCAGGCGTTGCGGTATTGTATATGCTGTTTTTAGGGCTGTTCCAGAAAAATCTGCACCCCCACAGACAGCAGCTGATTTTGACCTACCACCCACTTTGGAGAATTTGGCCATATCTGAGCTTGGATTTGGTCAGGAGTGAGAGGGAATATTGCTAGAATTGCTCTGTAGTAGTAGTATTGTGTAGCTTCCTATAGTTGCATGATCATTGGAGCAGCTCACAGGTTTAGTCTAGAACCAGATTTTGCTTCATCTCACTGGGTTCACTCACTGTGCTTAGATTTCTTTGTGTGTCATTGTCTTGTATGTGCATGCATGTTGTATTATTCTAACATGGTGAGATGAGCCTGGTGAGATTAGCTATCTGGATAACTAACCACCCTCCTTCAGTGCTTTGACACTGTTGGTTGGGTCATCTCACCTGTAAAAACATCGTCTCCAAAATGACCTAAACTGTGTCGAGCGGGATGTTAAACCTTGCTCAACCAACCAGCTTTCAGCTAACCTGATGGTCTAACCCACCATCCCCTGCGGAAAAAAACTGTTGCCATCTGTGGTGGGTACAGATTTTTTTTTGGAACAGCCCTTATTCTCACAAGTTTCTACTGTATGCGTGAAGTTGTGAACTGTGCATTTGTTTTCAGTTAAATTACCGTAATGGTGCATTTGACATGTTGATTCCAAGAGTTTTAATCACTCTTCTTACTCAGTACGCACATATGAGGCAATAGCAAGAAGCTAGCAGTACGCCGTGCTATGAATACTCGGGATGGAAATCTTTTCAATCACTGTGTTGCTAATCACTAGAACAAACATTCAGACAGCTACAAGTGGTTATTGTTTCCACTAACGTTTGGGTAAATTTATGGAAAACGTCAGTTGGTCTTGATGCATAAACTAACTTGTTCTATATTTACATTTGATTGTCCTGTCAAAATGTATAGGGTGATTCAAGATAAAATACCCCAACACGTTTGTGATAGCTACTTGCTATTAGAATTGCATGAACGTTAACTATCATACTGAACTTAAGAAAATTTGGTGCAAAAATATTCTTGCACTACACAGTTATCGTGATTTTTTGTGTTGGGGTATTTCTTTTTGAATCATCCTGTATTTGCTATCTATTGGTTGATAATTGAATTATGCATTCATTGACATGCTGACTTCTGTGTGTTAATTGACTGGTGATATTCACCATTTGACAAGATTCAACGCTGAATGGTGTAACAGGCAGTTCTTGTGGAGTTTTCGTTTGCCTGGTGAAGCACAGAAGATTGATCGAATGATGGAGTGTTTTGCACAGCGATACTGTGAGCTCAATCCTGGCGTATTCACCTCCACAGGTATATAATCATGGCTGTATGAATTCACGCCAGTATAGCATTAGTTAATTACCTGCACTGAAGCAGGACGCTATCTGACAGCTTCTTCGTTTGTGTCTTGTCTGTTTGTTGGCTGGACAACTTAAAGTTACGAACAGATTTTGGTGAAATTGCGTGAAGAGGTGTGGCATGGCCCAAGGAATAGCGGATTAAATTTCGATAGTGATGTGATCTGGAGTCTGTTTGTGGATCTCCGGATCATTATTCAGGATTCCTTATCGTTAGGAGATGGAGCGTAAACTGACACTTTACCGTGTGTTCCAGCAACAAACGGATTTCTGTGAAATTTTGTGAAGGGTTGGAGAATGGCCCGAGGACCCAACACTCTGATTTCGCTGGTGATTGGTTTAGCATCCAAATGCAGAGTTTATGGCAGGTGATGTTTATTGAATATTGATGATAAAAAGTTGCGAATGGTCATAGTGAGCACAGCTGTTCATGCGTATGTGTTGCCGTTGTACAGACACATGCTATGTACTGTCATTCTCCATCATCATGTTGAACACAAGTCTTCACAACCCAAGCGTCAAAGACAAGCCGACTGTCGAGAGATTTATTGTAACGAACCGTGGCATTAACGATGGCGGCGATCTGCCGGAAGATTTGCTCACAGTATGAATATGTTCTTCTCATTATAGACATTCGTTTTTGTTTAACAGGTTAAAAGTATACAGGACAATTTTTGTAGGCCTATTTCACAGTATATTGTGTTTGCTTATTTTGTATGTGCTATTTAGCCGACTTGGCTATAACGAGAAATATACACATACACATACACATACACAGGTCCCCATTATCAGGAGTTAGTCTGTGTTAGTCTGGGTCCTCGACGGATAACCTCTTGGGTTGCAGCGAGGATTTTTACAGTTTAGTTGGTCTTTATATAATGCACTTAAGCATTAAGTTTACCAGGACTGCTGGCTTACTGATGTAGTCAGTTAAAGATGCTGGCTGTTGATTTGGGGCCGGCTGTCCAGCTGATTTGTGCTGTATGCTACAGGGTTAAAAAAAACAGGGTTCTTTTTAAAAAAGCCCAAACCAATGGGTTTTTTGGGTTTTTGGGTTTTATTGGGTTTTTTTCGGACAAGCAAGAAAAAATAGGTAAAATAATACAAAAACTCAATAACCTAAAGCCTTAAAAGCTTTAAAACAATAAAATATTGCATTATTAGTGACCTCTAAAGTATAAACTAAAATTGGGTAAAAGCTTTAAAAACAATAATATATTGCATTATCAGTGGCATATAAAGTATAAAGTTTATACTTTATATGCCACTGATAATGCAATATATTATTGTTTTTAAACCCACCCCAAAAAACCCACACTTCTACTTTAACCTAATTTTAGTTTATACTATAAACTAAAATTAGGTTAAAGTGTGGGTTTTTTGGGGTGGGTTTTTTAGGTGGGTGTACCCAAAAAATCCACCAGATTTTTTTGGGTACGTACCCGGGTGTCTGAACCCTGGTATGCTAGCACCTCTGTAGTTACGAACTAACGGCACTATACGAATCTATTATTATTATTATTATTAATTGGGTTTAACCCTCACCAGTCTAAGGTACCATGAAGGAGAGGAGCTCTCACCATAGCAGAGGTTTGATCTGTGCATTAATCTGGTTGTAGAGTCTGTATGAAAGTATCAAGAAGGAGCCGTTCAAGATTCCCGAGGATGACGGCAATGATCTGATGCATACGTTCTTCAACCCCGTCAAGGAGGGCTGGCTGTGGAAGCAAGGTACGTCGTACGAAGATTCGGAAATGCTACGAGGACATTGTGCAGTTGCTAAGCTGTTGTCATTGTTCATTGTCGTTTGTGTCGTTCGCTTCCTGTTGCTTGCTTGTGTTCATCTTGAGGCACCTGCCAGCCATGCTGAGCTGCACTTCACTGCCATCTGCCTGCGGCCCTATCATAATAATAATGATGATAATAATAATCTATCTGGTATGTCGGAAAGACATTGCAGGCTTTTATTGACTTTTTTTGTGAGCTTCACTTTCCCAATCTTGCTAGGAGTCGAAGTTTCACCAGTGTGAATGCTGGTCTGACATGTTCAGTAGAGAAGCCCAGTAGAAGCCTACAGCTAGGTGGATGGCCGCATGTGATGTTGGCACTGGGCTGAAATGTTCGCTTGTTTGCTGTTGTACTGCAGTGCTGCTGATAGGTGGTTTATTTCTACAGCACATCAGCATAACTTACTGTTTTCTTGGCTGTAGATGAGCTTATTGTTACATGTTTTGATCAAGGACAAATATTTGTCACAGCTGTTAGTGAATATCATTACTATAGTAAATGAAGCTAAAAGGCAAACAGTCTCATACTTGGTTATGAGCGTAGTGCCCAGAGCTGATCCTGGTCTCATCCTTTACATGTTGCAGTCAGAAGCCTGGCAGTAAGCTGAGATTACTTTCTGCTGATAATTCTGTACGTTACTGTACAGCACTTTATTTGTCGAGTTACAGCGTAAAATTGGAAGAAATGCCTTTTTCTGTGTGAATTATGTGGAGCTTGAGCTGGTAATGCTGTACATTGTCTGACGGTTATTCACTGTGTTGTGCTGTGTTGGCAGCCGGTGGCCGATGTAAGTCGATGCACTGCAGTCGTAGTAGGTGTGGCTGTTGGTGTGGCTGACTGACGCTGTGTTTAGCTGTCTGTCTGTCAGTCTGCTTGTTTGTATGTTCGTATGTTGTTTGTTCCGTATTACCATGCATTTGTTGCTCCTTCACTCGCCTTCGTTCGTTTGTGCGTTGGTTTTGTTGCGGCATTGGCACACATGACGGATCTGCTAATGTGTGTCTGGGCATTGCGCATCAGTGTGTGTTAGTTCTAGCTATGGGTGTATTGCTATCTCATGCTTTGATGCTGATATCAGTGCATTGCAGAACTTTTACAAAAAATTGTTCTTTATTTTGGTACAGAGTATGCAGAATTTGTCGAATATGCACTGAAATATGCAGCATATGCGCAGATTGAGGAATACTGCATGCATTTGCCACATTGTATATGCCGCCGATGTGGCATATACACGTAAGCTTGTATTCGGCAAAAATCGCAGAACAAAGTGCAAAGACTATTTGACTGACTTTGACATACTTGACTTATGCGTTGTCACTCACTCCCAGTGGAACATAGGCCTCATGTAGGCCTAGTGTGCACAGAAACGGACTTTGGCATTGCAGAAAATGCACAGAATTATCAATTATCTTTGCATATTTTTGCATTTGTGCAAGCTTGGAAATGCCGTCGGATGCGTGAAAATATGCAATTTGCGGATTTTTGCCTAATATGTGATAGATGCTGCAAGTGCATGTGCGCATATAACTGGCGTCCCTAGCTGATTTAAACTAAATATTTTCTGTCAGGTGAAGTTTTTATGAAGCATCTCCCAGAAAGCATCATAAATCTGAGGCTGTTTTACAACTCATGTAGCTAGTTAGTATTCAGCATTGGGTGCCAAACATAGTATGTGATATTCAGGTGATTGTACTAATGTTTTTTTCTACCATCGTGCAGATTTATAAAAGCTGATTGGAGCTTAGTTTAGTCAAAGATAAAACTGCAAAGTAAAAGTACACCTGAAAGACCGAGAAAACGAATAAGCATGAGAAATCAGAATGTAACCAAAACCAATCTTTACACCTATTAGTTCTAGTGACTAGGATTGACAAACATCATTACAGTATTCTAAAATTTTATGTAACTTATTTATCACACTAAAAGTTGTATGTTACGATTCCAGCATCTCTGTTTTTGTAGTCTTTTTTTAGTAGTTTTTGAATCACGGAAACATGATTTTTTTGTTATAGCGTGAAAAGTTTTTGTTGAATTTTGAATCACAGTTGTTTTGGTTTATGTTCTTCTGTTATGTTGGGAATGCAAGTTGACTAATGCTACTTTGTACCCTGGTTATATGTAGGTTAACTGGTGCTTTGGATTTCGGTTTACTGTTATGTGGTGGGTCAGAAATTCACACACCATTGCAGTTACATGGTGTACCATACTGTATCATTTTTATGTAGAATTATACACTCTTTTAAACTGTCATTGAATAGTTTTTTTAACATTGAATAAAAGTTGCATTGGGGGGGGGTAATAAACTTTTGTCCCACTCTATTGTTATTCATTGTTGTGTTGTTAAAATCCTGTTAACCGGTGGTTGGTTAATAGGATTTTGCTGCAGTTAGTTGTAGGTAGAGTTCGTTTGCTTTGATGGATTGGATTGTGTCGCTGTTTTTCGTTGTTGCTACTAACTTGTTCAGTCGATGCTATTCATCAAACATTTCTCCTGATTGTCACTGATATGGAAGTATCAGTCACTGTTTGCCTGTGCACTGTAACTAAGTAAGTAAGTAAGTAATTAATTCGCGCATGTCAGCACAGCTCTCAGGTAGTTGAACTGCATCGGCTGCAATGCCGTCCAGCCGGTAAACAGTCTTGTTTCAACAGCTCCCAGAAGTTTATTTTATGAAGTCTGGACTAACTTGGAGTTATAGTTGTTCTATAGGACAGCTCTGATCTCCGTGCTACTCAGCCAGACACCGGCTTACACTGCAACACCGTGCGTGATACACGGCTAGCACATTCAGAGTACGACCAGATGATTAGGCATGTCAAGCAGAAGCAGAAAGTAGTAATAGTAGTAGTGATATGGTTTGCTTGTAACTTTTTTGTTACAGTATACATGTTTGCTGACCAATCCAACTGTGTTACATTAGTCCAGTTGTTGGAAACGTGTCTTGATTTGTGTTATAGTGCATGCTTACTGTAAATAACTGCCCCACTGCTCGTCTGCTTGTCTGTGTGTAGAATCTTATCCATTTCCTGATGTGTCTTCCTATGCAGTTGTCTATACAGAGCAGTAGGTTGCATGCGATGTATTGGTGTTCTTTGTTGTGAATACTGTTTGCGTGGTTTTTCAGCTGAAGCTTTGCCTGATTGACTGTCCCTGTTTACTGTTTATTTCACGGTCTTAGACTTTGTTACATGTAAAAAAGAACGGAAAACATTTGCAAGATATTTTTGAAAATGTTTCGTGTTTTACATGTAACAATGGCTTAAGTTCAACCTGGAGCCGACGTGCTCTTGTTTATTATGTTATATGATGGCATTATGCATAATTCACCAACCACTGGTACAGGTTATGATCTGGTTTGATTGGTGCTAGTTCAGCGTTTATTTGCTGTAAAGTAAATAAGATGATCAGCTGAATGCATGGGAGAATTGTGTGTGGTCGTAGACACTGTTGGTGGCAAAAGTTACAGTTGAACTATTGCTGCCTCCATAGACATTGAGCAGATTGTAAAGCGGGTTGCATTTACTGATGTTTTCACTTCATCCCTTTTCCTCCTCTCTTCTTTCTTATCTCTCATCCTGTCCTCCCTTCCTATCCTCATCCGGGAAATTTTGGAGGTGTGCATTTTTATGTATTCTAAGCACAGATATTGCGCCCAGTGAAAACGATTTTATAGGGCTGGTGTGATTAAAATTTTTTAATCGATTACTGTCCAAAAATTACTTGAAATTGAGCTATTAATTTTTATTAATTTTTGTAGTCAACCAGAAAGACCACAAAAAGTACAGAATTCACCTACTACTCTTGCCAACTAAAGCAAAATCGAAAAAGTCACGATGATGATGATGATGATGATGATGATGATGATGATGATGATGATGGTGCAGTACACAAACTGTGTAGTCAAAGCTCACAAAGTGCAGACTGTTAAACTAACGCTGTACAAGTACAAATCTTGATGACGTGTCCTATGTGAAATAAAATTGGATCACAAACGTTCATCGTCAGTCATTTTAGGCTGTTAAGAAGTCCAAAATTTTAATCGATTGAATGACTGGTCAATTTTTTAAACAATTAATCGATTAGTGAATCGTTCGTCAATTTCCGTAGCCCTAGATTTGACAGAAAATAAAATGCATGAGGTGATACTTTAGTGTGTGGAAGAGCCGGAGTTGACTGAATCTGCGTAAGACTCGTGCATGCTGCAGTGATACTTGGCGACTGGCGTATTGTTGCTGGTGTGCTGTGTCGGTCCATTGAACACTGAGCACTGTGTGTGGTCTGTGGTCTCTGCAGGTGGCAGGTACAAGAGCTGGAAGAGACGCTGGTTTATTCTCAACGACAACTGCCTCTATTACTTCCAGTTTACCACCGTCAGTACAGCCGCAGCTTATTCAGTTTTGACATGTACAAGTTCCTTGTCCTCGAGTGTGGGATTGTATTAGGCTATTGGCTCGCGACACGCAAGCTAAGTTAGCCCTTATTGTCACACAGATTTATCCATCTGTCCATCCATCTGTCTGTCTGTCTGTCCGCGACAGCTACACAGCATTGCGCGTCACGAGCCACGTCGACTACCGGCTTGTATGATTGATTATCATTCATCATTGTACATGTCTTACTTGAGAAGGCTTTTGTCAGACTTAAACCGTGCATGGGGTTGTGGTACTTGTTGTAAAGGGTGTGTTACTTTCAACACATCTGTTACTCGTGTGTTTGTGATATTAACGTTTGAATACTAGGCTAGGCAGTAAAAAGACATTTATGTAGAGCCTAGTGTCACGGGCAAATCAGAACCACATATTGGCAGAGACTAGGCTGAGTGTTCACGTTTACTGTAGGCAATGACAGTGTTGAATACTGTATTCTGTGCAAGCTCAACTCATCCGAGTTGCACTTGTTGATTGTGAGTTTATTTAAGAACAGCATCGTTTGAAAATAAAAGTTTTGCCACGACAGTTCCTTAAAGTCCCCCCACCCCCACCAAAAAAATATGTGTTGGTTAAACTGAAATTACGTCTATATGGCTTATTTGTTGATGCACACTTTGTGCTAGGCCGAATTCTCCCAGCGTTTGCCAAAACTGGTTCTCTCAGCTTCTCTGTCGGCTGTTGTTGATCTACTCCAACTAGCCATGTCAAAGAACTGAAGACTATTTATTGTGTGACCATCTTAACAGCGTGCAGTATGGGTTGCTCATCCGTCCATCTGTCTGTCCTATACTGCCTCCTAACTAGAAAACTAAAGAGTACAGAAAGACCAAAATTGGTCGAACATTCCCCAGTGCAGGAACTGGTGTGCCAATTTTTCGTTCAGAAGGTTGGGATTAGGTTTAGGGTCGCACAGCTCTCGACGGATGGCTGCACAGTATGTTGTCAGTGGGCCAACGTATCTTTCTATTTGGTGTTGCATTGCACGTGTGTGATTGCAGGACAAAGAGCCTAAAGGCATAATTCCTCTGGAGAACATTCAGGTCCGTGAGGTGGCCGGTGATCGTGGCAAACCAAACTGCTTTGAGCTGTACTCGGCTTCCAATGATGTGATCAAAGCTTGTAAGACAGACTCCGAGGGCAAGGTCATTGAAGGTCAGTGTTAACTGTTGTCACCCTCCATAGAATATCGCCCGTGTAGGTCTGGGGGTGTACCGATGTAGAATAGACCCACTCCGTTTCCTGGCCGGATGACGTAAGAGGCTCCGGAACCAGGCTTTTAGTTTTGTATTGGTATAGTTAGGTTGTGTGTGTGTGTCTTTTGATATTTAATATTACGTTTGTGCATGTGTATGTAGGTAGTATATTATTGTATTTTGGGTTTTTTTGTGTTCGTTTGATTGATTTTGGTGTTAATTTTTGTTGTCCGTACCAGTGCAAGTGATTGCCTGGAGGACCGTCTCCAAAATGACCTATAATGTGTCGAGCGGGACGTTAAACCTTACTCACTCACTCACTCCATAGAATATCATGTATATTGTGAAGGTATTCCTATCTTGTCTGCTTTTAGAAGACATCTCAGACAATACTACTTATTGTTCTACTAGCACACCGAACATTTTTGTGACTATTTATTTACAACTGTAATGCACTATATAAATTACTTACTTACTTACACCAGATGCTTAATATAATCAATTTGTTCTTACTTGTCAGTTAGTGGTATGCAATAAATATGTCCAAATAACACGACATTTTGCATAGAATAATTTATATGTGCATTTAGATAATACTGTGCTTTGTATGGAATCTCAGGTGAGTAGGTTGGAGTCAGAATAAACGCTAAAGTCGTGAAGCAGCATTTCGTGTGATAAGCAGTGAGTTGACTGTTAGTGAGTCCAGTAGTGTACTGTATGGTGCATGATATGTTAATGCAGGCAAACACAATGTCTATCGCATGTCGGCTGCGTCGTCTGAGGAGAAAGAAGAATGGATGAAAAACATCAAGTGAGTTGACCTAGTGTGTTGTTTCTATACTCGTGCATGCCAGTAGTTTAACTGTTATTGCAGAACTAGTTGTATGGTATAGGCTACTTCCATTTTGCTTACGCAGTACAACATTATTTGATTTTTTTGCGGTAGTGTTGAGCTTAACGTGTAACTCAGCCATAACTGTGATGTTGTTTGTACTTTGTGTGTGTGTTTGTGTGAGTAGGAACAGCATCAGTGATAGTAGTAGTAGTAGTTGTAGTCGTAGTTGTAGTAATATCCATAGAACGTAGTAGTATCATCATGATGTAGCTGTAGTTTGTGTGTTTGTGTAGGAACAGTATAAGTGACAATCCGTTCTATGACATGCTGGCAATGAGGCGTCGCAAAGCATTGCATCAATAGTTAATACAGTCTACACGGCAGTAACCAACCATGCATTCTTGTTGTCCTGCCATATTCTCAACGTGTGTTAGCATTTCTTGTGTTAGTCTTGAGTTAAGGGAGACCGCTCTCCAGCAGAATGTAAGTCCTTGACTTTCTGCTGACATTCGCCCCATTACATTGTTCCCCATGTCATGCATACTGGGTACTGACACTGTAACAATGAAATATAGCTGTGTAATAGTGTAGTGATGGAATGCAAATATGCACTATGCCAGGGGTGCACAACACGGTGGCCCGCGGTGCCGGCCCGCAGACAGCTAGGATGCGGCCCACCGCATCTTGCTCAAAGATTGTTAATTTTCGCACAAAAGTGGCTTTCGTGGCAATTCGTGCATTAATACAACTACGTTACATTACAGGCATAAAGTGCATAATACACTTGTTGTTTCCTATTAGTTTGAGTTGCATACAAAGTTGGACATAAGTGCAAAAATTCAATGTCGTATGTCGTCCTGACTCCCCAC
>Ga0209052_1000246_pt1 | contig 16578 bp, 13 predicted proteins | sample WorMetHEROISLAND_2_FD_187409 | JGI IMG/M metagenome (GOLD analysis project Ga0209052, IMG submission 187409) | Marine gutless worms symbiont microbial communities from Max Planck institute for Marine Microbiology, Germany - Olavius sp. 4 HERON... | ecosystem: Host-associated > Annelida >...
TGACCCCCAAAAATATTGAGGGCGCACGAGCCCCTATCTTTACCCCTATGGCAATCATTTCACTTTGGCTAGCATGATATCGCTACTGTTTCATCGTTGTCTTACTCTGTTGTTTAATCTCAGCTGATTCTTTCCGGCGTAGGGTTTTCTCAAGTGAATCGAATAGCAGAAGGCGATGCCAGGTTACTGACGTACGACCAGTGCATAAATTCCACTTCAAAGTTCGCGTTTGCAGCGCTGAAGAATTCGACCATGATCTGCGCCACGCTACAACATGCGCCAGGACAAATCTGCTTCGTACGTACGCTGCTCTGTACAATATCATATCTACTGTAGTCTACAGTGCACAGGTGCGTATACTACAAGCGAGGCTTGGATTCGAGACCCAGTCTTTCAAGATCAAGACTTAAGAACAACAGATTCTGAACTGTAGCTCACTGACGATCAGTTTCTGTAAAAACAGACTAAGCAGTGTGACATTAATTGCAACAGTTTGCTCTCTATAAGCGTACATTATACTTTCTCGTCCATCAATATATGTAGCTGACTAGCTGTATCTTATGCGTCTTTACTTACTGGCTGTCGCCATACTGTAGATACACAGCAGCGTAAGCAATTTTTATCCTTGCATTTTGTATTGGTTCATCAGTAGTTTTACGCCATACTGTTTACTGGTATCTTATGGGCTTGTATTTTCCATTTAGTTGTCTTTATTGTAGTTCTTCATAAACAACCTACCATAGTTTTAACTGATGTTCAGTTGAACATTAACTGTACTAGCTGATGTAGTTCTGCATTCGCTAATGTTTCTCTTACGCAGATGTCCTTTGCTGCATACACATTGCGACAAATAGGCCTATACTTGTGACTGGTTTGTGCACAGGGAGACAGCGCTAGTCTATTGGTGTGCAATGGTGCAGTCAGACAGGACACGTCATGGACGCTAGTTGGTATTGCCAGCTGGTCACTCACTAACTGTCCAGTCACTGTTTACGCACGCGTCACCAGCGCTGTGTCGTGGATACAACAGACTATACTCACCATGCATTAGTCGTCGTAGAAGGCCTAGTCCGTGATTGGGTTGTTTCGTTCATGATGAAACTAGATGGAGGGGACACCCTTAGTCAGTGCTTCTCTTTTGCTCAATGACAATTCAAAGGTCCTATAAAAACCTGCCACTCAAACCTGCTCACACTGTTAACCTTTCCAGCCATAAATTTTTGCTGTATGCTTTTTTAGGTGGAATCGCACTAGCATAAGCGACTATTTCTCCCTAGCGTGGTCTGCCTGTCGCCAGGTACACTCCGGATCCAAGGACGTGTTAGATGGGATCCCAACTCCCAGGGAAGGGGAGATTCAGGGGTATAACCCTCAGGCAAATCATTTGCCTAATTGCTGCTGCCACCTGACGAACAGAAATGAGGAGCAATTCCACTTTTCCCCAAATTACTTTGGTGCGTATACTCAGCAGTGTACTCATTCTGTTAGCGTCAGCGCAAAGTTACTTGCTTGACTTGACTTTCCAGTCTACATGCCATTCTTTCACTGTCGGCTGGGAACTGGTATTTTTGCAGTTTTCCTATTGACAAGGCTTTTGTAATCTGCTTGGGTCACAACATGTACTTTAAGAAGCAATGCCCTACGAGGACTTGATGTAAAGTTATCAAAAGTATTAAGCTGTGGATTGTCTTAAGAGGATGCACAAGTTGTGAACAACTACTAAGGCATAATGAGGGCAACCAGGTTTTCACGGTTCTGTGAATTTATTCATCTACTGCATATTAATATATACGTGTAACTAACTCATTATTTAATTTATCTTGTGTATTTATTACAAACTTGGCAATGCAGCTCTGATGACCTTTGGGCGTTGTCATTTTAACTACACAGGCACCACATTTTGCAAGGTGATTGACTTATAGCAATGTGATTAATATTTTATCATGTTTAGACAACTGTTACAGTGTGGCATGCTTGTAAAAAGACTTCTTGATCTACGAACGGAAATAAGCATACTGCTGGGTGATGCACAAAAAGTGGAATATACATTATTTACGCAGATTGGGCAATTGGGACGGTTTGGGAAACATCTAGCCTTGATAACTGCAGTGAAGAGTGGTCATGATGAACACCTGACTTTTATGCTCCACCCTGTAATGCAGAGGTCAGAGGATAATAATTGACAGCATTCGTGTATACAATTTATTTAAGACTCTGTCGGCACAGTGCCAGAAGGTAGTCCAGGCGTGTGACACCAGAGCCTCCGGTTTGTCACTACTTTGACATCTGACATGCATGAGTAGCCTAGCACAGTGTTAGTCGAACAATCCAAAGCCCATGTCTTCATCCTCAGACTCGGACTCCTCAACCTTCTTCTCTTCTTTCTTCTCGACCGGAGCGGCTTCCGTGGCTGGAGCGGCAGCCGCAGCTGCTGCAGCAAACTTTGACGGATCTTTCACGAATGCTTTCGCCTGACATGTTCACACATGCAAAAACACACATATATACTGTAAAACACTAATTATTCGTGCACATCTAATTTTCGCGAAATTCGCGAATAGCCTAAAATCGCAAAATTAAATACCCGCGAAATTTTGGATAGCCCATCACTAGTAGGCCTCTTTACTGCTACCACTAAATCTGCAAACACTCACTGAATTAGCCTACTAGTGCAGGCAGTAAATACTAGTAGACAATTCTGTTCATGTAGCTACAGTAGTCACTTAAAACTTTACCTTTCAAAGTAGACCATGGCAAAACGCCAAATTAAAATGCAGCGAAATTTCTAGACTCCAAATTCGCCAAATTAAGATGCAGCTAAAATATAGTGTTTGACAGTAGTGATTTTGCTGCATAAACAAGGTTCTTATATCAGGTAACTGCGCTTTGTGTAGGCCAGCCTTGTTAGCTATCATGGCGTTGCAGTAACGCACTGTGTCGGATCAAACAAGTTACTCTACATCAGGCCTGGTTAGCACCTGGATGGGCAATTGTCTACATGGGCAGGTAAACCACCTCGGTAAGTAACTAACCACCCAAGTTGACTCAGCCTTCTACCCTCTGGGGATGCAAAATGAGTACCAGCTTTCAGGCTGAGTAAGAGTAAATGGCGATGGTGAATGTTTAGATGATCTCTGGCTTGGTCCAAAAGTCGACAACCAGTGCCCGGCATTGTGCTATACTCATCATATGAACCAGGTGAACTCTCACAGCGGCAATGCATGATGACAGCACCATAAACATTGTTGTTCACTATTATTATCACTAGACACATTATCAAGAAACCACATCTATCTAAAATGCCCTATACACAAAAAATATTCCAAACAAACGGTGAAATCCTGCAAACTATAGGACCAGCAAGGAATTATGTACTGTAATGCCACAACAATTTGTCCAAAAATTTTCCCATAGTACTTAACCAAGCAGTACTAACAAATCATTGATAAAAATATTCTTGTAAACATGTGCACAAGAAACCTGCATTATTTTGGTTAATAAATGGTGAAATTACAGCGTGTTTAGAAGCCTAAATAAGCACCACAGTTTTGGGCCCCTCCCAATGCTATCATAAACTAAATGATGGCATGCCAAGTCACACTAAATTATTCAGCTCAAAATCATACATACCGGTACTATTTTTTATTTAACTATACTATTTAAGTACGAGTGACTGTATGAATTAATATAAAAACAAAAAAGAGAACGAAAATAACAACAAAATTAGTCGTAATTGCAAAAGGTGGAGCAATTTGTTATAGCTAATGATGGAGGACACTTTTGGTTCCTTGGAGCCCCTTGACCCTTTGGGGCCAGGCAACAATGGCAATGTCTACCATCAGTGAATTACAGTCCAAAGTTCCAAAGTGTCTAATATTTACATTAGTATGCTATCTAGGCAAACGAGAAGATAGGAACTAAAGTTTAATGCAGCACCCAGAATAAAGAAGAAAACAAAAGGCCTTACTATGAAATACACAACAACTGAAGACACTCGCTAATTAACTCACCGTCTCTGCTTGTGCGAAGTCGATGTCTGTTACAACGGCAATAGCAAGCAGGTTCTTAAAGGCGTTTATTACTGAATGCGGAACGGACGCAAGCGTCGGGTAGTTGATTGCCAACGAGACGCTGGACACATTCCGCACGCCCTGTACACCACAACAAACAATGCCATCAATTGTCATAGACCAGCTACATATTATTATTGTTAGATTAAACCTGGGCCTTGAGCTGAATGTCTAGGCTTAGTTGAGTGACAGACATATGGGCTTCTTTGACGGTCATCTATAAATCATGCGCAGAGAAACTAAATGACTTGATAGTGTTTTCTGGGGCAAGAAATTATACCCGATCACACGATGACATTAGCAGACTTCATGAGTTGTCGCCTCGAATTCGGCCTTAAGGGGAAAATTCTGACACCAGCGTCAACGCATCACTTCTAAATGCTAACAGCATAAAATATAAATTACAATTCTGCAATGAAATGTACCGTTTGCAATATGCAGCATGTGCCATCTAACACAGAACTGGTGCAGGTCTTGTGAAGTACTGACTACTGTGAGAGTGAAGTGATGCCAGCGGGCTAAGTTACCTCGAGGAAGCGTGAGCGGATGTCGTCGTCAGTAATGTCGAGAATAGCGACGTCAAACAGTGTACCATTGTCATACACTACAAAATGCACATCAACTTAGGAGACACACAAGAGCTCAAAAAATTACAACATTCCAACCCAGTTACTGCAGTGAATTCCAAGATGTACATCATGATATGGATCCACAAACCCTGGTTCCAGATCACCACCAAATCTAAACTAGACCTTGGACCATGCCACCCCTCCAAACATGTCATCAAAATCTGAAAGTAACTTTTTTTACACATTTCACACACAACAGAGGTAATTATTAACCTTTCTACATGCAGCACAAAACACCAGACTGTTTTTTCTGGTCATGTGCAGGCAGGCTAACATAATGCCAGCAAGCAATAATGATTTACAGACATCTAGAATGTTACAAATGCCTCAGGTTAGGGATCGTTTTCAACATTACTGATCAGCAAGACTAATCGATTCAGCATCATTGGCATTTATAGCATATGTCAACTACAGTTGCCGGTACTGATAATATCAGTACGTGATATTATCACAGTTGGAGCGATGCAGTTGGTGTATAGTTACTGGATAAAACACAGCAAGTGACAGACAAGTTTCAGTGCAGCAGCTTCATACCATTTTCAATTTCGAGACCGTACGTAAACGGAGAGATTTTTAACATGTTTAGCAGCGTAGCCTCGGAAGCTCCGACCTTGTCTCCATTCTTTATCAGCTTCACGTCACTCTGAAAAAAGACAGAATTCAGTAATATGGAAAACCCTAAATGTATCTTCATCCTATTTCTGCATTTCTGTGTACAATTCCAAATTCAGGGCAAATATTATTTTCTAGTAGATTTTAGGTTAAAAAACCAACAAAATGACCAGCAGTGCAGATGATTAAGCCCCTATGGTAACAAACTTTCTGACTCAATGTGGTCAATAACAATGCCTTATCTAGCATAGCATTCTATGTTGCAGAAATGGGGTTCTCTCCCTATGAGATGCTTCATCTTAACCAAAAACTGAACGTACACCTATCCTGACAGTGATTGACATAAAAATTTGCCACAACATCAATGCATTAAATCAACATATACAGACCTCCCACTTTACAATTATCTTCACAACAAATAGCCTCAAAAATAAGAATATTCATCAGAACATTTGCCAGTTAGTTGCTGCTACAAGGACACTTAAGGAAAAGCTTCAAATTTCAGGAGTTTCAGCACTAGTGTGAGGCCTTCATATGAATATAAGACTTACCAAAATTTCAATCGTGCCCTTTGTGATCTTTGTCTGGATGGCAAGAGCCTGAAAGAAGGAAGTCTTCTCGGGACCGAGGGACGTACACTGGCCAGGAACAGTGACATCAACGGTCGCAATGGCTCCAGCTTTGGCTGGTGCAGCAACCTAATGCGACATACAACTGCACATTAGTACTAGCACATACACGTACCAGTCAACTCAGCCTTACATCCCTTTGGGGGAGGTAAATCAACTACCAGCCTGCTTGGCTGGGGTTAAGGTGGGGCGCATTCACCTGTGTCTGGTGGCAGGTAACACTGTGTGATGCAATATGGCATAGCTCTGCAATGGGTTTCACAAAAAGATCTACACACCCCTTTAACCCTTTTACCCCATTTACTGGGCGAGTGCATGACATTTTCCAGCACTTAAATTCCCTGAAATTACCCAACATCACGGCACTATTCACCATGTAGCACATACCTGAATAACCGTGTCATGCATGCTGACAGTATAGACAAGAAGCAGAGCAGTACACAGCATAACAATGCATCAGAAATGCACAACTGGAATGTAAAATATTATGCTGCTACTAAACATTAGTGCAACTCCAAATGTGATGACTACAATAAACTATTTTCGCTAATAAGATTTTTACTGGACAATGACCAAACTTTTCCCTGACAGTTGTCAAATTAGGTTTAAGTCCACATCTATAAACAATTAGGCATACACTAAGCTTGATCCACGTGACAACAGATTCTGCTACATGCCATGTTTAGCAACTTTGACTATGATTCCACATTTTAAGAGCATGTCCCACAGCATCCCAGCAGATCTATCTGAAGACATCAGATAATCAGAGACAACTGGCTCGATGGTTATACTGTATCACGGTGTCTGGCCATTCGATCAACGCAACTGATCGACTGAAATTCTCCGTGAACACTAATAATGATAATGACTTTTATCACAGATAACAAACCTGGCCTACATGAAGCCTGCTGTCAAGTGAGATCAACACATTATATATGCAGTGAAAATATGTCACTGTTTGCCTGCTACATTACATTCAACTGTTATAATAGTAACTGCAAAGTATGCCATTGCATGGAAACTGGAAAGATAGAGTTAATGGAAACAAATTTGGACATCACTATAATACTTACTGGTATTTTGCAAGACTGTTCCAGGGTTTGGGCTAAATGGTGTTAGTAAAAATACAAACAAATGAACAGTGCAATGATGGCATTTGGTCAAAAAAGACAGCCATTTGTTGTCACCTTGTTGTCATCTATGACTTTGCGGATGTCACTGAGATCTCCCTTTGTAAATACCAGGCCAACATTACCACGGATATGTGGCAGCAGCCTGAAAGAACAAGTATCACACAGCTACAGCATGCACAAATGTTGCAGATGACATTTTATACTAGATCATCTTGTATAAGCTACATTTGTCAACTTAAAACAAAGAAACATGATGACAATGATGATCATGTACGGTGATGTCTGCACAAGTGCTTTTGTCACCCAACAACAAATATTATGCACAAACAAATATTATGCATAACGTATTGTGTCATTTATCAGGCTATCACGCATGCATTGCACCAGAAACTACTGAATAATACCTCTAGCAGTACGAATGGCTACAATGATGCCTAATGCGTGAGATGCAATATGAAAGACAGCAACATCAAACACAGCCATCAAATACAAGCAATAAAAGCCTAATAACGACAATCACACCATATGCACAAAAAAGGAAACAAGTAATTGCTATTGTATAGCAAACAATAATGTCGAACAAAAGTTGACACAACCACGTGGTTTCTACCATCCTACTGATAGTTACAATAAATAGTTTACTTTTCCAGTGCAGGGTTCTCTTCCAGGTGACCACGAATGGCTTTTCGCATCATGGTATTCTTACCCATCAACACCACTAAAATGTAAGCACACACAGTACAGCAAAACAATTTAGTACCTCAATTAATTCAAAAATAATTCAAACACAATAAAAACTACCAAACTGTAAAACAGATAATTACGTTTAAACTATATTTCACGAAAAGTTGCGCTGCAAAAGTGGCTGGATCTTGCTGTTATCCGAATGCCAGTTTGGCACAGTTAGAAAGCCGAGCAACATCTACCTGCAGAGCCTCGTAGTGCAATGCGAATTCTCTGCATCTGCTTAGAGCCAACATTGTCTGCACCAACGATGAAGCACTTCGGGTATTCCACGAGAAGTTGCTGCAAATTTCAAACACATTAAACACATTCTAAATTAATGGTATGAATATTACATCCAGACTGTGCAACAGATGATGCATGCATTTGGAAATACAGAATGTTAAATAAATAATAAATACATAGATTGAGAAGCTAACAGAAAATGCATCAAAAACATTACTAGCACATTAAATATGCTCACATAATGCTATATTCTATAATATATAATATATCAGCTGTTATGTAAAATTTTACAAATGCCTCAGGTTAGGAATCATTTCAACATTACTAATCAGCAAGACTAACCGATTCAGCATCATTGACATTTGTACTATACACGGATTTACAAAAGCAATTATTACTGAGTAATTACTAACCAACACCACACATATTAGATACCTAATTGCTGACATATAGCCACATTCTGCAACAGTAACATAACTAGTATTCACTTAACACATTCTAAATTTCATTTCCGGTCACTTAACAGGTTAAAATGCTCTGCAGTTCTGCTGTTCACTTAGTTACAGCCATGTACAGGGCCTCACATGTCTGGGGATAACAGGTTGCAAGGGACAACAATGATCAACAGTATACTTATAAAAATGAAAATGAAACAACCTGTAACAGGCAAGGCAAGGGAACCAAAACCATGGAGAATAAAGGTAAATGCCTGCATTGCTGCCATCTGTTCTAACTCCTACAAGTTTGTGCTTTTATCCATTTTCTACTTTTTATTTGTACTTTACATTACTTTTCCTAAATGGCACATAGTATGCATGGTTTTATAACAGCAATAATCAAAATGCAGACTGCATTAATTTCAGCATCTCACACAAACTGCAGGAACATAGTGACAGCATGAACGAGAGTAGACAAGTAAGAAAGACGTGTCCGCTCAGGTGGCAAACAGTCAGACACAGTGACCAACGATAACAAGCAGCACAGTTAACACTGAGCTGACTGGCAGGTCGTCTGACTGACAGGCCACCTGCAGCAGGTGTTCCGCTATCACATGCTAATGACTCAAACACTTCTGACTGAACAGTGACAGGCACTGCGGACTTGCGTGACACCACTTGCACAGAGCAAGATAGAGCAACTCTGACGCAAAGTGATGCACCAGTCCCAGAAATGGATCTGAGGAGCATGTCAATCCCTCATCCTCATCTACAGTGGACCCGTTAGAAACTACCTGACCGTATACAGATAGCTAATCACTATTACTACTGCACGCTTCAGCACGTGTCAAGAACACGACATCAGCCTCACCAAAAACAAATATGATAAATAATTGATAATATTAAGTACTAATGCAACACGTAATGATAATAATGACAGACAGGGATGACTTACAAGCCCACAGTAGATTAGGGCTAACCCTCGTTTGCAGCCTGTATGCCTTGCATTAGTACGTGATATTATCACATTTGGAGCGGTGCAGTTAGTGTGCCCGGTGCTGTGTTTCCTGACACAGAATAAAAGCAACAGGAAATAGTCACAAATACATACGATCATCTTCTCGAAGTAGTTGGACTTCCATGTAGCTCTGTCGTCACGCACCATCGTGCCTATAAATAAAGCACACAACACAACGACATTTATATGGTACAATTATTCTCAGATCAGAGTTGTATGGTTAATCTGCATCCATAGCATACGAAGCCCCTTAACTAGGCAACAGTCCGCGGTCTGTCGGTCGATTATTCAGTGGACGCATTCAAAACGGCCGTGGGCTTCAAGGTTTATGGTTATGGATAAGGACAGGAGTAGGGTTTGTGGCCGTCGAGTGCATACCAGCATTGGAAGCGGTTCTATACGAGATGGGTTGAAAGCGGTACGTCAATTACACGATGTATGGCGTAACGCATGAGAAAAATCCTGGCATATTTCTAGAAAACTGGACTAAATACGCTCGACATCACGAATACACGAAAGCGGGAGTAAAAACGTAGGCACAGCAGTGGGACAAAAATCACAACACAGTGAGAAACACACAGAATAGGTTTAAACGACAACGATCAGATGCATCTATAAAATGCATCATTAATTACCAAAAATTGGATAAAGATCTTCAACAATTCTCTACAATCTCTATAATTCCTCAAAAAGGAAGCGGAAGTTGACATAACATGAGTACATGACATGCATGAATAATAAATAAGTAAATCGTAAGAAAGAAAACACCGGCACCGAATCCCAAACACTTATACGCTTATACGGTCTTTGTCCCAAATCCATGTAGTGCCGCTCTACTATGAGGATTGGGAACGTTCAGTCTGATTTGTTTTATACGAATCTTGTTCTTGAGTTAAAACCCGTATACGGCCGCATAATAAGGCAAAATTTTTATACAAAAAGACTTGAAAAAGTACTGCAGTTGACCCCAAACCGATGCGTGACGTAGTTGGTAGGCTGAAAAGGTTTCACGGCTTACTAGCCGGCTAATACAAAATTCCAAATTATGTCTAAATTAGTTGAAGTAAATGAATTCGAATATTTTTGACGTTTGGAGTGGGGTTTTAAACTCCCGTGCCTGCTTCAGTTTATCCGAATTTTATTTTTTAATATTTGCACTTATTAAATTTCTATGGCACTTATTTTGTTTACGTTCTAAATGGTTAGACTTTATAGTTTATACCGCATTTTCTTGTTAGAAAGGAGTACAGAGTGTGCCTACATGTGTTGTTTTTGTGGTTGGGTTTTTAGTTAGCTGCTGGATGAGGTAGTTCGTGCTACTGATGATCCAGTCGTGCATATATTCTCGGCCAGCGATGCAGCTGTTGATGGGTCTGTGCATCGCGTTGGCATTAGGTCTTGTCGTAGTTCCGTTCGTTGAAGACATGCAGTGTGCTGATGATGCTGACACAGCCGTTACTGCTAGTCCTGTTGTGCAGACGTCCACCAAGTCAGCTGTAAACAAGGGCAGCGTAAAGCCGCGTTCGAGACCGCGATTTGCCAGCACTGAACTTGGCATCAGAGAGAAGATACTTTTTGTCGTCACAACCAGCGTGGATTCGTTAAACACCCGGGCAGTTGCTGTCAACAAGACTGTCAGTCCCCATCCATCGAAAGTTTTGTTTTTTGTTACCGCAACATCGCAGTCATTTAACATACCGCCTCAGCTACCTCTTGTGACGTTTATCAGTGAGCGAGTTGTTGCCAATCAGACTTTGCTGCAGGCACTGCATTATGTTATGGAACGATATGGTACAGTGTATGACTGGTTTTTATTTTCACCCGATAGTGTTTACGTGAATTCTGCAAAGATTATGCATTTTCTCGACCACATCAGTGTTGCTGGATATAATCTGATTGGAAAGCCAGTGAAGTCTGCATATTCAGACACAGTGACGTGTGATTCCTCGGCTGGAATTCTGATGTCGTCAGTAAGTATGGAACAGAGATTGCCAATTCCACCGATTTACAGTTAGTTCTGTAATGAATTTCTTTAAATGCTTTGGATGAGCTGGATATTTTTTAAACAATTCTGCTTATTGATTAGCAAAAATATTATGAGCAAGTAGTAATGTGATTTATGTCATTTTCATGAATACTCAAAAACAGTTATTAGGAGCTTTGTATAGATATTCAAAATTGAAATGTTAGGTGAGTTATCTGCCATAACGATAATACTATTTGTTTGATGCTGAGCTGATTATTCTGTTTATTTTATTTTCTGACAAATGCTGACTGTTTTTTTTCTAATATTTCAGTTTCATTATCATTTATCATGTTTAATGGATTAAACACCTATAAAATAAGCCAATATCTTGAGTAGTATTTGTATTTGCCCATATGTTTGCAGTAGTATGTTGTTGATGGTGCATGTGTTAATGAATGTTTGTTGCAGGTAGTGCTGAAGATGCTGGTGCAGAACCTTCAGATGTGTACACATATTCATGGACTTGACGCAGTCTTTGACGTGGAAGCTTGTCTTGCACACACAGCACATTTGCTAAATATCTCATGTACTGACCAAGTTAATGTAAGTGTTAGCTTCATGCTTTTGATTACATGTGGGCTATGATTGTGCAATTACAATTCTTTTTCTTGTGTTAATTAGTTCTTATTTCCATTTCTGTTTTATTAACTTTCTGTTTTGGCTGTATGCCATAAACTTTGCTGGCCGTTGGCTGGTAGTAGGTGCTTTTTATCATTCATTGCCCGCCATTGTACTTTTTGCCAATTGTGTGTAGGATAAAGGTAGAAAATGAGATTTTTTAGACAGTTAACACCGGCATGCTGCAATTTTGTGATTCAGACATATAGTATTGCATGTGGTATTGTGCTATTTAATATGTTGTTGCTGTTGATGTTGGCATAATACAGTCTTGCAATACGTTGATCTCATAGTGAATGTGGTTTCAGGAGTTGACAGGATCGTTTTACTCCAACAGTTCATTATTATCATCGGACTTGAAGCTTGTGAGTGAGACGACAGCCTTTTATGAACAGTTGACTGTCGGTTGGCTGTTAAATGATGTTGACATCTATCTAGTCCATCGGTATGTTGTTCGTCGGATTTATATTCCAGTGAAACTTTCTTCACAAGAAGCAGAGATGTTGACATAATATGCAGCCATCCTCCTAGCTGTACACTGCAACCCTAACCCTGAATCTTTGACCTTTTGAGCTGAAAACTGGCACACAAATCGTTTACACTTGCTTTCGGGGAAAGTTCACACAGATTTTGGTTTATGTTTGCCAACCATTTGTTTTGAGTAACTAGGAGCCTGCATGGGATAGATGGATGGATGGTCAAGACCCATTGTGATATGTTGTCCATCTCTAGTGCAGTCAGTTTGATATGGTCTGTTGTTGGTTCCATTGTCCTGCTGGTCAGTACATTAAACTTTAGAGTCATGAATGAATTTCATTATATTACTTTTTAGTCCTGTAATGTAAGTAAGTGAGTTAGTAAGTAAATAAATATTTAGATTGCACAATGTCAGCCAGTGGCCGAATCTGAGGCACTTGGGTGAGTCGCTAGGGGGAGCCGAAGGCCTGATGGGAGTGAGTTCCAGACTGCGGGGCTGCAACACTAAAACCACGGGAGGCAAAGGTAGTGCGAACACGAGGAGCAGACAACAGGTTGGTGTTTGCAGAGCGTAGACCTAGTGTGGGTGTGTGGTAATTCAGAAGGGAGTGGAGGTAAGCAGGCTGAGTGTTGTGGGTCAGCGTGGCCAGTTTGAATCTTATGCGTTGCTCAATAGGAAGCCAATGGAGATATTTAAGAATACCAGATGAACTTGTGTCTCATGGGAGAGCATGACGATAATGTTCGTGTATTGAGCAGTTGGAATTTTTTACATCCATAGAGTTAGGCAGTTCTTACCACTGTAAAATGACTCTATAACCCTTGTATGTATAGTGTTCAGTGATCTTATGTATGTTTTGTTACAGGTATGTGTGTGAAGCTGAAATGGATGTTACTCGCACTGAATTATCTCGTGTTGTAGCAGAAATTGCACGCATTACTCCATTAACTCCTGGTGGTAATTGCACCCAGAGCTGGCCCATCGGTATGCTTTCAACAGAAAATGTTTTATCCATCTCTTCATTGACTGATATCAACTGTTCACTCAGTGATTTGATCCTAACAATTAAATCTTGCCCAGACAGTTTAGCTTAACATTTTCCACTGTAGTCCGTATGTCGGTATGAGTCGCTGATTAGTGTCAAGGCAGTGAAAGTGACAGTAGCAAGAATCTGCATAGTTTAAACCTCTGTAAAGACTGCTATATGTTGCATTTTTTGTACTGAATATTGGAATTCGGTTTGTCACTAGTCGTCGGCATTATAGCGCTGACATTAACAAACACTAGTAAAATAGCATTGACTGATATATTATTAACAGCCAAATGTGAGAAATTCCATACTGGAATCCATATCCATATCACCTCAAAATGCAATCAATTTTTTTCAGAGGCATACTATTACAGATTCGTAAATATTCATCCACATTTTTGGGGGATTAGTCTATCTTGCGGAGGTTGCAGTTATAATTATCTCAATAGTCAATACTGCATGAAAAGTCCCACTGTTCATGTGGGCCGTGAATTTTTGAGTGCATAATTTTATAAAACATAGAAAAAACGTTGGGCATACAAAAATTAGTTTTTCTTCAATAAACTTTTAATTTCTTATGATTTCTGTAGAAGCATGTTTGAAGTTAATGCAATAATGCTGTTCAGTTTATAGAAGAGCATTTTTACCAGTATTTTTCATGACTGTAACTATGCTGTTACAGCTGCCACAAATTTCAGTCCACAAAATAAAATTAAACATCGTATTGTTCTGTATTTAGTAGTAATTTGGCATTTAGTTGACACTACTGTTAGATGTGTTTAGCTGCTTTAGCGGTTAGTTGACATAGATGATGTAATTCTGTGTTGACTAGATCTGGATGCACCGGCACACCCACAGACTCGACACGATATTGTACAGTGGACGTATTTCTCTGACACACACATCTTTGCAGATAACGACCCCGATAATTATCATGAACTGAAAGGTCTGTATGCGGTCATCAGCGGCATCATGGGTTAAAAAAGTAATCAGGGCAGGAAGTTGCAGTTTTCCGACAGACAGCTGCAATGTTCGACAGGGGAGATTATCAGTGCTCATAATTTCAATTTTGTCCCTGAATTTGCCCAATGTGGTCGTGATTTTGTATTTCTTGCTGCCAGTTAACTTCTGACTACAATCTTATAACTTACAGTGGACTATTTTTATTTCCATGCATATAGTGTCTTGTGTGCTTTGACACTGTCAGTGTGGCATCAATGGGAATGGAAAAATATTGCCGCTGCTGCAACCCCAAAATACGTTTTAGAGACTTAGCCTAACTGAAAAATGATCTTGCACTAACTACACTAGTGACAGAAAATTAACCAGTCAAGTGGCAAAAGCTTTGACTGTGAGTGTTTCTTCAGTCACTAACTCACCATACCATAACTGTACATCTTAGGCAGATTGTGCAAACTGAGCCTTTTTTGACATGTATGTCATAATGAACATAGGCTAGTTGGGCCAGTGGTTTGGTCCTGAGCTATGTGGTGCTAAATAAATGTGTTCTGATGATTGGTTGTTTAGCAGTTAATCTGTTCAGACTAACGTGTTGTCACTAGTATCAGTTGTGCCTATTCTGGAGTCACTGGATTAATGCCATAGCAAAATGCTGCAGTCTGCCAGTTCGCTTTTCAGTGTTCTATGTTGCTCCACAGAATTAAATCAATTAATGTCCATTTAAGATATGTTATTGGCTTGCTGGTGATTTTATGCTTTCAGTTATTTTTTTTCTCCATTTAGTATTAGTTTTATGATTGTCTCTCTAAGACGTGTGTGTGAATTATTGTTATTGTCATGGCAGGAATTGACAGAGAAGATATAATGGACGTTATTAACGTGGCACTGGATCATCTAAATGATGCTGATGTTACGTACAAGTTCCGGCACATTGTCAATGGATACCGGCGTTTTGATGCTACGCGAGGCATGGACTACATTCTGGACTTGGCTCTGATGCAGTACGCAGACGACGGCCAGTCGGTGGAGGTTGTAAAGCGAGTGGGTCTGCTTCGACCTCTGGGCTCAGTCGAAATTGTTCCAACTCCGTTCGTCACCGAGAGCACTCGAGTCCATCTCGTCCTGCCGGTTGCCGTCGGTGACCGCGATGCTGCTCTTGCGTTTCTTGATTCCTACGTACGTGTTTGTGTCGACGCCGGGGACAACGCGGACCTTCTCGTTGTGTTGCTCTACCCCAACGTTCCTCTTGACGATGTCGATGATGACGACATTTACGCTGTTGTGAAGTCAAACATTGCGTTTCTGTATGAGTCGAGGTTTGCTCGGAGTGATGCACGTATCAGCTGGGTGTCAGTTGTACATGAGCACGCCGTTGGTGGATCCCATGCTGCAGTCACTGCACCATTCATCGTCATTGACAGTGTCATGCGACGCTTCCCCGCTGAGGCTTTGGTCTTCTTCTGCAGCGTCGGCATGGAACTTTCTGTTGAACTGTTGAACCGAGTCCGGATGAATACCATCGTTGGCTTTCAGGTAGTTGTGGCTGGTGTAACCAACGATCGTTTTGTGCTCTTTTATGCTTTTGTTACTACCTGAAGGATGCAAGACTGTCTAGTAGGAGTCTGACAACTGTTTGTCATAAGTTGAACAGTTTGTTGAACTTGACCTTAACCAGGCCTATTTGTGAGCCACACTCAGTAGCTTTCAGCCTGTCCAGAGTGTCTATATATAATAACTTTACATTTGGAAAAATATAAAACTGTATTTGTAATATTCAGTGTATTCACTCTTTATAAACAGTCATGATCACGACTTCAGTGTAAAAAATTATAGCATGTAATGTGTAATATACCAGCAATATATACCTCCATTTTGGCAGGTTTGTATTACTTGATGGTTTTACAAGCACTTGACTTACTCGTATTACATCTGTATATTAAATTACAGAAACTCACTTTTTTATTCTGTA
>Ga0209052_1000247_pt1 | contig 16566 bp, 8 predicted proteins | sample WorMetHEROISLAND_2_FD_187409 | JGI IMG/M metagenome (GOLD analysis project Ga0209052, IMG submission 187409) | Marine gutless worms symbiont microbial communities from Max Planck institute for Marine Microbiology, Germany - Olavius sp. 4 HERON... | ecosystem: Host-associated > Annelida >...
CAAAAGCCGATCTTAACACTACTGAAGATTCATACATTTGAAAAAAACCCCGAACAAATTACAGCCAAATGGTACTTTTGTGGTTTGTAAACGATGCATGTGACATCACTTGCTTGACCAATCAGCGTCGTTTTCATTATAACCAAGGCTCAAAATCACAATTCAGCTGAACCGTCAACAAAGAATAAATCGTAAGAACAAGTGTCCACCAAATTTACTACCAAGCCACTGCCTCACACACTAGACACATAAAATAAGATATATCAGTATCAATAACATACTTGGTTCCATGTTGGCTCTTTGCTGTTCGGACATACATCGGTTTTTGCTTTCATGAAGAAATGTCCAAACGAATCTACTTCAATTGCACAATACGTATCTGCACAGAGAGAACAGAAAATCCTGACAGCTGATACTGCAATTCATGACTACAGCAACAATTTAACAAAAGCCCTGCTGTCGCTAGGGTTAGCCGACTGTACTCATGGTGCACACTCGCAACCCGCATCCATAACTGTCCGAGTATGATGTTCGAACATGTTGTAGCCTGCGCCCAAAATGTAAATGTAGTTACTTGCTTATTTACATAACTTCCGGAAGTTATGTAAACAAGTTATGTAAACAAGTTAAACGTCCGATACCTCCTCGAAATACTTGCATTGCAAATTGCGGCCAAGCAGCTGCAGTTAGGAACATGGTTACTATTGACAGCCTATAGGAACTTACCAACGCCCTATCCAACGGTACCATCGCCGACCCTCTAAGATGTACCGTTTAGCCACAATACAAAACGTTACAGACAGACAGACCACAGATGGACAGAACATCGTACCATGAGCGCGACCGTACTACCCAGTACGGTTGGCTAAAAATTCAATAAATGCATTAGCAGTTTTCACACGAGTTAAGCTTCACAACAAGTCCAGAACTCTGGCGACTACGATTGGACTCAACCTTTACTGTGTCCCAAAAAGGATCCCTGACACTTTCGATTGTAACGTGAAGAAGGATTATCAGATATTAATAGTCTTTGGTAAGAATATTCCTGGCACAACTGGCCACCAAATGACCGTTCAAGGCAGTGACAACAGAAATCGTGGCCACAAATAAAATCGTTCCTACCAGGGTGCAGTTCTAATGCAATACACAATTTCTTCACCTGTCGGACAGCAAAAACACGGAATATCCTACCAGCAGACAACACCGACTTTTCCAGTCTTAACAGTTTGGGATGCTCTCACTCTGCAAGATTTTCAGCTAGTTAGTAGCTACTGGAAAGTCTATTTCTTTTTATTTTTTTCTAGTCATTACTGTAAATACGTTTACTATCAGATACTATGGACTAACTGATTCGACGTTACTACATTTTTATCGTAACGTGTTAAGTGGCTTTGGCCCTTTGTTGTGCAGTTTTAGTAATAATAACAAAAACAACATGCAAACAAAGGCCAAGTTGTGTATGTGTAAGATCCACTACAGAAATTATTCATTCATTCCTGCCACTTTTAGTATAAAGAATACTTGATATTAGTCGTCATCCCGACCCCGTGTGATTGTACAGTGCCTGCACAGTGACGCTCGTTGCTTCGGACACTATAATCGTCCTTGTTACTTACTTACTTACTCATCACGTATTACAAGTTACTGCCTCCTCCCATTTGAATGGGGCTAGTCATATCTTTACTCTACCATGGCAAAAGTACAGCTAGTCAGCCATGTACAAGATGTATATCACATGAAGTAACGAAAGTATGGTGATATAGAAATAAGACTATTATCATCAGCACTCTTATCATTCATCACCCCATCATTTCTTCTTTTCCAACCTCAAAACTTTTCTTTTTCTCAAATCCCACCCTCCATAGACATCTGGCACCTCTTCGGACTGATTTCATGGATACCCGGACTGCTTTACAGTTTTTTTCTTCGTTTTTTTCTAGTTTCAGTTTTCATTATTTCCTTCTTTTTTTAGTTTTTCTATTTCCAGGCCTCTTATCTCTCCTATAACCGTCTGTTTCTTGTTTTTTATACTTCTTAGTTCCATTTAAAACATTTTTAGTTTTTTAAGTTTATGCGCTAGATTAAACTGGCAGCTTGGCTGCCAAGAAATGTGTTTAGAAATGTGTATAGAAATGTGTTTCGCTTGACTGACTAAATGACTGATAATGTTCCCTGCTTTTACAAGATGCTGCTCATGTTTTAATGGCAAAGACGTACAAATCAGTCGTTAACTACCCGTCGCTTGTTTCAAGCCGTTCAACTTGAAAATTTTGATGTTGAGGTTCCCGAACAACAGCTCCTCATCCAAACTGATATCTATCAACCACATTAACACATACACAGAAAAGAAGAATAACAGCCTGAATTTTTGCCTATAGCTGCCGTGTATAAATTGACTTTATTATTATGATTATTATTTTTTGTCTTACCCTTGGTACTCCGTTCCCAAGGGAGCCTAAAAATTGACTAAGACTAAATCAAGTTGGAATGACCGTCAGTCCGGTTGGTCCTCAACACAAAAACTGTCGTGCAACAAAAACACCATTGAACCGTTGAACGACAACTGAAATGCACTGAAAAAGAAACTGAATCTCATTATTATTATTATGTATCAATCAATCAATCAATCAATCAATCAATCAATCAATCAAAGAACTTTGTATAGTGCCTCCTGCACAATCCTGAACGGCAGCGCTTAACAATTAAACACACTAGGCCAAACAGTACGAAAAAAATGGATAATAAAACCTAGAATACTGTATGATAAAATCTAAAGTCCATAGGCAACGTTAAACAAAAATGATTTGGGATGATGTTTAAAAGTCGAGTATGCGGTGGCAGTGCTGCAAATGTCAGTGGGTAGTTGGTTCCAGGCTTGTGGCCATGCAGCGATGGGGAAAGCTCTCGAGCCAGTAAAATCCAGCACCACGCCGTAGCTGAGTCAGTGACTTAACCTAAACTATCTTCCAATTCTTTGCAATCAAATTACATTTTGCCACGGTGCCCAAGCAAAAAGTGCTGAATCTGCGGGAGCAGAAAACGATGGACCACAAAAGAACAATTGCTGGAAAATTCAGGACCTACAGAATGGTTGTTGTGGATGACTGATAGATAGAGTGCCAGAATACAACAACAACAACACCAACAGACACTTGCATAACCGACAGAACAGAATTACGTTAATAGCTAAAGGGACGGAAGAATCGCATCGCAAAAAAAAATTATTTCCGATAAAAAAACGCTACAATTTAGTCCAGTCATATCAACTGCGGCCATTCTACTGCACAAGTTTGGAGCTAACTGTGACAATATCAAAATAACTACTTTTAAAACAGCCGAAGCATCACACACACAGAAAAACCCCAAAACTTGTGGGACCTTGACCTTTGACCTTGAAATTCAATAGGTTTTTCTAGAGGTTGTCGAGGTACATGTTCGTACAAAATATCATCAAGCTGAGTTCAGCGGTTCGTGAGCTATCGTGTCCACAAGTTTTTTTGCCCTAACTTGAGATGGTGAAAAATCCGAAAATCTGTTCCTGTGACCTTGACCTTTGACCTATAACCTATAGGGTTCGTGCGGTTGTCAAGGTACATGTTCATGCAACATTTCATCAAGCTGAGTATAGAGGTTTGTGAGTTATCTTGGGTACAGAGAAAAAAAAACTCAGACGATCCGTCGCTACTATGTGGACAGTAATAACAACGATCGACAGTATCAAGTTCAATGTCTAATCTCCAGAAAACGTGTACCAAGTTCAAAGTAGTAAGCCATGCATACCGTCAGCACTAATGAGAGCACCGAGTCCACTGACTTTAGGCAGCTACAACACAACAGATAGCTCCCAGTATCACAACAGATACTCATTCAGTATTCATGTTAACCATTATTAACAAGAGCCCAGCTGTCACTATGGTTAGCCGACCGTACTCATGGTGCACACTCGCAACCTGCGTCCATAGCTGTCCGAGTATGATGTTTAGAACATGCTGTTGCCTGCGCCCGAAATGTAAACGTAGTTACTTGCTTATTTACATAACTTCCGATACAAGTTAAACGACAGACGGACAGAACATCGTACCATAAGCGCGACCATACTACCCAGTACGGTCGGCTAAAAATAGACAATCTGTTACTCAATTGTCCTGAAAAATAAGAAGAATTGAAAAAAAATCACCATTCTCCATATCACAGTTCCCATAATGCATCTGAAATAAGATGTCATCCGGTTCAGGTTCGTGCTAAATGAACACAAATATTTATTCTATGCTACATGAATCAATATTTAAATCTGTGGTACATTTAGCAGAAACCGTAAGCGGAAGACACCTTGTTATGGATGCATTATGGGAACTGTGATAAACCGAGTAAAAGAATTCCAAACAAAAGATATCCTTGCGGGTGCAAAGACCATACCTATACTCAGTGTGTTATAACATTGCGATTATGATACGATTCATCCCGCTGTAGTGATAAACAAACTACTGATTACTACCTTGTTACATTCGTTGGTTGCAAGAGATGTTAAGCTATCGCAGATTTAAATAAACCGTTAATTTCTTTCGCCTCACCCATCCTACCTTCTGCGAGTTCAACAGCTGCTGCAGCTCAGCGGCAGAAAAAGTTGGAGCAAATTCAGCTGAAAACACACCAAAAGAACCAATCAGTCAATAACTATGTCACTGACACATGTTCTTACTTACTTACTTTTTGCATACGGTCTACGTGACCAGTTGTGGACATGCTTGAGTGACCCTGAGGACACTGAGAGTGAGTTGTGTGTGGCCTGATTGATATGGTTTGTTTTGTTGTGGGCCTTTGGCCAGGACGATGTTTTTTTTGTTTATGTAGTGTAAATATTATATCAAAAACTCGGTCAGAGTTCGGACGATCTAATCTAGGTAGGTAATAAGGCACGGCCACAATCCACAACAAAGTCCATGGACTAGAAGAACAAATTACAGTAAGTGCAGTCTCAGAATAACATGAAAAAAATTATTATACATATAACAGTAACTATTCAATAACTGTGATAATATCAGTACATGGCACTGATTAACGCCTCAGTACTTTAAAATTAACACATTATATAGTAACACTTAATACATGTAACATTGTGGTAGTCCCTCGTTGAGTCAAGTGGACATTGGAAACCTTATATTTGTTTGTTTTGATAAAATATAACAATCTATAGTCACTAGAAACGAAACTGTGAGTGAGTGATTGAGTGAGGCTCGACACATTACAGGTCATTTCGGAGACGGTCCTCCAGGCAATCTCTTGCACTGGTACGAACAACAAAAATTAACAGCAAAATCAATCAAACCAACACGAAACAAGAAACTAGAAACTCTACGCCATCATATGGTGAAAATCCCGAGTCTCTATGTCACCTGGGCCTGATTCGGTACCGGGACGTGACACAAGGACAGACAGACGGACAGACAGAATTACAATAGCTAATATGCGCTTAGCAGTACCTGGCGTTGCGCATAAAACCAAAATACAATAACAGACTACCTAAATACACATGCATACGAACGTAATACTAACTAACAAAAGACGCACACACGCACAATCTAACTATACCAAACTACAGAACTGTAAACTAACTCTTTTGGCATCCGACCACAGCTGTACGAATCACACACTATAGAGCAGATGAGCAGGATATGATGCAGTTACCTCGACTGAGCAAGCCAGCGATTGTGAAGCGCCAGTTACTTCGTTCATAGTCAGACGCCATCAGCAGCGTGTAGAGACGGTTATTGCGGCGATTGTGAACCCGGAACAGAAGTCGCGGAGACGCTTTGATCATCGCTGCTTGCTGTACAATGTTATCAACCAACGTTTCCGTATTGTTACTAAAATATCACCGGAGATGACAACACCAGCAAGATCATCAAGCCTATGCCCATCAAAGTTAAGTACTGTCCGCGGTAGCCGCAGCATTATCCACACAGAAAAACTGATGTGACCTTGACCTTTGACCTTGAAGTTCAGTAGGGATCTAGAGGTTGTCGAAGTACATGTGCATGCAAAATTTCATCAAGCTGAGCGCAGCGGTTCATGAGTTATCAACAGTGCACTAGATTTCGAACAACTCTAGACTTTGATCGTGAATATAGTTTAATTCCCTGACTTTTCAAGTCATGGAATGACAATTTCCCCGACCTTATCGAAACAATAACCCTATCGCACAAATGCTAGAAATAGTACACTATATCCTAAGGTTTATAATAACTATGAAACATGGCATTTATGGAGCAATATTAAGTGCAGCTAAGGGGCCTGGGGGAGCACAGTAAGCTCCCCCAGCGGGGTCTGGGGCAGAGCCCCAGTGGAAATCGAATTTGATGTATTTTAGCCTGAAAATCTGACATCTGGTAGCACCAATTTTTCATTTTCAGTGACTTTTCCAAAAAAATATTTTCCCCTGACCTTTCCCTGGCCACTCAAAATCCCTGACTTTTTTCAGTCAGTTTTCCCTGACCTGTAGGAACCCTGGGTCAATATTGGTGAAAGTTAGTGCGAAAGTTATCACCACCACCCTTCTATGACCAACGGTACAGCTTTGCCGCAATGAACTGCAGTTTACACAACCATTATCATTTCACAATGCACAAGCGTTCATTTGTACTGAGAAGTTTATTTGATAATGCGTGTTAACCAATTCTAGGCTAATGTGCTGCACCAGAACGTTGTATTAACCTGCATTTTTTTGCAAGTTAAATGTGTTTCTTTTCTGTTTATTGTCAATGGCGTTCGACCGTTGTGAAATAAAAGGATTACTAACTTACTTACTTACTTACTTACAATACAACTAGAATACGACTGACCTGTTCTACCAATTTCTTCTTTATCTTCTCCATGTTTTTTCCGCGACCGTGAAACGACCACTGACGCTTCGAACAACAAGACATCGGATTACAAACACAAAACGGCACAGAACGATGCAGAACAACAACCGATGTAATCTAATAAAATATGCATATAAGCACTAATCATCATCACCATCACCATCGCGTAGCCAGCCTGGGCCATAGCGTCGCCCCCTGTCCACGCTTGATGGTTTGAAAGACGAAAAGTTGATAAAAAAGCATTTAGCAAACCTACATAAAAAATGAAACATGCAAACTCTATTCTAAAGTATTTTGAATATTTCTGCCAAATTTCATCAAAATCAACCTTCATAATTTCGAGCTATACCGTTTCAAAGTTGGTGCGTTTTTTTGGGACGGTGCAATAATAGTACACCATAGATGAGCTGGAGAGATGCCGGAGTCCTGACGGATGTGCTCCAGCCAGTTGTTGCATGGGTGCTCTGGTCTACGTTTCCATGAGTGATGAGGTGGTCGACCGAGTGATGCATCGACGTGGCAGCATAGGGCTTGGTTGGCTGGAACAGCTTCTGACAGACGGGCGATGTGAGAAAATACTGAACGCCGGCGTTTTGCCACGAGGTGCGTGATGTGGAGGAGACCGGCACGTAAAGCGACTAAAGCATTATGGAATATTATAATGGAAATACAAACTGTCAATGGTCTGGAACTCACTACCCGAAGAGCTCAAGGACGCCAGTGACAGCTTTCGACAATTTCTCAATACAATGCTGTTTAACATTTACTATACGATACAATACAACAGATGATTTGCACTGAAAAACTGAGAGCCAAGCTGCCAGCCTAAGCTAGTACATAAACTAAAAAAAAATAAAAATGTTTTAAATGGAACGAAAAAAGTAAAAAAATAAAAACAATCAAGAAACAGATGGTTATGGAAGAGATAAGAGGCCTGAGATAGAAAAACTAAAAAAGAAGAAAATAAAAATAACTGAAAATAGAAAAAAAACTGAAATGAAGAAAAAACTGTAAAGTAGTCCAGATATCCATGAAATCAGTCCAAAGCAGTGCCAGATGTCTATGGAGGGCAGGATTTGAGAAAGAGAAAAGTTTTGAGGTTTTGAGGTTAGAAAAGAAGAATGGTGGGATGATAGATGATAAAAGTGGTGATGATGACACTGGTGAGGTGAGATGATCGTGGAGAAGAGATGAATCAGGAAGAGGCAGATCAAGACGTGGTTGACCAAGTGAGTGAGAAAGTTGATTCCAGAGATGAGGTGATGCGTAGCGAAAAGAACGACTGGTAATTTTTGAGGAGCGAGTTGGTGGACGAGCAAGTGTAACAACGGATGAGGATCGAGTATTACGTGGAGTTTGAGGGAGAGCAAGTCATACATATTGCATGGTATACAGACGTTTGGAAGGTGTGTGTGTGTGTGAGAGAGAGAAAACTTGCAAATTAGTGTGACCAGCGCATTGAAGGTTTTCTAAACAGGTACGCGCAGTACAAATCTACCTTTTACTTGCTTCCTTACTCACAACGACCGAAGTTGACAGAGCATACTCACGTGGGCGTCGCTGTCAGCAGCACGCGAATGTTTCATCTCAGACTTGAGTTCGCCCTGCAGCTCTGACACCTTGCGCTGCAGCTGCTCAATCTCTGCCTGCTGGCAGTCGGCCAACTGTTTCTCCTCTGTTATGCACAGCAGTAATATAGCAACAGTAACAGCCACGACAATGCTTATGGTGCACTGCCACTGTGAGAGTTCACCCGGTTCATCTGACGAATGTAGCATGCAGCGTGGCCGCCGACATGTGGACCAAGCCGATCAGCCTGAGCCAACAGATCCGCCCAAACTGGCAGCTATAGTGACTACATTCACCATCGCCCATTGATTACTACTCAGCCCGAAAGCTGGTACTCAGCTTACCATCCCACGGAGGGTAGAAGGCTGAGTCGACCTAGCTGGCTGGCTTCGTACCGAGATGGTTTACCTGTCCAGGTACTAACAGTTACAGTAACTTTGTTGATTCGACATAACGTGTTACCGCTACGCCACGCCACAGCAACAACAAGCAGCAGATTCCGGCGTCCAGTTTTGGGTAAGTTTTCCAAGTTGCTAGTTGTCTCAGATCGGCGAACGATACGATAAACGGTACATCTACTACATTAAACAATTCTTCAACTTCACTGTGCGAAACTCCTTTTCTAACTAAATTTATAATTACATGTTTCTGGTCTACACCCAGTACTCTGAATCACTTAGGCATCGCCCATTCAATGATTAAGCAGATGAAATTAAACAATTTAGCAAAAACAATGACGTCACGCATGACATAATAATAATAATAATATTTTTGTCTGCGTTACTTTTGTCACAACAATGTACATAGCAGGGCTACCATCAGTGGACATATGGATGCATATTATGCAAAAAAAATCAGAATTAAACAAAAATTGTGAGACAAATATCCAATAGTTATAAAGGCATATATCAACTAGACCACAATTAGCACATCTAATGTTTGCCTTAAAATCTGTATGACAAAAATAATTTCCGACCTAAATTAGTTACAGAGGCATCTATCGATCAGACCACGATTAACACATCTCATATTTGCCTTGAAATTCCATATACAGTAACAAAAATATGAACTATTATGAGTACGACGGAAACAATTTCCTACCTTCAACGGCAATTTTGTCATCAAGCGAAAGATCGATCAGTGGGATGGCCCACTTTGGTTCATAAGTAATTCTCTGTCTGTAAATCCCACATCAACACAAACACACCCTGATAATCAGCATCAACCCAGAGCTAATACTCACCACAAACCATAACAACATGTACACAGCACAACTTCGTTATAATGTACTTCTACAGACTGGAAAAAACAATATGTTGCATCCATCCGAGGTACGTTCTAACCACAAAAGAACATACTTCATACAGTACTTTTATTATCAATCCAAATCCAGCTAATAAAACTTCAGTTTATTGCTCTACTGTACTGTACTCTGGTCTAAATTTAACACAACACGCTTTCATTTAAATACTCATTTTCATACGCGTACAATGTGCTGGCAGTAAGACAGACGGCTAGAGTTTGACAAGGCAGTGGAGTGTGACCAGACCACGCCAGGGAATCTGATAGATCAAGGACATCTAGATTACTAACTTAACTGTAATCGAAACACAATGAGTGATATCCCGACACAACTGTCGAGGCTGTTTGAAACAGAACGTTAAAGAAAGGTTAAAGGTGCGCACAGCTCTTTACGAGAATCTATCTCAAAAGCTATGAGCATCACCTGCCATGTGTGATCAGTGATCACACAACAGAGACTAAAGCATCCAATCTTAACCCCAGCCAGGCAGGCCGGTACTTGATTTACCTACCCTGCAGGGATTGGTGGCTGATCTTACGACAATGTCGACACGTGACAGTGACTACTGGACAATCTGACTTTTGTTTTATCGTTATTCTTCTGCTTTTAACTTATTATTTCTTGGTGTGCTTAACCCCCTGTATTGTAACGTGGTATTGCAGTGCTTTTGCACTTATACCACGTTAATCTTATCGGTGTGATGATGATGATGATGATCTGGAAGCACACTAACTATGCACAAATCGTTAAAAATCGACTTGCCTGGCCGATATCTTCTGTCGGGCACACACGAGCACATCGTTGAACAGAAACATCTGACGCAGCTTCCGTGTATTCCCGACCTTCTCCACTATCAGACCCTGCTTGGCCAAGTAGCGCTGGCTTTCCGTCTACGATGCGCAAATTTACTTATTTATTACAAAAGTCGTACTCATGGTACACGACAAAAAAAAGTATAAAAAGAATAAAAATCACACGGAGAACGGCAACCATAACATCCACAAAACACGATTAGTCGGTTAAAAAAAATAAACTTAAACTGTCCAACTCCAAACGCAACAAGTTTGACATACGGCGCACTACAAATGCTGTTTACTTACATAACTAACTTACTTACAACTACAACTTACACAACTAAAACCTGGTTTAGGCGCCTTTCACGCCGTCTGGCCAGGAAACAGATCAGGACAACTCCAGCCAAGTCTTGTGACCCACACAGCACACGGTGAAAGTGAAACCAACGAGATCATTTATATGAAAAAAAGAAAAACAAAGGAGTGACAACAAAAGATGGCGGATGCACCTGTTCCTGGTACGAAGTGCCATCGAAGCTTTCGATAAAGTTCTGAGCCGAGCTCAGAGTGTTCTGCAGCAGATCATAGTCCGCGTGACTTGTCGGCGTGCACTTTATCAAATCCTGTCAATCATTCACAGTCACACGCTGTCATAGTTGGATTATTATGAGCACACTGCTACATAATGCACACCACACAATTTCACTTCAAACACCATAATAACAAGCACAAAGTAGTAATTTAGCAGAACGTGGCATCGCTGTGGTTGCACGTTTTGGCTGGAGGGATTCTACCCCCAAATCTGCCCTTCCCCTAGAGGTCCGGGGCCCCCATCTGACACAATGTGTCAATGGACCCCACAAGTGTGCCTGCCAAATGACATCTAAATCTGTTGCATGGTGTGAGCAAGGTGCACGAACGTGACAGACGGACGAAAGACGGATGACAGACAGACCGACAGACCATGCTACAGAGAAATGTGTCGCAATAGGTGGAATCGCTGAAAAATAACTGTGACACTGAATGGACAACGGAAGCAGTTAACATGCACACCCACGACAGAATAAGAACAAACAAGAACAAGATGACTAAAATCTGGTTCTGGTCAATATCAACAAGAAGCTCAGCTACTGCTTAGAGAACAGGGCGTCGGCTTGGTGCATTCGTCTCAACACAATGCTACTCTCGGGCATTTAGTTTTTTTAAGTTTAGTCATACGTTACATGTGCGATTTAGCAAAAATACACGGCAACGGACGCATGTTTCATATTGCTTGTTCGGTTTTCCCCAGGTAGTGCAGAAACAAATGTTAGGTGAGGTGGGAACTTAAATGGTCATTTGAAGGCCAGTTGTGTCAGGAATATCCGCACCAAAAGTTATTAAAATCAGATAATCCTTCTTCAAGCTACAATCGATTATGTCAGGGATCCTTTTTTGACACACAGTGTAGAGCCCACGCTGAATAATTATGCTGTAAGCTTTTACGACAACTATGGCCTATTTTTAAGCTTCCGAAAACAAGGCAGCTAACGGCATTGAAAATCGGTCGCTTTCGACTACCCCACTGTTAACGAGCACACACATCCAGATGCTTTGAGCGTCAGTGGATAAGCACTGATCCGATCCACTGTTAACTGACGCCTTGCTGGACCACCATAGCCAACGGCCACCACAGACATGCACAGCTGACAGTGACGATTTTGTGATTCAAGATTTTCATGCGGCACCAGGGTATCACAGACAGACGGACGGACGCCTTTGCCGTGGCTAAGACACGGCATCTGAATAGCAAGCTATGCTGACGCCGTGCAAAAATTGTTTCCCAGAGCTCAGTTACATGCTGTTGCTTTGGCGACAGGAAGAGCAAATGGTCTGCAAGAAAAACTCCTGCCGCAATCCGGAACCATTTTCCCTTGCAGAACAACGTAACTTGAAAAAAAATTCCGAACAATGAGTCGGTTTAGCAAAAGTAGCAGTACCATGTTTCAAATCATCCTGATTGCTGACTGTGCATTTATGTCTATATCTCAGTAAAATACGTTAGGCATTGGATTCGCTAGATTCGGGAGTGCAAACATGTACATTTAACTAAAACTACGAGTACGAGGACACAACATCAATGATAGAAGGAAAAACTACAGTAAACAACTAGATCCCAGATGCACGACAACAAAGGACAGTTTGCTAGTTCATAAAATAAATGAAACTAGCAAATTCAACGTCAATGGTCAACTGAATAGTAATTGTACTGATAGAAATAAATGAACAACATTTTCGCTAATCAAGACTCACATGCAAAACGAGCGTGTTTCGTTGAAAACGCACAACAGGCTTGTGAAGAAGTTCTGTTAAACAGCAACAAACAACATATACAAACTAGGAAATTACGTCGACCCAGTGCCGACATATTATGCGGCCATCTGCTTAGTTTACCTGAACATACACAACTAATTTATTTTAAACTTCAATTTAAAATCCACTTTTACACTGCTACGTGCAAGCCATTCGGTTTATCAAATTCCCATAACGCATCCGTAATAAGGTGTCTTCCGGTTCCGGTTTCTGCCAAATGTGCCACAAATTTAAATATTCATTCATGTAGCATAGAATAAATATTTGTATTCCTTTAACAGTAACCGGAAGAGTAAGACACCTGATGCATTATGGGAACTGTGATACGCAGAATGTTTGGGTGAGATGTGTGCCATTTGTTTGGAGTTCCTGCCATCCAGTAAACATGATCTTTGACCATTTGAACTGAAAACTACCAGTCTGGTTATTCCTGCCCTAGGGGAGATACACACCAATTCGTTTTTCTATGCTTTTTTCCTCCTCACGTTAGGAACCCATGCATGACAGACTGACAAAATCAGTAATGTGGCCTAGTAGGACGAATGCATCGAATGCAGAACAAAAGTACCGGCTTAGCTGGCAACGTCATTGGTTGCATCAACGAAGTTAATCAACTCTGGGCCCGGTTAGTACTTGGATGGGTGACGCCTGCAGGCAGATAAACCATCTTGGTATGTAGCCAGCCACCCAGGTCAACTCAGCCTGGCCATCCCTGCGTGGGTAGGCGCAATGAGTACCAGCGAAAGCTGGGATGTAAACAGGCACACCGGGCGATGCACTAGCCCCGTATCTGTGGTCTGGCAGTGTAAACTGGTGTCTGGCTGAAAGCTAAAGAAACGGAGGAGATAAGCACTGCCCTATCGGCCTTATGGCTTGGGAAGCACTTCTCTTCACTTTACGTTTTACAACATCCATGGTTCAAAAAACCGTTTTTTTAAAGCCGCAGTGGGTTTTTTTGGGTTTAATTGGGTTTTTTGGACAAGCAGGAAAACATAGGTAAAATAATACAAAAACTCAGTACCTTAAAGCCTTAAAAGCTTTAAAACAATAAAATATTGCATTATTAGTGGCATATAAAGTATAAACTAAAATTGGGTAAAAGCTTTAAAAACAATAAAATATTGCATTATTAGTGGCATATAAAATATAAACTAAAATTAGGTTAAAGTAGAAGTGTGGGTTTTTTGGGGTGGGTTTTTTAGGTGGGTCTACCCAAAAAACCCACCGGGTTTTTTTTGGGTACGTAGCCGGGTGTCTGAACCCTGACAACATTACATCACAACAATTCATGCTCATGCCAGATGTTATAACGTTATTTTATAACATCGCATTACAACAATGCATGCTCATGCCAGATGTTATAATGTTATTCAGGCAAACTGCGGTAACATGCAGAAACCAGAAACCGACCTTCTAAACTTGGCTTCTCCGTCATCCCTTTCACCTGTATCTCCTGCATTGCGCACAATGTTCACAAATGGTTAAAAATTCAACAACATAAACCAACCTTCTAAACTTGGCTGTTCCCTCATCCCACGACATCCTTTCAACGGGATCTCCTGCAATGTACGTGTAATACACGAGTAACTAAAAACTAAACACAATATCTAGCAGCAACGTAACACACGTTTTACAGTTCACAGCTACCTCATTTACCTGCAATTTACATAAGTCAGCTTCACCCTAAAGCAGGGTTCCCACTCTTTTACCGACAAAAAAACAGGTTTTTGCAGAACCCTACCAAAAATTTTTCCAGCACTTTTTCAGAGTCCACGGATGTTTAAATATAAAGAAAAAACGGCATTTACTTACAATTTTTGGTTTCAGAGCTTTCTGCAGCACAAGCCTGGAATCAACTGCCTGCTGGCATTCGACCACACTACAGATTTCTCGAAATGATAGTGCACTATAGAAATGTTCACTTAATATTATTATTATTATTCGCTACACTGCCACTGTGCCACATACTCGACTCTTAAATATCATCTGAAAACATTTTTATTCAGCATTGGCTACGGACTTTAGATTCTATCACACAGATCTCTAGGTTTTATTGTGGATTTGTTAAACTGTATAGGCCTAGTGTTTTTAATTGTTAAGCGCTGCCATTCAGGACTGTGTAGGAGGCGCTATACAAATTTTATCGACTGACTGATTGACTGATACTGTATGATTTTAGCGTTATTTTGACGTTCCATTGTTAATGCATTAGTCTCCATGTGAAGGCTTACAACTATGCCCACAGATAAACTTAATTTATCTACAACCGGCCTAAGTCTACAACCGACCAAGACACACAACCAATTTGCTCAGCAGTGACATCAGCAGTCATTATTCACACAATATGATAGTGATGGAACCGGTTAGTGAAAGCTCATCAACGATGTATCACTGCAAACAAGCAACGATCAGCCGACCGACCTTGGTCAGACTGGCAAAAAGCTCGTTTTCCTGCCAGCATCGGCGGATCGTGAAAACCGCCTTCTGATAGTTCTTCAGGTACTCAGCAGCTATCTTGTTTTCTTCGTTCGACTGCAGTTCAACAAAACTCAGATATAAAATACGATGTCTAGATAACGCTTCACTATCCAGACCAGCGCCTGCTATACACAGCTTTGGCAGGTGCACCGATTATCGGCCGATAATCGGTATCGACCGATTATCGGCCAGTTTACCGATAATCGGTATCGGCCATTTGACAATCGGCATCGATTATTTGTAAGCAAAACAACAAAAAATGCTTTTAACTGCAGTTCACATTGATGACAATGAGGTAACTAATGACTCAGTAATCAGTCACCTATCATCTTAAAACTAGTGAAACTACGGCAGGAGTGTGACCAATCTACGATCGTACCATTGACTTCACAATCGTTACAATATGACTTTTATTGAACAAAGATGCGTCCTGAAATAAACAATCGGTAATCGGCTGATTATATGGCGCCGATAATCGGCCAAAGCATTATCGGTGCACCTCTAACATAAACAATAGTAGTGTTTTTGATGGGCGGCTATTACTAAGGCACTAGGGTGTCGTGTTGGTTAGATTAGGCTGGAGCAAATGCCACTAGATCAAAATGAGCGTAAAGTTTTATTCTATCATGGATTTGATCTGTTTGATCATTGTACGTTTGCCGAAGTCGTGCATAGCAGATATCATTATTTATTAGTGCTGTTTTTGATGCATGATAGTGGCATGTTTTAACATAGTAAAAACAGGCCAAGTTCAAACGAGACACTTTTTTTGAAAGTCAGGTCCAAGAAATGTGTTTGGTCGAATAATACACCAAATGCAACAAACAAATCATAAAACAAAAACTGTTCAGCATAGATGTTATCGAGACTCACTTGAGAATCAAGAAAATATCTGGATCCCGAGAATTATATTTCTCGCCTGTCACAAATGGGTGCAATAAACAGGTACTAGTGTTCACCAGTAAGTTGTGATAGCCAGTTGATGGCTGTAATTAAGTTGGACGAGGTCAGGTTGGATAACGTTTCTGATTGATCTGAGCTCACCTGTGGGCCGAGGGAAACTATATGGCAGTTGACATCAGATATCTGATTGTTCACAGGTGGTCGGTAAGTGCACTGCCCAATTTGAGTGCTCAACGAGTCCCGGGAATTGAAATTCACGAATCGAGAACTAAACTTCGCGAAAATTGATATCTCTACTGTGTAGCGG